>Ga0208820_1000035_pt1 | contig 154227 bp, 138 predicted proteins | sample June2015DPH_16_5_FD_184713 | JGI IMG/M metagenome (GOLD analysis project Ga0208820, IMG submission 184713) | Peatland microbial communities from SPRUCE experiment site at the Marcell Experimental Forest, Minnesota, USA - June2015DPH_16_40... | ecosystem: Environmental > Terrestrial > Soil >...
CTCGAAGTGAAGCTCTCCATGATCGTCAGCGCCTATCTCGGGGAAACCTCCAAGAATATAGATAACGTCTTTATGCTCGCCAAGAAACTCAACCCCTGCATCCTTTTCATCGATGAATTCGACTTCGTGGCCAAATCCAGGGCCGCAGACGATCACGGGGCCATAAAACGGGCTGTCAACACGCTTTTAAAGGCTGTTGACGATATCAGCCTTGTTGAGGACGGGGTACTGCTGATCGCTGCGACCAACTATCCGCAACTCCTCGATCATGCCGCCTGGAGACGATTTGACAATGTGATGAACTTTGTCGTCCCGGACGAAGAGATGAGGCGCAGGATTTTCGAAAAGATCCTGGAAAAGGTCGACGCCACGCTCGACCTCGCCGAGCTTGCAAGACTCACCGACCGATATACCGGCTCAGACCTTCGCATCGTTGTCCGCGAGGCCGTCTTGAATGCTCTTCTTCAGGACAGAACCAAAATTACGCAGGCGGACCTCATCCTGGCTATCGAACAATTCCGGCGAAGAAACTCAGACTACCGCCAGGACGCAGGGGCTGATTCTTTCAAGCCGAATCCGACAATATCTGATCGCCAATAACTATTAGCAGCGCTGATATATGTTAGTGATAGAAATGTAATATTTTATATTTCTGACAAGCTACGCAGGCTCAGGGACGGTTTCTTACAAGTCCAATCCGACAATATATAATCGCGAATAATTGTTATCGTCTGATATATGTTGATGATAGATATGAGCATACATCCAATTGCCGTCTGTTCCCTACCATTTTGGTATGATTAGACAGGATCAAAGAAATACAATATTTTGCATTTGTAATAAGCGACGCACATGTCTCAATAGTCCTTACACACTATCCTTCACCAGGCACAAATTAACGGATAACAAAATTATTGCATTCCACACTGACATAATCTAAAAGGTTTAACATGCGTGGCACAGGTTTGTCGGAATTATAATGTATTGTCTTTTGTTGATGGCCTGCAGGAGGAGCTAATGAGTCAAGGAAAAGGTCTGTTGGAGCGATTAGAGCGGAAGGGGATTTCGCGAAGAGATTTCATGAAGTACTGCACCACCCTTACCGCAACGATGGGACTGTCCTCAGCTTACGTATCAAAAGTAGCCGCTGCACTGGCGAGCGCCCCCCGCCCGCCCGTTATCTGGATGGCACTGGCCGAATGCACCGGTTGCGCTGAAAGTACTCTGCGAACCATGTACCCATGGATCGACGAGTTAGTGCTCGACATTATCTCGCTCGACTATCATGAAACGATTATGGCCCCTTCGGGAGAGGCGGCGGAAAAATCGTTGCATGACTCGGTTGCCAAAAATGCCGGGAAATTCATCCTGGTCGTGGACGGTGCGGTTCCGACCGGCGATAACGGCAATTTCGGAACCATGGCCGGCAAAACTATGCTTGAGACAATAAAGGAGATCGCACCCAAGGCGATGGCTACCATCTGTATAGGCACCTGCGCATCGTACGGCGGGCTTCCCGCAGCCGCTCCCAACCCAACGGAAGCCAAAAGCGTTGGAGAAGTCACCGGGCTCAAGACCGTTAACATCCCCGGTTGTCCGCCAAACCCGATAAACTTTGTGGGAACGGTGGTAAATTTCCTGCTGTTTGGCAAACTGCCCACGCTAGACGACAAGGGACGGCCACTTTTTGCTTACGGACAGCTCGTTCATGACCAGTGTCCGAGACGGGCTCATTTCGATTCAGGCGAATTCGTGACCAATTTCAACTCGGAGGAAGCCAGAAAAGGTTTTTGCCTCTACCAGATGGGGTGCAAAGGCCCCGAAACATACAACAACTGCCCCATAGTCAAGTTTAACGATGGGACGAGCTGGCCCGTTCAGGCCGGACATCCCTGCATCGGCTGCAGCGAACCCAACTTCTGGGACAAATTCACTCCCTTCTTTAAATCATCCTGATCGATCGGGACATTTTGGCGGCAAGAAAACAACGATTCGTTTTTTAAATAAGGAGAAACCATTATGGCACGAGTGGTAATAGACCCGATCACCAGGATTGAGGGTCACCTCAAAATAGAAGTGGAAGTGCAAAATGGGAAGGTGACAAACGCATGGAGCAGTTCGACCCTTTTCCGCGGAATCGAGATAATGCTCCAGGGCAGGGACCCCAGGGACGCATATCTTTTTACGCAGCGCGCCTGCGGCGTTTGCACCTATGTTCACGGCCTGGCCTCTATCCGTGCGGTGGATGACGCTCTTGGGGCAAAAATACCCGATAACGGGCGGTTGATCCGCACCCTGCTCCACGGCGCCCAGTACGTGCACGACCATCCGGTACATTTCTATCACCTGCATGCGCTCGACTGGGTGGACATTGTGAGCGCCCTGAAAGCCGACCCGAAGAAGACCGCTGACCTTGTGGCAAAGGTCTCCCCCACATGCCCCGGCAGCGGGGTAAACGATTTCAAGGCCGTGCAGGACCGTGTTAAGAAGTTTGTCGACAGCGGTCAACTCGGGCCTTTCGCCAACGGCTACTGGGGCCACCCGGCATACAAGCTGCCGCCCGAAGCCAACCTGATGGCGGTTGCCCACTATCTGACGGCTTTGCGTCAACAAGCCCGCACCGCCAGGCTGCAGGCCATATTCGGAGGCAAGAACCCGCATGTCCAAAGCTTGACAGTGGGCGGCGTAACTTGCGCCACCGACCTTACCCCTGACAGGATCGCCGAGTTCAAGTACCTGTGGAAGGAAACAATGGATTTCATCAACAATGTCTATATCCCCGACGTCCTTGCGGTTGCCTCCTTCTACAAGGATTGGGGCAAGATCGGCGGTACAAAGAACTTTCTGGCCTACGGCGATTTCCCAATGGGGCCCAAGGAACCCGAGAGCTTCCTGATGCCGCGTGGAGCGATTTTCAACCGCAATTTGGCAAAGGTCGAGCCGGTCGATGTCAGCCTGATCACCGAACAGATCAAGCATAGCTGGTACGAAGGCGAACCCAAGGGACTAAACCCGGCCAAGGGCGAGACCAAGCCCAAGTTCGACAAGTACGATACCGCCGCCCGGTATAGCTGGATGAAGGCGCCGCGCTACAAGAACGAGCCGATGGAGGTAGGGCCGCTCGCGCGCGTTCTGGTTGCTTACGCCAAGGGCGTTCCTGCGGTGAAGGAAAACGTTGACGCGGTGCTCAAGACACTTGCCATACCTCCTGAGGCGCTTTTCTCCACTTTGGGCAGAGTTGCGGCCAGGGCGGTTGAGACCAAGGTCATCGGCGAGGCGATGGGGACTCTGCTTGGCCAGTTGGTGGAAAACCTCAAGAAAGGCGACCTGAACATCTGCGACGAGAGGACATGGGACCAGATGCCCGCCGAAGGCATGGGCGCTGGTCTAAGCGATGCACCCCGTGGCGCTCTGGGGCACTGGATCGACGTCAAAGAAAAGAAAATCGCCAATTACCAGTTGGTGGTGCCGTCCACCTGGAATATCGGCCCCCGTGACGCGGACGATAAGAGAGGTCCTCTGGAAGAGGCGCTCATGAATACACCGGTTGTCGATCCCAAAAAACCCGTGGAGATCCTTCGCACCATCCACTCTTTCGACCCCTGCATCGCCTGCGGCGTGCATGTGATCGATACCGACAGCAACGAAGTTTATAAATTTGAAGTTGTCTAAGGCTGGTTTTTCGGATACGTATAGGGAGGCCGGCCGCGCGGTGTGCGCGGCCGCTCTCCCTTTTTTGTTCTTATACGGTTTCACACAGGCCCTATATGTTTGATAAACACATACTGGTACTTGGGGTTGGAAACATCCTGCTGGGCGACGAAGGCGCCGGGGTTCGGCTAATCCAGAAACTCGAAGAGGAATACGTCTTTTCGGAAAACGTGGAACTCTACGACGGAGGGACCCTTGGGCTAAGGCTCCTCGAACCCATTTGCCGGTCCGACTTTGCGATAGTGGTGGACATAGTCCGCAGCGGCGGCGCCCCTGGCGCCATATACCGCATCGCGGAAAAGGATTTGTCCGGGAAAATCCCTTACAAGAGTTCGCTGCACGAACTGAATATCGTGGAGACCCTTATTTATGCCGAAGAGCTTGGGAGCAAGCCCGAGACGGTTGTGATCGGAATCGAGCCTGGAGACTGGACATCATGGAGCACCGAACTTACAGGACCAGTTAAGAACCGGATGGAGGATTTCGTCGCGGTGGTCCTGGGAGAGATTGAAAAAGCGGGAGGCTCCTGGCAAAAAGTTGAACAACCTGTTAAAATCAAACGAGTGGTGTGAGAAACGCCTGAAAATTGCTCATGATTTCGTCATTCCACCGTCTATAGGGTTTTTCGCTCTGCTGTGTGAATTCGAATTCTTTTTCATCATCCTGCTAGAGAAAGGGAAATCCACATGTGCCTGGCCATTCCTGGTGAAATCGAAAAGATCGTCGATGGAGTTGCAACCGTGCGGATTGCCGGGTCGCTCAGAAAGGCGTCCCTTCTGCTTCTGCCCGAAGAACCCAAACTGGGAGATTATGTCATAGTCCATGCGGGATTTGCGCTTCACGTGGTTGACCCCGCCGAGGCCGTTGAATCACTTCGTCTCATTCGCGAACTGGCTTCCTTCGCGGACGCAGACGAAGGACCCGTATGAAAAAAATAATCATTTCCGTACTCGGCCACGACAGGCCCGGCATTATAGCCGCAGTCTCACAAGTGCTTTTCCGCAATGGGTGCAATATAGAAGACGTTAGCCAGAGCATACTCCAGACAGAGTTCGCCGGGGTATTCATCGCCTCTTATCCGGAGGCGCTCAACACAGACGAACTCAGAGGCCGCCTGCGTGAGGCGCTCGATCCCATGAGGCTTTCGGTACTGCTTTGCGAAGTGGACCACGCCGGAGTTTGGGAGACCCCGCCAAGCGAGCCTTTCGTCATAACCACAATGGGACCAGACCGCCCCGGCCTCGTCGCAGGCATAACGGAACTGCTGGCGCGCTTTGGCGTTAATATTTCAAATCTAAAGGCGGTTTTCAGGGGTGGAGACAATCCGCACCAAAACACGATGATATATGAAGTGGACATTCCACTCGAAGTGGACCAGAACCTTTTCCGCGAAGCGCTCTATGAACGCGGCAGGCAACTGGGCCTGGATGTCAGTCATCAGCACAGGGAAATTTTCGAAGCCATCCATAGGGTCTGACCGGCGGGCAATCCCATGCTTACTCAAATAGAAGTGCTTTCCACACTCGAGATGCTCAAAAATGAGCATCTCGACGTCCGGACCGTTACTCTGGGCATAAGCCTGTTCGATTGCGCGAGCGATGAGCCGGCAAGATTCATCGACAGGATGACCTCCAAAATCGCCGCCCTTGCCCGCAACCTGGTGAAGGTTTGCGACGAGGTGGCGGTTCGCTATGGTATCCCGATCGTGAACAAGCGCATTGCGGTAAGTCCCATTGCGGTCGCCGCATGTGCATGCGCGCCCGATCGGATGGTCGAGGTCGCCAGGGCGATGGACCGCGCCGCGAAGGCGGTCGGGGTGGATTTCATCGGCGGGTTCAGCGCCCTTGTCCAAAAAGGTTTCACCAGGGGGGACCACGCCCTTATCGAGGCAATCCCGGAGGCGCTTTCGGCAACCGAGCGTGTCTGCTCCTCGGTAAATGTGGCATCCACCCGTGCGGGCATCAATATGGATGCGGTCTACCTCATGGGAAAAACGATAAAGAAGGCTGCCGAGCTTACCAGGGAGCGCGACGGAATCGGGTGCGCAAAGTTGTGCGTGTTTGCAAACATCCCCGAAGACGTTCCTTTTATGGCCGGCGCATTTCTCGGAGTGGGCGAGCCGGACTCGGTCATAAACGTCGGCGTGAGCGGTCCGGGCGTGGTCAAAAAAGCCTTGGACCGGGCACGTCAGGCAAATCCCCGCCTTGACCTGGGACAGATCTCGGAAATCATTAAACATACTGCCTTCAAGGTGACAAAAGTCGGTGAACTGATCGGCAGGCGTGTAGCTGATGCTCTTGGGGTCCCATTCGGAGTGGTTGACCTCTCACTTGCTCCGACCCCCAACGTCGGAGACAGTGTTGGGGAGATTTTTCAGAGCCTGGGGCTTTCCAGCATCGGCGTTCCGGGCACAACCGCCGCCCTGGCGCTCATAAACGACGCAGTAAAAAAGGGAGGCGCGTTTGCAAGCTCTTACGTGGGCGGTTTGAGCGGCGCCTTTATTCCGGTGAGCGAAGACCTCAATATTGCGGAATCGGCCCGGCGGGGATTCCTTTCCATCGAAAAGCTCGAAGCGATGACAAGCGTATGCTCGGTCGGACTGGACATGATCGCCCTGGCGGGAGATACTTCAGCCGAAACCCTTGCCGCGATAATAGCCGATGAGATGGCGATAGGGGTGATAAATAAAAAAACCACGGCCGCCAGGCTTATTCCGGTTCCGGGTAAAAAAGTGGGAGACAAAGCCTATTTCGGCGGCCTGCTCGGTGAGGCGCCAATTATACCGGTACCTGGAGCGGACAGTTCAGCGGAATTCATCTCCCTTGGGGGCCGCATCCCCGCCCCGACGCAGAGCCTTACCAACTGAGGCGGGGCCAACGCCTCAGCCTTTCTCCGGAATATGCCGCCCTGCGAGCCATGCGGCCGCAAAGCCGAAGAGGGCCATGATTCCCAGCAGTACCGCTACGTTTTGCAGCAAATCCCCGGATAACCAGTTGAAAGGCTTTTCAGGCAAACCGGCTGCTATGTGGAGTTCTCCCGAAGGTCCGTGTGTCACGCTCGCAAAGGCAAAATTTCGCACGACTCCGTCCAGCCCTTTTTCTCCCGCAAATCCTTCCTTTTGGCTCAGCATCGCCTTGATTACGGGCGCATCGGGCATTAAGCGCCCAATCCACTCATCACCGTTTGGGCAGGCGGCCAGGATGGTCCCTTTCGAATCAATAATAAGGACCTCGCTGTTTTCGGGCAATGACTTTTCAGGAATCTGAACCAGCGTCTTCAGGTTTAGAGACGCAAGAACTACCCCTTGGGGCTGACCGGTTTCACTCAAACACGGGTAAACGAGATCGATTGATTGCTTGCCGGCGCCAAGGGCCGGCGCATAATCGCCGAAAACGAACCGGCCGGTTCGCACGGCTTGCTGAAAATACTCCCTGTCTGCGATGTTGGTCCTGGACGAACTTGCCGCATTACAGAAAACGTCCCCGTTCAGGTCAGCCGCCTCGATGTTGCTGAAAAATTGCTGATTTTTCACAATATCCGCAAACAGGGTGCGGCATGATTCCGAATCTTCACTGATTACCGGGGGGGATTTCGACAGGACCGCCAAGAGAAGCCGCGTCTGCTCCATGAGTTGGCTGTCGGATGCGGCCACGTATTCAACCAGCCTGCGGGCCGTATCCCGGCTTTCGGCCTGTTCATGCTTCCATTGCTGGTAGGCCGGATTAATGATTACATCGACGGCGGGTAAAAAGAAAAGCGGAACAAAAATCAAAATTTGAAGCTGCAGCGTTCTTGCAGGAGACATTTATCATCCTTTATCCGATTGTGAGAAAACTTTTCGTGTCCAATTCTGCAAAATGCACTATACATATTTTACTTGTCAATAACACCGAAGGTATTATTTTATCGCCGGTCAACTCCCTTGTCCTAGCTGTTGTCGCGCCATGAACTATACGGATTCAGGCTGTATGAAGAATGCTTTTGAAAGTTGCAAGCCCTCTGTCCGCCGGCACTGGCTGGTTTTCGCTGCAGGAGTTGTGTGGCTCACGGTAGGTTGCGGGCTGACTTCGGCGGCCTGTTTTTGGCTTTACAGTTCACAGTGGCCTTTGAGCCTGGTGCTTGGAGCGCTAAGCCTTGCCCTGGGCCTTATCGTCTATTCTTTCGGGTTTTCCCGGATCGTCAGCAAAAACCTCGAACGCATAGGCGGCAAACCCGAACGGGTTTGTCTTTTTGCGTTCCAGGGCTGGAGGAGCTATTTTCTCATTTTGGCCATGATGCTCATGGGTTTTACACTCCGGCGCCTTCCCGTCCCGAAGGAGTTTGTCGCGATGATCTATTTTACAATGGGATCGGCCCTGATCCGCGGCAGCTCACTATATTTCCGGCGATTTTCAGCCGAAACTGCCGGCTAGGCCTGCGTCCATCCGGAGACTCCAGATGGAACGCTGGCAGTTTCCAATTCGAAAAGGAGGCATTTTTCGTCCTGCCAAGGAAATCGAGGGGTTGCGCGGAGGCGTACATGGGTATGCCGCACAAGCAAGCCCGAAGATTGACGCCGCCAGGGCGGAAAAGGACCCTTTCCGGATGGAAACTAGGCCTGTTCTTAACCCGGCGTATCCGGGTATGCGCTTTGATTTGAGACCTTAAAGATACAGTGGTCCGTCTGGAGTTTAATATGAATGTTGCCAGGAACGTGGAGCAAGCAAGTCTTTATTTTCCGGAAAAACCTGCGTTGATATTTGAAGGTCAAACCTACACGAACGAAGAGCTGAATAAGCAGGTGAATCGTCTCGCCAATGCGATGAAAGCTCTGGGGGTACAGAAGGCTGACCGGGTAGCTCTTTTTTTGCCCAATATCCCGGCCTTTATTATCGGCTACTTTGCCGCCCAGAAGCTGGGAGCTATTGCCGTCTCCATCAACGCCATGTCGAAAAAAAGGGAAGTACAGTACATGGTCAGTGATTCGGGGTCCAAAATGCTCTTCACGACATCTGTTCTGCGCGAAGAGGTCCCTGCCGATGAATTGCCCACCCTGAAACATATAATTATCGCCGAAGGCGAGGCCGGAAACGATCTCGATATGAGCGGGCTTATGGCCAAAGCAGATTCCAATTTCCGCTGCTCTGACACGGGTCCTGACGATCCGGCGGTAATTCTTTACACATCGGGCACTACCGGTTTCCCCAAAGGCGCCGTATTGACCCAAATGAACATAGTCTCGAATTCAAATTCATCAGCCAATCTCTCCGGAGTGTCTCCCGAAGATCGGGGGCTGCTGTTCCTGCCCCTTTTTCACTGTTTTGGCCAGAATTTCATCATGAATGCGGCCTTCAGCAAGTGCGCTACCCTGGTCCTGCACCGCCGGTTCGAACCGGGGCCGGTACTCGATTCCATGGTTTCCAACCGAGTGACGATGCTCTTTGCAGTGCCGACTATTTATATTCACCTCATCAACATGGACACCTCCCGCTATGATCTGTCGAGTCTGCGATACTGCTTTACGGCTGCTGCAACCATGCCCAGGGAAACGGCCCTTCAGTGGAAGGACAAATTCGGCATGCCTACCTACGAAGGGTACGGACTTACAGAATGCTCGCCCTTTTGCACCTACAATCACGATTATCGGTACAAACACGGCAGTATCGGAACACCGATCGAAAATGTCGATGTAATGATTGCTGATGAACAGGGCAATGAATTAGCTCCCGGAAAAATGGGGGAAATTATCATCAGGGGACCGAACGTGATGAAGGGCTATTGGGGAAAGCCCGAGGCTACCGATGAGGCTATCCGCAACGGATGGCTCCGATCAGGCGATATCGGGACAATGGATGAGGAGGGATATTTCTTTATTACCGACCGGGTAAAGGACATGATCAATGCAGCGGGGTTTAACGTCTATCCCAATGAGGTAGAGCAAGTCATCTATCAGCATCCCTCGGTTCAGGAGGTGGCAGTTTATGGGGCGGCCGATCCGATCAGGGGTGAAACAGTCCACGCCAGTATTGTTTTGAAGCAAGGCATGACGGCTACAGATGAGAGTATAATCGAGTTTTGCAAGGCAAGTATGGCTGCCTACAAGGTGCCCAGAAAGGTAATCTTTACCGACCAACTGCCCAAAAGTCCAACAGGAAAGATTTTAAAGAGGGTGTTACGGGGGGATAAGTAGAGGAACCATCCAGCGCAATTCATGAATTATTAATTTCGGCTAACGCATTATCTATTCTCACAGCTTCGTCTTCAAACCCTGCAAATAAATAGAAGGAGCGGGCGCTTTCGTACGCTGTTTTTGCATTTGCCTCCATTCCGATATATGAAAAATGCCCCGCCAGCAGCTCCCAGGTATGAGCAAGTAAAATGGCCTTTTCTTTCTCCTGACCGGCTGGTTCAGTGTATTGCGTGGTGCGAAGATAACCTAAACATTGGTTGATGACTTGTTGGTTTTCTTCGGAAACTATCTTTTTTGATGCGAGCAGATTCTTATATTCTCGCGGCACCTTGAGAATCGTTGCCGCGTTTTTAAGAAAAGAAGGATCGAGAGATAATTGAGAAGATGGAGAAGCATTCACGGCCGCTAATGTTTTGAGTGTGTCGAGACACTTATAGGGTTCTTCACTCAAATACTGAACGGTTGCAAGCTTCAATCTAAGTTCATCAGCGCCACTGATCCCTATGTTGAGGTCAAGACACCTCCCATAAACTTTAAGCGCCTTTTTATAATCTTTCGCGATAAGGTAGAGGTCTCCAGCTTTTGTAAAAAGGAACGCCGCGTGGTCTTTATTTCCCGCTTTTTCGGCCTTACCCGCAAGCTCCAGGAAATCACCAGGGCCCTGAATCTTTCCCATGCTTGCTTTTACGTCTAAATAGGCACCTTCAGCTTCGTTTCGCTCAGCATCGTTTGAAGCAAGTTCCTTCGCCCTATCGTAATAGTACCTGGCAAGATAAAGGTCCTCTTCATCCCTGGTGGACGAGTGCAGGGCCAGAAAGGCATCCCCTAGGACAAAGTGGGCCTTGTAGCTCTTAGGGTTGTCTTGGACAAACGTGTGCAGCAGACCGATCGCTCCACTGGGATTTCCGGATTTCACAAGTACAACGGCTTTCTCAACCGTAATCGCCTCTTTTTCTTTCCCGCAACCTGAGAGCAGAGGCAGTATGAGGAGAATAAGCAGAATGCAAGACAGTGTCTTTGAGCCGGGCTTCTTCCCGCCACTCAGGCGGCCTCGCCTATGGGAGCCGAGAGAAGAAACGAACTTCCCGGCCCCTCCGGCAAAGGCCCCGGCCATGGCGCTCATGTCCATGTAAATCAGCGCCTGGTGCATGATAAACCCAATACAGGCGAGCGTAAGGATTGGTATGAAAACACATATCAAAATCTCACCGAATAACAATGATATGAAGGAATTCCAGATAAGAGCTATTCCACTAAGAGTTATGTCCTTAATGCGTTGGACATTCTGTTTGAAGTCTGCAATCTCAGTGATATCAACATCAGAAATCTTTTCTTTCAGAACCCCCATGTTTTCTGAAAACTCGGCAGCCGCCTTGACCTTGTATTCATGATATCCCCGGATACCGAAATTCAACGCGAAAGGATACAGGAAATATGTTATTATCCCAAAGATTATAAATAGTTGACCCACATTGCCGAAAAGTGTGCCACGCCTGTACTGGACCACGCACGCGGCCGCTCCGAACCCAACGAGAAATTTGAGTGAATAAAGCTGGATTACTTTCAGAATCAAGAGCTGTGCCGCGATCAGCATCGTAACTATCGCGAGGTAGTGGCGGAGGTCTTTCAGAGTATCGACTATAGGTTGCACGATCCTCCCGACCTCCATTTTACCCGCCTTGCTGCCCACGACTTCCGGTTCTGCAGTCGTAGTCGCCAGCGGGCTTAAGACCATCTCGATGCCGGTCAGGCCTCCAAACCAAATCCCGGAATGGGCGAGTGACGTCTGGAGTGAGTCATAACTGGACGCCCAGGTCGGTCCGGTAAATCTTTGTCCGGCGGAATCAGCCAGTCCCGAAATGGTAGCGATGGCAAGCAGCAGAAACATAATTCTGATCGGAAGACCCTTAAGAAAGGTTCCGACCCAGTCTCTTCCCAGTAACTGCTCCGTAAAACTTTCCCTGCTTTCATCCCCAGACTCGGCGCCGCTTGTTTCCTCACCTGTCTGGTTTTCGGAATCGCTCATCTTGTCCTCCCCTTAGCGGGACGGCTCATCTTTGCTCAACAGGCAGTCTTAGTGAGAATCAGATCCTAGAGGAGCAGCAGTTGTTAGGTCCCGCCAGCGGACGAATTCCCCTTTACGGTATTCCTCGTCTCCCCTTCGGATAGCTTCCAATTCCTCAGCCGTAGCTTCTATCGTTTCCGATTCGGCAATGAATTCAACATACTCGAGCACCCTTCCAGGGACTCTGGTGGAAGCTTCTCGATAATTTCAACGATCCGCTCTTTGATTTCCTTCGCAGTCATGGTTGGTTGCCTCTCACACTGGAACGTTTTCCTGCTTCTAAGCTGTGGAATTGCCTACCGAAATATAGCAGGACAAATATCCTTTTTCAACGGTGAAGGCTGAGCATTCAATCTTGCGCAGCTCATGGAGAAGCCCCTCATGAATGTGGAATATGCTCGGGACAAACAGATGCATCAAAGACAGCAGTGTTTATCTATTAGAAACGCAGGTGAATTGGAGAATGGACGAATGGTGAGCGGTCTGCCTTTCCGGTTCATCTATTCCACGCCCCGCGAGATCTGTTCACCTTAGCTTCACCCGACTCACAACTTTGGGAGGGCGCCATGAACTCGCCGCATACCGACTATTACTTCTGTGAAGACCTTCTTTCACCCGATGAAAAGCAAATCCGCGATGAAGTAGGAACCTGGGTAGACAGCCGATACCTCCCCAAGGCGGCCGATTATTTCGAGCAAGGCATCTTCCCGGTTGAACTGATTCCTGAAATAGCGCAAATGGGCCTGCTCGGGTTCAAGATGAATCAATATGGCGGGCGTGGAAAAAACAACGTCTCCTTCGGCCTCGTTTGCCAGGAACTGGAACGGGGAGATTCCGGCCTGCGTTCGTTTGTTTCCGGCATGAACTCCCTTGTAATTTACCCCATTTATACGTTTGGGACCGATATGCAGAAGCAACGGTGGCTCCCGGAGCTGGTGAGCGGCAAGAAAATCGGCTGCTTTGGCTTGACGGAGCCCGAAGCAGGGTCCGACCCCCAGAGCATGCGGACGGCCGCTGTAAAAAACGGGCCGGGCTATGTTCTTAATGGGCGCAAGATGTGGATAACAAACGGTTCCATTGCCGACGTAGCGGTAGTGTGGGCAAAAACCCGGGACGGTGAAATCTGTGGTTTTCTGGTCGAAAAGGGTATGCGCGGCTTCTCGGCTCGCCCCATAGAGCGCAAGTTCTCAATGCGCGCATCGGTCACGTCAGTTCTTAACTTCGATAACGTGGCCGTCCCCGAGGAAAATCTTCTGCCCGGCGCTCAAGGTCTGAAATCCGCCCTGATGTGTCTCAACGAAGCTCGCTATGGCATAGCCTGGGGCAGCGTAGGTTCCGCTGTTGCCTGCTATGAGACTGCACTCAACTACGCAAAGTCCAGAATTCAGTTTCAAGCCCCAATTGCGTCATTCCAGCTCGTGCAGCGAAAGCTCGCCATGATGTTGACGGAGATCACCAAGGCCCAACTTATGTGCATTCGCCTGGGCCGGCTCAAGGACGAGGGCCGCGCTCGCCACACTCAAATCTCGATGGCAAAAATGAATAATGCCCACGAGGCCCTCAAGATCGCAAGGAGCGCCAGGGACATTCTGGGCGCAAACGGGATCAGCCTCGGATATGCGCCGATCCGCCACATGCTCAATCTCGAAACCGTAAACACTTACGAGGGCACACAGGACATCCATATTCTGGCTATCGGGCGTGATATCACCGGCATGGATGGTTTCAGTTGTCAACAAGCGGCAGGGCAACCGAGTGCGGCAGGGTCGAAATAGCCGGCATGGCTAAGAGTGAATGGTGAACCCAACGGTGTCCAACGGTTGCAGAATAATTACTTCTTGTATATAGTTATGCACTCCAGGCGGACATGCATGCGAAACAGAACCCCGGTTCGCTAAAATGGGAAGCCCGCTTCCAAGGGGACAGATGAGCAGGGTTAGAACATTCCTAACCAAACTAAAAACTCAAAACTCTTAGGAGTGTTAATGTCAGTATGTGAGCGCAAACTTTACACCATGAAGCTTAGGGGCAAAGCCTTGGAGCTGGGCCGCCGCACGCTCATCATGGGTATTCTCAACATAACCCCCGATTCTTTTTCGGATGGGGGCCGGTTCGCCGATTACGAGCGTGCGCTCGCACAGGCATTTGAGTTGATCTCGGCGGGCGCAGACATCCTGGATGTTGGAGGCGAATCGACAAGACCCGGATCTGACCCTGTACCTCTGCCCGTGGAACTCGAGCGGGTAATTCCAGTCATCCGGGCGGTGCGTGAAAGCAGCGACATTCCAATATCGATAGATACCAATAAGTCCGAAGTGGCGCTTCAGTCGCTCGCAGCGGGCGCAGACATAATCAACGACGTGAGTTCCCTGCGGTTCGATCCCGCTATGGTGCGGGTCGCGGCCGAATCGGGGGCGCCTGTCATCATGATGCACATGCTTGGCGCCCCTCGTACAATGCAGGTCAATCCCGTTTATGAAAGCGTTATCTCGGAGATAATAGCTTTTCTGGAACAGCGGGTGAAATTTGCCGTCCAAAACGGGATAGAGCGGAGTCAAATAATCGTCGATCCGGGCATAGGGTTTGGCAAGACTGTTACGCATAATCTCAACATAATAAGGGACCTTGATCGCTTTTCGTGTATGGACCGCCCCATAATGCTCGGCGCCTCGCGCAAAAGATTTATCGGTAAAATCCTTGGCCGGCCGGAAGGTGAAAGGGAGTTGGGAACCGCCGTGGTGAATGGTTTTGGTATTGCGGCCGGGGCACATATCCTCAGGGTGCACGACGTTGCTTTTCATCGGGAAGCAGTTGGCATGGCGGAAGCTGTTCGAAGCGGCTATTTCCCCGAAAGCTGACAAATCACTGCAAAAGGCGACCGGTTTCTCTTGAAGCCGTTTTTTTTGAGTGTTATGGAGATCGTATGGGAAAGCTTTTCGGGACCGATGGAATTCGCGGCGTTGCAAATGTCTTCCCAATGACGACGGACCTGGCGATGAAAGTCGGGTTCAGCACGGCGTATATCTTCAAAAAGGAGCACCGCCGGCCAAAGATCATCATTGGAAAAGATACCCGCCTTTCCGGCTACATGATCGAGACCGCCATCACTTCAGGGATTTGCTCCATGGGGGTCGACGTGCTGCTGGTCGGGCCTCTGCCTACTCCGGGCATAGCATTCATTACCAGCAGCATGCGTGCCGATGCCGGCATAGTCATTTCCGCCTCGCATAATCCATACGAGTATAACGGCATCAAGATATTCGCAAGCGACGGTTACAAACTTCCCGACGAGACCGAGAACTACATCGAGGAACTTATCCTCAACGGCGAAATAGAACGGTTGCCCAAGCCGCCGGCATCCGAAATAGGCCGGGCTCGGCGTATCGATGACGCTCAGGGGCGCTATATCGTCTATCTGAAAAACACCTTTCCTCGAGACCTTACCCTGGAGGGGCTCAAAATCGTAATCGACTGTGCGCACGGGGCCGCCTACCGGGTTGCGCCCACGGTTTTCGAAGAACTGGGCGCCGAAGTGGTGCTTACGGGCGACAGGCCCAACGGGAAAAATATAAACAGGGAATGCGGCGCTCTTTTCCCCGAGCACATGGCCTCGATTGTTCGCGAGCAGGGCGCCAACGCCGGCTTTGCCCTTGACGGGGATGCAGACCGGTTAATTATGGCCGATGAGCAGGGCCAAATACTCGATGGCGACCAGATGATGGCAGTTTGCGCAAAGCATTATATCGAGCACAACAAGCTGAAAGATAAGACCGTTGTGGCCACAATCATGAGCAATCTGGGGTTCGAGCTGGCCCTGCGCGAGCTGGGCGGCAACCTGATAAGGACCCCGGTGGGCGACAGGTACGTAGTGGAACATATGCGCCAGAACGGTTACAATCTCGGGGGCGAACAGTCCGGCCACCTGGTCTTTCTCGATCACGGCACCACGGGCGACGGCATCCTTTCAGCCCTCCAGGTGCTTGCCGTTATGCTTCGCGAAGGGCGTCCGATGTCCGAGCTCAAGAAGATTATGGAGCGATACCCTCAAAAGCTGGTGAACGTTCCCGTCGGCGTAAGAAAACCTATAGACCAGGTCCCGGAAATAATGAAGCTCCAGCGGGCCATGGAACAGCGGCTTGGACAGGAGGGCCGGATTGTGATTCGCCCCTCGGGGACCGAACCCGTGATTCGGGTCATGGTGGAAGCGGCCGACCGTGACGTTATGGAAGAGGTCGCATACTCGATGGCCTCATGCATCCAGAAGCACATGGCGGGCGACAGAAATGCCTCGGCCGCCGCAAAGGGAACAGGCAATGAGCGCTGAAGCTGATCCCGGCAAAAGACTTAGCGGGGCCTTCTGCCCGCTGCTTACTGTCCGATGGGGTGTTCGATGCTCCTCGCATTAGATATCGGCAATACCAACACCGTGCTGGGCCTGTTCAACGATGGCGCACTGGTGCACGACTGGCGTATTCGCACCGAGGTCAACATGACTATCGACGAATACGCAATAACGCTTCGAAGCCTGTTTGCGGTCCATGGAATTCCCCTGGACAGCGTCAGCGACGTGATCATATCGTGCGTGGTGCCGCCTGTTTTGAACTCTGCCGAACGGTTTTGCCAGAGCTACTTTCGAACCACAGCTCTTGTGGTGGGGCCGGGAATCAGAACCGGCATGCCGATTCTCTATGACAATCCAAAGGAGGTGGGCGCCGACAGGATCGTTAATGCCGTGGCGGCCTACGAGCAGCGCAAAGATGCGGTAATTGTGGTCGATTTTGGGACGGCGACAACCTTTGATTATATTTCCGAGCGTGGGGAATACATAGGCGGAGTGATCAGTCCCGGGATCATGATCTCGTGCGAAGCGCTTTTCCAGAAGGCGTCCAAGCTCCCAAGAGTTGAGATATTCGCCCGCCCGCCCTCCATATTGGCCAAGAATACTATTTCCTCGATGAATGCGGGAATCGTATACGGCTATGCGGGCCTCGTCGAAGGAATCATCTCGAGGATAAAAAAAGAGGTAAACCGCGAAATATATGTGATCGCAACGGGCGGACTGGCGCCGCTCATCGCAAGCGAGTGCCCTCTGATCAACGCAGTGGACGAGTACCTGACCCTCAATGGCCTGAGAATAATTTTCGACCGGAATAAGAAGCCCGCGTGATCCTCACATGAGCGATAGACAACAATACCAAAGTCTAGGCCCGGGAAGCTCTGTTGCGCTCGTTGCGCCGGCGAGCCCATTCGAGGCCGATCTGTATGAAAAGGGCGTCCAGATCCTGCGCAACGCCGGATACGAGGTAGTTCCCGGCAAAAATATCTTCAATAAACAGAGCTATCTTGCCGGAACGGACCTGGAACGGCTCCAGGACTTGACCGAAGCAGTCCTGGACCCCAAGATCGAAGCGATCATCTGCATACGGGGCGGATATGGCAGCGGGCGGCTTTTGACCCAAATTCCCTTTTCCAGCTTCCGCTCCAACCCGAAACTCTTCATCGGGCACAGCGACATCACTTTTTTGCATCTTGGATTCATGAGCAAGGCCGGCTGGACCACTTTCCACGGTCCAAACCTCACCGGCATGAGCGAGGCGCCCCAAAAGGCCCAAAGCGTCCTTAGTGTCCTGTCGGGGGAGGCTTCGTACGAATGGAAGTTGGATCCGGAGCAGGTCCTTAGACCCGGCGCCTCAACGGGCCGTGTGCTGGGGGGAAACCTGAGCTGCCTTGTCCACCTGCTTGGAACACCCTATATACCGGATATGACCGGCGCGCTGCTCCTGATCGAAGACTGCGGAGAAGCCCTCTACAGGCTCGACCGGATGATGAATCACCTCAAGCTGGCCGCAATACTGCCCCTGCTTGGCGCAATCTTGCTTGGAGAATTTACGGGATGCGCCGAAAACAATGACGTATGCACGATGGTGATGGATCATGTGAGCGAATATGACTTCCCAGTCGTACACGGCCTGCCCTTCGGCCACGGCAGCCGCAACGAGGTGATTCCGTTCGGCGCGCCCTTTGTGCTGGATACCGATGAACGTGTGCTTAAAATACTCCAAGCTCCGGTTGCCCGTTGATTCAGGACGACGCCTGGATTGCGAATTGAAGGCCGCCATAGGCCGAGGCGCTTTTTCCGGGGCCTCGCTTCTCATTTCCAGGGGCGGGGCGCCCGATGTTGAGCGCGAGTGGGGGACCGTTGAATCGGGCGGCATTGCTGTGAACCGATCCACTCGCTTCGACCTGGCCTCTTTGACAAAGCCCCTGGTCACCGCTCCCCTCTGCATGGCTGCGGTTGAACGCGGATTACTCAATCTCGACGATACTCTTTCACGATTCTTTCCAGGTTCCGTGCCCACAGACAAAGAGGCGATCACGGTAAGAAGCCTGCTTTCGCACTCGTCGGGCCTTCCCGCATACCGGCCTTTTTATCTCGAACTGATCGAACTGCCCCCCGAAGCCAGGCCAAATGCGCTTGCGTCCATGATTTTGCAAACGGCCCTGGATACTGCTCCCGGCCAAACAGCCAATTACAGCGACCTTGGTTTCATGCTGCTGGGGTTGATTCTTGAGCGGCAAATGGGCGCCAGGCTGGACCGTCTCGCCCAGGATTTTTTGTTCGCCCGGCTTGGAATAGATGAACTACATTTTTGCCCGATTGACGAACGGAGAACGGAGAATGGAGAACAGAAGTCCCTTCTCCTGCATCCGTCTTCCGACTCCCGTTCATTGTCTTCCGCCATCCCGCCTCCGTCCTCCGGCATCCGTTACGCCGCCACCCAGATTTGTCCCTGGAGACACAGGCTTCTTTTCGGTGAAGTGGATGATGAAAACGCGTGGACCCTGAACGGAGTGGCCGGGCACGCAGGGCTTTTCGGGACGGCGCGGGCGGTCTTTAAGCTGCTGTGTTTCCTGTGGAATATTTATGAGGGTAGTTTAACCGACCTACTCTGGCCCCGCAGCCTCGTGCGGCTTTTCTGGACCCGGACCGAAGTCGCCGAAGGTTTGAGCGGCTGGTGTTTAGGCTACGACACCCCGAGCCGTAAGGGTTATTCAAGCGCCGGGCGGTATTTTTCAAGCAATACCATCGGACACCTCGGATTTACAGGGGTCTCTTTCTGGTTGGATCTGGAAAAACGGGTCCTTGTGATTCTCCTTACCAATCGTGTTCATCCAACACGGCAAAACGATGAAATCAGGCAGCTAAGGCCGGTGCTGCATGATATCATCATGGAAGCGCTCACATATGGAAACTGATGGAGTCAAGAAAATATACCTGGTGGGAATCGGGGGGATCGCCATGGGGACCCTGGCGACGATGCTCAAACAGAGCGGCTTTGAGGTGGCCGGATCTGACCAGAACCTCTATCCTCCAATGAGTACGCATCTCCGGGCCTTGGGCATTCCTATCTTTGAGGGGTTCTCGCCGCAAAACCCTCAAAACTTTGCTCCGGACCTCTTTATCATGGGTAACGTCATACGGCGGGAAAATCCGGAAGCCCAATTCATCATGGCGCAGGACCGACCCTGTCTGTCAATGCCCCAGGCGATTTCCCGGCTTTTTCTCCCTGGGCGAAAGAGCATGGTTGTAACCGGGACCCATGGAAAGAGCACGACCTCATCTCTTCTCGCATGGGTCCTCGAGCGGGGTGGAAAAGACCCCGGGGCCTTTATCGGGGCCTTGCTCAAGGATTGGGGCAGGAGCTGCCGGCTGGGTTCGGGCGAATACATGGTGCTCGAAGGGGATGAATACGATACGGCCTTCTTCGATAAGGGACCGAAGTTCCTCCATTATCAGCCCTATACTGCGATAGTTACAGGCATCGAATTCGATCATGCGGACATCTTCTCCGGCCTCGACGCAATTTTGAAAGCGTTCCGCGACTTTGTTAGACTGATCCCGGAGCGTGGACACCTTATCATCAATGCCGACGACCCAAACAGCATGTCGCTCGCCTCTGAATGCAAAGGGTGCGTGATTACCTACGGCCGCTCGCACCGGGCGGATTGGCGTATTAAATGGGTTGATTTCCGCCCAGGCGAGGTATCTTTTCAACTTCGAAATCCCCGAACCTTCCGCGAAGAGACATTCCGGTCCCTTCTACCCGGAAGGCACAACGTCTGGAACATAACAGCCGTGATCGCTGCCGCAAGCATTGCCGGAATGTCTCTAGACGGCATTCAGGAAGCGGTGCTGGCTTTCAATGGAGTAAAACGGCGCCAGGACGTCATAGGCGAGTTCGAAGGAATTCTGGTGGTGGACGATTTCGCTCATCATCCAACTTCGGTTCACGAAACGCTCCTTGGTCTGAAGCTCTTCTATCCCGAGCGCCGCATTATCGCTGCTTTTGAGCCCAGGAGCAACTCGAGCAGGCGAAACGTTTTCCAGGAGCATTACTCGAACGCATTTTCTGCGGCGGACATCATCTGCATCAAGCAGCCGCCTGCGATGGACTCCATTGCCGAACCTCAACGCCTCGACGCCCAACGGCTCGTAGATGATATCTGCAAACGGCAAAAGGATGCGCGCTTCTTCCCGACTACCGGCGAACTGCTCGAGTTTTTGCTTCAGTCGGCTCGACGCGGCGACCTGATCGTCTGCATGAGCAACGGCAGCTTCGATGGGCTTACCGGCAGACTGGCCGCAGATCTTGGGCGTGTCCATCGGCAAACACCGGGCGCAAACCAGAGCGTGATTGAGCGACAATGAACAAGGATTGAACCAAATGCCGCGAGTTCTTCTCCATATCTGCTGCGGTCCCTGTTCGATCTACCCGGTTTCGGTCCTGCGCGGCGAGAACCTGACCGTACACGGATTTTTTTACAATCCGCACATTCAACCTTATCAGGAATTCGAAAAAAGGCTCAACACTCTTCGAGCCTTCGCGCAAAGCGAGGACCTGCCGGTTATCCTCAGGGCTGACTATGATCCGCAAACCTTTTTCCGGCAGGCAGCTTTTCGCGAAACCAATCGCTGTCTTTACTGCTATTCTCTGAGACTGAACGCGACAGCGAGCCTGGCAAAAAAGAGCCGCTTCGACGCGTTCACCACAACGCTTCTTTACAGCAGGCACCAGAAGCACCAGTTGATAGCCTCAATTGCTGAAGAAGCGTCCAGAAAACATGGGATCGCTTTCCTCTACAAGGATTTCAGGTCCGGATGGGCTCAGGGTCAACAGAGGGCAAAGGCGCTCGGCATGTATAGACAACAATATTGCGGATGCATCTACTCCGAGATGGAAAGGTTTCACCCAAAAGCCGCCGGGAGTGAAAAGCGTGAATAACTCGATCGGAGAGCTTAAGCCTTGCGGCATCCAGGTCGATGAAAACGGCGACTGGTTTCATAACGGAAACAGGATCTTCCGGCCTCAGATCCTGGAAACTTTCTATGAAAAACTGGACCAGACGCCCACGGGTGAATTTATCCTGACTGATTTTAGAGGACCATGCCTCCTCGATGTTGCCGATACGCCCTTTGTGGTTTCAAGAGTGGACCTCGAGCACGATGAGTCCGGCCGGGAGCGGATCATAATTCGACTCAAAAACATTTCACGATCCGAAGTCCTGGACCCCGATACGCTGGCAACCGGAAGGGATAATATTCTCTATTGTCGGGTGTCGGCAGGACGTTTTTTGGCAAGATTCTCCCGCCCAGCCTATTACCAGCTCGCCGAGTTCGTTCGTGAGAATGATATTGGGCAAGGCTTCTATATCGAACTTAATGGAAACAGGCACCCGATTGCTTGATTTTACTATCAAAAAAACGGCCCGGGCATGGTGTCAAAACTTCGATGCCGGGCCGCTTCAAACTGCGTCAATTAAATGCCGGTTGTTAAATTATTTCATCCAGCATTTTCCCGGCGATTGCACCGGGGTTTACCTGGTAGCTTCCGCTTTCCAACTGGCTTTTGATCTGCTGGACCATTGCGGTGCGGACTTCATCGGTCCCCGCAACCGCCTTTTGCGCTTGAGCAAGGTCCTGATAATCCTTCGAAAGCTGTACCCGGTCCGAAGAAACACCATTTCCAGCCGTGGTCTTTTCTTGCGCTCCAGTTTTTCCTGCCGCCGCACCGGAATTGCTCACGGCATTTGTCAGATATGGCGGGATTTTGCTTATGGCCATTTGTTTCCTTCTCCTACCCCCCGTCGCCGGCTAGGATGTCCCTCCTGCCGGGCCAACATTATCATACTGTTTGGGACCGATCTTTTCCAGAACCTGACTGGTCATCCGGTCCATCATGAGCCTGCGCTTGCCTTCGTCGGAGATTGACACTTTCTGCGTGCTTGCATCAGCATCCCCCGAGTCCCTGCCACCCGTCGCCGAAAGCTTCGACCGCTGCAACTGTAGAGTATAGGTTCGCAAGACACTCTGCACTCTATAGCCGGTGATAACCATGTTACTGTTCCTCCGACCTATATATCGGCTTAATACATCTTTTACTTGATATAAAAATGCGCAAAATTCATATAATTTTGGCTGGCATGGAAATTGATATAATTAGATTCGGCGGGAATTTACGGCCAATTGAATGTTTTCCAAATGGGGGACCGCATGGAAAGGGTCGACTGCGCCCGTTGCAGCCACTTCTTTATAACCTGGGACATTGGAGCTCCTTACGGTTGCTCTGCGTGGGGCATCAAGTTTGCACAACACCCCCAGAATGCCGTTTATGCTTCATCGGGCATCCAATGCCAGCTTTTCAAACCCAAGTCCGGGGGGAGGCCCGTTCGAGGGGGCGTAAGCAACCAAGAGAAATACGGAGGGCCTTCATACCATGGCAAACTCTAGTGGCGGTCATTTGGACCAAACAGAACCCGGGAAAAATACGCATCCGGATGCGGCAAAATTTTCCGACCAGGGGGTCAGTTTCAGAAAGGCAGTTGAGGACCGGGAAGAGGCAACAAAGATGCGCGATTTGCTGAAGCGCTCGATTGCTGCTCTTTCCACCCTGGCAAGACAGGAGAACTCAGCCATAAGTGAAAGGCTCGCCGATTTCAAGAACACAGTGCTGCAGGAAACTGCCATCGAGCAGATGGAGACAAGCCTTGCCGCTCTAAGACACGCGATGTTCAATGGTGAACAGCTTGCCGACGGAAACGGCCAAAAAGTGTGCGGCCCCCTCTCAAAACCCGCGCAAACGGCGCCGGTAATCGACGCAAACGACTTCCGTAATAAGCTCCAGTCGATTTTTCTCGGTTTGATTTCAGAATTCGACCACGACTATGGAGAAGACTACGCCGGGCTTCTGCTCACAGTTCGAAAAAAAATCGAAAAATGCGCCCTGATCGAAGATATCGTAGGACTCAAGGATGATATCATCGGACTCGCCCAGAACTACATGCAGATGATAAACGCGGAACGCACCCTCACCACCGACTTCATATCCGAAATTGGCGCCGGCCTGTTGGAGGTCGAGCGGCAGTACCTGGATTCGATCAATCAGACAGGGCAGAGCCATAGCGAAAACAAAAAATTTAACAGCCTGCTCGAAAATCAAGTGGAAGACATGAAAAAATCGGCGCAGCTAAGCACTACGCTCACCGAGTTCAGGGGCATCGTTATGTCCAGGCTGGCCTCCATACGGACGGCGCTCGAGGAAAAGCGCCGCGTTGAAGCGCTCGTCCAGGAGAAGCTCACGGAGGAGATGGAATCTCTGAATGAAAACCTGGACAGGATGAAAAAAGAAGTGGACCAGGTGCATGCGAAGCGCAGGGCACTCGAAAAGGAGGTCCTTATCGACCCCTTGTGCGGTGTAGCCAACCGGCGAGCTTTGAGGGATCGCCTCAAAAACGAATTGTACCGCTTCCAGCGATATGGCCAGTTTTTTTCGATGCTCTTGTTTGACATAGACCAGTTCAAGGTGATAAATGACCGGCACGGCCACTGGGCTGGGGACAGGTGCATCAAGGAGATCCTAAAGCGCATCAAGCCCATTCTGCGCGAAACGGACCTCATGGGACGCTGGGGGGGAGATGAATTCCTGGTGATCTTTGCGGGTACCGACGTGGATAGTGCGGCTGCGGTTGCCGAAAGACTCCGAAAGTTAATCGAGAATACCCGGTTCGTGTACCACAAGCAGGAAATCAGCCTCACCGTAAGCATCGGCGTCACTGAAACCAGGGCATCCGATACAACCGTGGAGTTGGCCTTTAACCGAGTGGACAAAGCCATGTACCAGGCGAAAAAGAAGGGCAGGAACATGGTTGCCGTGGTCTAGTGCGCGTTGTCAATTAACTTATCTAGGGATTTAGGAATTAATTCAGAAGCAGGAAGCAGGAAGCAAGAAGCAAGAAGATTTTGCTCTATGCTCCATTAACTTCACTAAGGTTTTCGCCAGCTCATCGCGCCCCCGGCCCAAGTTGGGCTGGGCGGCCAACGCATGAAATTTTTGATCAATGGCTTCAACGAAAGCATCCGCCCGGACCTCGCTGTCATCAGCGATATAATCCCAAATGTCGGCAAGGTCGCTTCGGGCACGCGGGCGCTTGATGATGACGGGCATTTATGCCTCGGGGCTCGGGTTTACCCTTGCGGCTCTTCTCTTGCGGCCCTCCTGCTTAACCTCTTCGGGGTCCCACGGAGTAGCCTCGCCGCTGTTAAGTCCCTCGCGAATATCCTGCCGCAACTGTTCGAGCTTGGCTGCCCGCAGGCGGTCCTGCTCTTCCATAAGACGCAATGCTTCGCGGACAACCTCGCTTGCCGATGCATAGAGGCCGGACGCCACTTTCCGCCGTACCATATCCTCAAGCTGAGGGGTTAGGTTGACGTTCATCGCCATGGCAACCTCCCGTTTCCGTCATGGGTAATTTTTAACCTTATCGTCATTGTCACATTATGGCAATGTTTGCCAATTGTCAACTATCTGCAAGATTAACTTAAGGTCCCTCAGTACCCCTATTTTCCATTTTTCTTTTCCAGCAACGCAACAAGGTTCGCGCGAACCAAAACCAAAGTCGGGTGCTCTTTGCCAAGGGCTTTTTCCCGGGTCTCAAGCGAGCGCTGTTAGAAGTGCTCGGCCTCAGCGTATTTGTTCCGGGCAGGGATTTAGCAGGGTGACGAAAATGGGTTCTCTGGTGGGAGAAACGTCTGGAAATTGCTAATGACTTCGTCATTCCGGTGGGAAGCCGGAACAAGTAGGAAAATTCGCTGTTTCACGGGTCTATTGACTGTTTGGCGCTAACTTCCCGCTCCTTGCTTCCTGCTTTCTGCTTTCTGCTTTAGAAGGCAATCATGGAAAAATCAGTGGGCCAAGCTTTGCTTCGACCTCTTCAAGGACTTCGGCAGGCAGGGTGTCGAAATGCTCGGCGTTCCTTCTGCGCCAGTCAATACATTTGATATGGTCGGCAAGGATCGTTCCTTTAACCTTGAATCTTTGGGGTATCTGCACCTCAAAGGGGTAGCCCTTCGCCTTCATGGTAATCGGGATGACGATAGCGAGCCCCACGACCCGGTTATAGTCGTCCGCCGACAAGACAAGCGCCGGTCGCCGTCCGCCTTGCTCGTGCCCCCTCACGGGATCGAGGTCGATCGTGATAACATCACCACGCCTTGGGAAAAAATCTTTCGGTTCACCACAGTTCTTCTCCAACAGCGCTCCCCCAGTCTGTTTCGGGGTGGATGTTCTCTTCGCTGACACCCGCCAACAGTTCTTCAAGCGAATATTTCCATTTCTTTTTTTGCATGGGAGCGACGATGAGCTTTCCATCCTCAACCTTGAGATCCACAGTCGAGTTTTCCGACAAATTAAGTTCGGCCAAAAGCCCGGTTGGGACTCGAAGCGCCAGACTGTTTCCCCATTTCTTTAATTGCGCCCTCATGGCTGTTTTGCTCCCTTTATTTTCGCGGGATAAATCGGACACACAAATTATAGATACATAGTATAGACGTATCCACCATGGAGTCAAGAAAAACCAACGGAAGAATGATCACAGCTTCCCTGCCGGAGCTTTCGCAAAGCCACCGGACGGTGGCAGTACCAAACCAGGCGCCTCAATTGAAGGCAAAAGGATTTAAAGGAACGGCGATTCCGGGCCTTAAAGGGTTATATGGCATGCTCGTTGATAAACTCTAACGTCCGTGTTTCCGACCAATACTCATTTAGATCGTTGAACGAGACGAAGCCAACGTGCCCGCCATGAGGCGGCGCTTCCAGGTACAATTGTGGAGTGGATTCAGCCTGTGCAAAAGGAAAGCATGAACGGGACAATAACGGATCGTCAAGTGCATTCAACACTAGTGAAGGTATTTTTATGTTTACCAGATATGGAAGACAACTGCTCTTATGATAGTAATCGTAAGCATCTTTAAACCCATGCGCCGGAGCGGTATAAACAGAATCGAATTCGATAAGACTTTTAACTTTTTTGATATGGTTTGGAATTGACCCAGGAAATAATTGTCTTTTTAATTGTAGTTTTCCACGAAGCATTCGCAGAAAACGCATGCTGTAAATACGATTTGAACGCATTCCCATTTTCAGCACAGCTCCCGTTAAATCACAGGGCACGGAGATCCCTACGGCTGCTGAAACATATGGGGCGATCGCAATGCCTTGCTCACCAAGAAATTTCATTAGCATACTTCCACCCGCGCTGAATCCTATCATGGCAATTTTGCGGCTATTTGCTTCTTTGAGAACAAACTGGAGGACAGCGTTCAGATCTTCCGTATCGCCGCAGTGATAAGACCGGAGCTTCTTATTAGGTTCTCCGCTGCATCCCCGAAAGTTCCAAACCACAGCGTTCCAGCCATTACGATTCAATGCCCGTACCATGCCCAAAACGTACGCTCGACTGGAATTTCCCTCTAACCCGCAACTGATGATCGCCGTTCGATCCGATCCAATGATACAGGAGTCGATATCGATAAAGTCGTTGTCGGAAGTGATGAGCCGCTCCCGCCGGTAGTTAACAGCCGGTACTCGACGGACGTTTGTGAAAATGGTTTGAAAATGCCCATTGGTGAAAAAGCGCGGAGGTGAATATCTCGAAAATTTCAGTACGGGCAATGTTGCACCATCCAATAAGGTGATCGACGCGATCTCAGTGTGGAATTCCAACCGAGGCCGCTTTTATAAACGATATCTGATAGTTTGTGCGAAAGTCCATCAAAATTTGAAGGCAGATTGTCCTGGGCGTACGGGACCGCACCAAACCACGCACTTCAATTGAAAGCGAAAGGATTCAAAGAAACGGAGGTTCAGGACCTTAAAAGGTCAATTTGGGAGGTGAAATAGGCGCCCTAAGCGCCCATTTGGCCGTCGGCAATTGTGGGAAAGGTGTGACGTCCGGAACGACATGGCAGGAGGACCTGCTAAGCATCACGGTGTTAACCAGTTCAGCTTTCCCGGCTTTCGCCGGGACGGTTTGGACGCGGTCGGCGGTTCGGGCAGGTCCGACCCGGTCCGCCAAATATTCTCTTTTCAATGCCTGACAGCTTTTTCCACAATGTGAGACTAAGAAAACTATATTTGTTCATTCGCGGATTTACGAATACATTCCTGCTACGTCACGTTGATTTGCCGGAGGGACAAGAATCACTTCTCCTGCCCCTCTCGTCTAATCCACCAAACGACTAGAGATTTGAGACTTACCCGTCAAGGGGGATTAACTGCTCTGACCGTGTCCCAATGTTCTTGAAGTGCCCATATTCCTTTCCATTGCCGTTGCCTTGCTTCCCAGGGACCGCAAGAGCTGTTGACGGACTCCTGCCAATTTTACGTGCCACTGACTTTTTGTTCATCGATTCAGTGCTTCCGGCAACACCATTACTTTTCAAACCATCAACCAGAGTCTTTAGTTCTCCCACAAAATGTTTCATCTGCCCTGCCTGGGCGCTCATTTCCTCAGATGCAGCAGCCGTTTCTTCGGAATTGGCGGCAGTTTGCTGGACCACCTTGTCCATTTCACTCACGGCTTTATTGATCTGCTCTATGCCCTGGGCCTGTTCCTGGGATGCTGCGGTAATCTCACCAACCAGTTCGCTCGACTTCCCGACACCGACTGCAACCTCCCTGAACTCCTGTTCGGTTTTGTCAACCATTTCGAGACCCTCCTTCACCTTCTTAACGGTACCTTCAATGAGGTTGGCAGTGTTTTTTGCGGCTTCGGCCGCTCTCATTGCGAGATTCCTCACTTCATCGGCAACCACCGCAAAACCCGCTCCGGCTTCTCCGGCGCGTGCCGCCTCGACGGCCGCATTGAGAGCAAGAAGGTTGGTTTGAAACGCAATTTCATCGATTGCTTTGATTATCTTGGAGGTTTCTTCGCTTGCCGTGGATATTTCTCTCATGGAGGCGCTCAATTTTCCCATGGACTGACCGGCCCGTGAGACTGTCTCGTTAGTCCCCTTCATCAATTGGTTGGCTTGATTCGAATTATTGGCGTTCTGCTTTGTCATGGAAGACATCTCCTCAAGGGATGAGGATGTCTCCTCTATGGCTGACGCCTGCTCCGATGCCCCTTCCGCAAGTTGCTGGCTAGAAGATGAAATCTGGCCGGAGGCGGATGCAACCTGGTCTGCGGCACCGTCTAATTCAACAATGATATGGTCAATCGGGCGTGAAATAGATCTGGCCATGCCATAAGCCAAAAACAAACCGCCCACTGCTACAAAGATCACCACCGCGAAAATGATATACAGGATTTGACTGAATTCTTTTTGCACCTCATCAAGATAGATCCCTGATCCTATAACCCACCCCCACTCCGGAAATCCCTTTACATAAGAAATCTTCGCTACTGGCTGGGTATGCCCGGGTTTGGGCCAGTAATAATCAACAAATCCCCCTCCCTTGCTTCTGACCATATCCACCATGGCCACGAACAGAGGCTTTCCGTTTGGGTCCTTGTTATCGGACAAGAGTTTGCCGTCCAATTCGCTCTTGAAAGGATGCATGATCATCCGTGGTTCCATGTCATTGATCCAGAAATACTCATCCCCTTCGTAGCGCAGATTCTTGATCTCCTCCATGGCCCTGAGCTTTGCTTCCTCCAGGGATACGGCATTCGCCTTTGCCTTCTTTGCATGATAATCTAATATGCCCCAGGCCGTTTCCACCACATGCCTGGTTTTCAAATACTTGCCGTCGAGCATTATTTGCTTAACCTTTGGGAAAAGGCCTACAAATACTGCAGAGAAACATGCTACCATGATAACTCCAAGAAGAAGTATCCTCGTTGAGAGTTTGAATTTGTTCAACATAAATGCCTCCTGCTCACATGGCCCGGACCGTGTTACCGTTTGCCGAAATAGGATAGATCCTTGCCATGTGGAATGAATTGTATGTTCGTTCAATTAGTTACGTACCATTAATCGGCAATCCCATGCGGTGAGTTGATACATATAAGTGCATATAAAATGCATATCAATTGTATGTAATACGTATTATTGGAGGGAGTGCAGGCAGGTTTTAAGATATCGTTAGCTTTTCAAGATGTCCGCTTCAATTGACAAGTAAAGTGCCAGGCCGGTTGTTTAATAAACAACAATTCCTGAGACCGAGGTTGGAAGAGGCCATTACATGGCTGTCGGCCTGCTGCCGGAAGCATGAGCAAAGAGAGTGGTCAAGGCCGCGCAGAGCCGAAGTCAAGCCTTTATAAACCCCCTTGACAAAATCCGGGTCTTAGTATTAAAATAACGGAATGTCCCAGTTTACGGTAGTGGCATTCTTCCTTTGACAAAGGAGGAATGCTATGCATAATAAGCTTACAGAAAAACTTATCATCCGTAAAGCACCCAAGAAGGAGACGATCCCAGTGACAGTTTGTGTTGCCGCCATGTTTTGGGGAACTTCAGTCATAGGCGCATCGGATCGCATGCTAACAGCGGGCGATATTCAATTCGAACCTCAGCAGACGAAAGTGGTAATCTTAACCAGTTCTATTGCTGCTATGCTTGCTGGGGATTCGCTTCTTCAATCTGAGATTATGCAAAGAGTCCAGATAGAGGTAAATTCACAGGTTGCGACTGATCCTACTAAATGGCTTAACCTTCGTGATGTAGCAGAACTTTATAGCAGGTATTATTGTGAAATCCGCTCCGAAAGGGCAGAAAAGGAGATTTTGGTCCCATTAGGGTTAGATAGCAATACATTCATAAGCCGTCAGAAAGAGATGGATGCAAATTTAGTGCAGATGTTGGCACGAGAATTGCTAAATTTCTCAATTCCCGGGCCTGGCGTGGCGGCATTAATTGTTGGAGTAGATATTACGGGAGCGCATATCTATAGGGTAGAAAACGAAAAAGTCCATTGCCATGACCATATTGGGTTTGCGGCGATAGGAATTGGATGGTGGCATGCAACATCACAAATGATGTTTTCTGGGCAAACCAAGCACAAAGATTTCCCAGAAACCTTGATATTGGTGTATCATTCAAAAAAGCGAGCCGAAGTAGCTCCTGGGGTTGGCGAGGCGACAGATATGTTCATGGTGGGACCAAAGCTTGGTACTTATTGGCCAATACCAGACAATATGATTAATGAGCTTGACGGCATCTATAGTGCTCAACGCGAGAGCGAACGTGCAGCAGAAAGTGCGGCGAGAGAAAGGACCGACATATATGTCACAACACTTACTGCCCCCGAGCCTAAAGAGCAAGTCTCAATCCAAACAGATATTGGAGGAAGCACGCCCACTGACAAAAAGGAGACTTCAGCCGAGCCTTAAAACGAAAACGGAGGGGCTGAAACAACCTCAGGAAAATGGCAGAAAGTTTTAAACGTCGATAAACTCTTCCATCTCCGTCTGTCTTGGCCCTGGGCCTGGGAATGCCCTTTCGACCAATCTTTCAAATACTTTCCAGTTAGACGCTGCCCGCTCAAGAGCCATTAGTTGTATAATATGGTTCTTGAGGTCGGGTTGGCCAATGTTGACCGAGAAGAATTGGTGATGCTTCCACCTTCGCCGCCTTGTCGTTTCCCTTACCGGATTCAGTTCTCTCAATTTTTTCAAAACTCCGTCAGGGAGCTTTTCGTAAACGATCTTGTTTATGATCTTGCCAATAAAAGGTGGGCGTTTGTTTCCGCCTGGATATGGCCATCTCTTTAAGCGATAAATATTCCTGAAAAAATCATCAGGAAACATTCTGGCCCATTTCAACCGTTCTTCCGAAAGATACAACTCAAGAAACCTATGCAGTTCATCTCTTTCTCTATCAGCTTGATAGCCTGTCGCTTCATCGACTAACGCTATTATGCCGACCTTAGCCAATACTCGAACGAGAGATTCCGCACATTGCCCGTATCGCCATTCTTGCTCTGTTTTGAGCAGCGCCGCATCGCGTGCTTTAAGGACAACTTCGCAAAGATCGTTGATAATCGTTGCTTCGTATCCAGTGGCGCGTTTATTCCCAAGCGTTTTCATTTCAATGGGTTTTTGAATGGCCAGGGTCAAATCTCCACCCAGAAAGGGTTTGAGCGCTTTGTGAGTCAAAATTCTGGTCGCTCCTTGGCCACGTCCTTTCATGCCAATCGCCCCGGTTAATCCTCTTCCCGATATAACCCTGGTCCCATCATCAAGGACAAAGCAGGGGATTTTGATGTGCGGAAAGTTCAGATAACCGTCATGTGTTGCCTTTGGTATCTTGGCCTCTATTGCCATAATCCCAATCCTTTCTGAATGGTTGCATCGAAAAGCATTCCACCATTGGTTTTCCGGTTATTGTATCGGTAGCAAAATTCGTCAATGTACTTCGGAAGGTGTCTCAGACTTACTTTATGGAATTGGCCGACAATCCCCCTCTTTAAAATTGCCCAGAAACTTTCGATGCTGTTTGTGTGAATGTTACCGTCAACGTACCAGACTTTATGATTGATGGTATGGTGTTCTGCGAATCTTTTCAGGTGAACATACCCGGTATATTCATCGGTCATCAAGGTTGCGCTTTGTACATCCACAAACGATCTGACCAGGGCGGACAGCTTTTTTGCGTTTAAATCGCCCTTTTTCATAACCTTGGCCTTCACGTTCCCATTTCTTTCCACCATTCCCACAACAGGCGTCTTGTCAGTTCCCCGGCCTCTTTTGTAGTTGGTGTCCGATGGGCAGCCCTTGCGGGGCTTCCCGCCTATGTATGCTTCGTCAATTTCCACAATCCCAGTAAGCAATTCTCTTTGCTGGTGCTGGCTCATAGCTTCCCTGATTTTCATGGCGATTCGCCAAGCAGTATCTTTGTTCACCTGGAGATCGCGGGATAACTGGCGGGAAGAAAGTCCCTTTTTAGCATTCAGGATAAGGGAGACAGCGAGAAACCATTTTTGAAGCGGCAAATGGGTGTGGTGGAAAATCGTCTGAATGGTCACGCTAAAAGCGGTTTTGCAGTTGTTACAATGGTGGCGTTGCTCTTTGGGTGCAGGGGTGGTATTCTGAGACTGGCAATAAGGGCAAGCAGGCTTGCCTCTCCACCTGACTTTTTCAAGGTGGTTGATGCAGTCCGCTTCGGTCGGGAAAAGTTCATAGATTCTGACGATGTTCATGGTCACTACCTCCTGTTGGGACATAAGCTAGCACGGGAGATAGCGGTTGTCAAGAGAAATCTGCTACCTTAAAATGGGACATTCCGTAAAATAAAGCCTTGGTTCCATCCTGTTCCTCTCTATCAATCAATAAGGTGAGCAATGGGGGTGGATAAAAGTACAATAAGCATCCTACTGGTAGAACCCCGTGATGACAGATGTCAGGTGATCCGCGAACTGTTCTCGGGAAGAACGCGCGGTAAGTATGAACTTGACCTGGCGCCTTCCTATGCCGCAGCTCTTTCGATGGTGCAACACCGGAACTATGATATTTGCTTTGCGCCCTCACATATCGGTGAACACGATGTGATCGATATGCTTTCGGAAATGCTCCGAAAAGAGTGGAAAATACCTGTAATAATTCTAACCAGTGGTGCGGAGTCAAGAATTGACGATGTCAATGCGACTGGACGAATGGACAACTATCGTCTGACCAAGGACCACTTTAGCGGGGATTTCCTGGAGCAGTACATAAGATATAGATTGGAGCGCAACCGGGTGGAATCCTTGGTGATGCGAGCCAAGAAAGAATGGGAGCAAATCTTTGACGCTGTTCCCGATCCGATTGCCATTATAGACCGAAACCATCGATTTCAGCGTGTCAACAGGGCGATGGCCGATCGGCTTGGATCGAAACCGGGGGACTTGATCGGCCGCTCATGTTATGAGGTTGTGCACGACCTCTCGTCGCCTCCCGATTTTTGCCCCATGACACTGATGCTAAATGATGGGCGAGAACATAATGCCGAGATTATCGAGGAGAATCTCAAGGGGGTCTTTCTTGTCAGTGTCTCTCCGTATCTTGATGATCAGAGTAATCTTATTGGGGGGATTCATGTTGCCAGGGATATTACACAACTAAAGAAAATTGAGGGAGCATTGCGTGAGTGGAACGAAGAACTTGAGCAGCATGTTGCAATGCGCACCTCGGAATTGGTCCAAAAAGCAAAGGACCTCGAGGAGTCAAATATAGCCTTAAAGTTCCTTCTGAGGCATAGGGAAGAGGATAAAACGGAAATCCAGGAGACAGTAACCCACAACATCAAAGAACTGGTTTTCCCTCACCTGGATCGGGTGGAGCACGGCGTTGTTACCAAAGAACAACTCATTGCCTGTATCCGGGAAATCAGAAGCACTTTGGAGAATGTCATTTCCCCTTTCCCAAGCTTTTTGTCCGGCAAGGGCCTGAGCCCTGCCGAGGTTAGAATTGCCGAAATGATCAGGGCTGGGAAGAGCAATAAGGAAATCGCGGACCTGCTTTCTATCAGTGACGGGACTGTCCGAGTACACAGAGAGCGTATAAGAAAAAAGCTCGGGTTGACCAATCAGAAGACCAGTCTTCAAGCCTACCTGTCTGGAGCGACGTAAGCGCTCACCAGCAGAGACACGGAAAGCACAGAGACAGAAACTTAAATGAACCGGTAAAACTAAGAGTCTGACCCTTGGTTGCTTGCGGTTTTTCCTGCATGCCCGTTTTCCTTTATGTCCACCCTCCGCCCGAGCCTGCCGGGGAGCCCGGATCAAAGCCTGCCCCGGACTTGATCCTGCGTGGGCCGTTCCGCGATCCAGTGTTGTGTCCGGAGAGTGTGGAAAAAGTTTTCTGAAAATAGTATAGTCGCAAATATAAAAGAAGAAGCAAGAAGCAAGAAGCAAGAAGCGGGAAGCGGGAAGCTCCCTGCTCCTCTGTCTCGAAAAGACCTTATGGGTTGCGCTCCGCTCGACCCATCCTACGGGTCTTTTCATGGTTTGGGGTGTCCCGCAGGGACACGAGGAACTGCGGTGAGTGATAATCTCAACTAACCGGGCCCATGATGATGTGGATAGATAAAGTCCATACGTACGGCAGGCTTATAAAGTTCAGCCACACGGTTTTTGCTCTTCCGTTCGCTCTGGCGGCCGTGCTGCTTGCAAATAGATATTACCCGGTGAGTTTCAGGACCTTTGCTCTCATCATGGTGGCAATGGCTTCGGCGAGGTCGGCGGCCATGGGGTTCAATCGCTTCGCCGATTATCGCTATGACCGTCTGAACCCGCGCACGGCGAATCGTCCTCACGTGACGGGGCATGTTGACCTGCTTTCGGTGCTCATTCTCGTTTCCCTTTCGGCGGCCGTCTTCATCATGTCCGCCGCTTTGCTCGGACGTCTTTGCCTGATATTGTCCGTACCGGTTCTGGCGGTCCTGTTTTTCTATTCATTTACAAAACGGTTCACCTCACTGTGCCACCTGATCCTGGGCTTCGGCATCGGCTTGGCCCCTGCCGGGGCCTGGGTCGCTGTCAGCGGTCAGTTGGACTGGAGAATCATGCCGCTCTCTTTTGCGCTCATGACCTACATCGCGGGCTTCGATATTTTGTATTCGTGCCAGGACATCGAATTTGACCGGGACCAGGCCCTGTTTTCACTACCCGCCTGCCAGGGGGCCGCAAAAGCTTTGTTTTTCTCCACCGGGCTGCATGCGCTCACGTTTGTCTTTTTGCTTCTGGTCTATTTTGCCTTCGATCTCGCAAGAATTTATCTCCTTTTCCTGTTGCTGATCGGTGTGCTGATCTTTGCCGAACACAAGCTGGTCCGGCCCGATTGCCTGGACAAGGCAAACGTCGCCTTTTTCCACGTGAACAGCGCGATATCCATTCTGCTCTTCCTAGGGGTCCTGGCGGGAACGTGGTTCATATGAAGAGCGCATACCAAAACCTGGGTGAATTCATCTCAGAGTTGGAAAAAGCGGGCGAGTTGCTCCGCGTAAAGGCCCCCGTTTCCAGTGATCTCGAGATCACGTGCATTACCGACCTGGCGTCCAAAGCCCCCGGGGGCGGCAAAGCGCTGCTGTTCGAGCATGTCCGAAAATCGCGCTTTCCCGTTCTGACCAACGCTTTCGGGAGCGAGCGCAGGATCTGCATGGCCCTTGGAACGCACTCCCTGGACAGCCTGGCCCAAAGGCTCGATCGCTTCGTGCGCATAGGGCCTCCAAAATCGTTCCGCCAGCTTGCCAGGATGCTTCCAATGGGGCTCGAGTTAATCAGATTTCTGCCCCGCAGGACCTCCAGGGCCGCTTGCCAGGAGGTCATCTACAGGGGAAAACAAATCGATCTGTCCATGCTGCCGGTCCTTAAGTGCTGGCCTCAGGACGGCGGCCCTTTCATTACGCTTCCGGTCGTGATTACGCGAAGTCTTAAAACCGGCAGGCGAAACGCCGGCATGTACCGCCTCCAGGTTTTTGACCGAAATACGACCGGTATGCACTGGCACATCCACAAAGACGGCTCGAACTATTTCCAGGAATACCGCAAGGCCGGCAAACGCATGCCTGTCGCGGTCGCAATCGGGACCGACCCGGCGGTAACCTACGCCGCCACCGCCCCCCTTCCCAGAGGCATAGACGAGATGATGCTGGCCGGCTTTATCCGGCAAAGACCGGTCCGGATGGCCCGCTGCGTCTCTGTTGACCTTGAGGTCCCGGCCGAGGCTGAATTCGTGCTCGAAGGATACGTGGACCCCGAAGAACTCCGGCAGGAGGGACCATTTGGCGACCACACGGGGTACTACTCACTGGTTGGCGACTATCCGGTCTTTCACCTGACGGCGCTGACGCATCGCCGAAATCCCGTTTACGCTGCAACCATCGTAGGGCGGCCCCCCATGGAAGACTGCTGGCTTGCCAAGGCCACCGAGCGAATATTTCTCCCGCTGCTGGGCGCACTTCATCCCGAGGTGCGTGATTTTTGGATGCCCTGGGAAGGTGTGTTCCACAACATCGTTGTAATGGCGATAGATAAGGAATATCCGGGGCATGCGCGCAGGATAATGAGCGCCGTATGGGGACAGGGGCAAATGAGCTTTTCCAAGGCTGTGGCGCTTGTGGACAGCGGAGTTGACCTGAAAAATCCCCGAAAAGTCATGGAGACGATTCTCAATAGAGTTGACCTGGAAAGCGATCTCTATATTACCGAAGGCATCCTGGACGTCCTGGACCACAGCGCCCCTGATCCGCTTTTTGGGGCCAAGATAGGGATCGATGCGACGAACAGGCGTCCGGACGAACGGCCAAGGCTAAAGCATGCGGCCGGACAAATTCCCGCAGACGAGGTTATCGAAAAAACCCTGAACAACACATCCGCCCTGCTTTCCGCCTTCCATGCTCCCCCGATTGATGTCTGCAACCGTCTCCTTCTTATCTCTTTCGCCAAAGACGGACGCACTCCGGGCCGAACCCTGTCCGAGAGGCTGCTGCGCAAACGGGTGCTAAAAACTTTTTCCATACTTGTCCTGCTCGATGCCGGGATAGACCTTCGGGATTATTCGCTCGTGCTCTGGAAAGTGTTTAATAATGTCGATCCCAGAAGGGACATTCTCAGGCAAGGTGGGCGATTGGCCATTGACGCCACGAGGAAAAGCGCCGAAGACGGCCATACCCGTCCCTGGCCTGCCGACATCGAGATGGCCCCTGAGGTGGCGGAAAGCGTCAGGAAGCGGGCAAAAGAACTGGGAATACAGGAGTTTTTCGGTCCATTTTGAATCTCTTCATAGAAATCCTTTTAATCTCGTCAAAGAATTCCCTTACTGCCTGGTTACCCCGCTGCGAAAAAAACTTCATCCACCCTCGCGAACCCTTTCCCAGCTTTGGCAGCCCAAAGAACGCCGCGCTTGATTTCCATTGAAAGATGCGCTCAAAAGTGGTATGATTGGTTGATTTAATAAATGGTTTCAATAACTTATTTGTGCCAGCCCATTTGTGCCCTGCAGGCATCGCTTGGCCTTGAAGCAAACAGAGGACATCAGTTTATGCAAAATATCGACATAGCGCCCGATTATGCTCAAGAACAACCTAACGAGCCTGTCGACGCTTCGGTTTCCGCCCCGCCGGCCCTTGAGGTACCGGCAATGGATCCTGTGGCGGCTTCGGAATACAACGCGCAACAGATAACTGTGCTCGAAGGCCTGAGCGCAGTGCGCGTGCGCCCTTCCATGTACATCGGCAATGTTTCCACCGAGGGTCTGCACCATCTGGTCTATGAGGTTGTTGACAACAGCATTGACGAAGCTCTTGCCGGCCACTGCGACCACATTCGGGTGCAGATTCATCTCGACGGCTCGGTGACGGTGGACGACAACGGGCGCGGCATTCCGGTGGACATTCACGAAAAGGAAAACATCCCGGCTGTAACGGTCGTTATGACCATGCTCCACGCGGGCGGAAAATTTGACGATTCGAGCTACAAGGTTTCCGGCGGTCTCCACGGGGTCGGCGTATCTGTGGTAAACGCGCTGAGCGAGTACCTGGAGGTCGAAATCCGGCGCAACGGCAAAGTTTACTTTCAGCGCTACGAGCGCGGCGAGCCCAAAACGGAGCTTCTCGTAAGGGGCGAAACCCAAAAGCGGGGGACGCGCGTAACTTATAAGCCCGACCCGCTCATTTTCGAGGAAACGGAGATAAGCTTCGACATTATTGCCGAACGCATGAGAGAGCTGGCTTTTTTAAACAGCGGCGTGCGAATCGAGCTTATAGACGAGCGCGTTCCAAGGGAAAAGCTCTTCTATTACGAAGGCGGTCTTGTATCGTTTGTGGAATACCTAAACAGGAACAAGGAGCCGATCTTCCCGGAAGTTATTTCCATATCGGGTGACAAGCATGGGATCTCAGCCGGGGTCGCCATCCAATATAACGGCACATATAACGAGAAGATTTTCACCTTTGCCAACAACATCAACACCAAAGAGGGCGGGACTCACCTGGTCGGCTTCAAGGCTGGCCTTACGAGATCGATCAAGCAGTATGCCACCCAGAATAAAGCGATCAAGCAGCAGGACCTTGAGCGGCTGACCGGCGACGATGTGCGTGAAGGTCTGACGGCCGTGGTCAGCATCAAGATTTCTCAGCCCCAGTTTGAAGGCCAGACCAAGACCAAGCTGGGAAACAGCGAAGTCAAAGGTTGGGTAGAAAACCTGGTCTACGAGAAGCTTTCCATCTATTTTGAGGAAAATCCAAAAATCATCCGCGCCGTCCTCGACAAGGTTTTGGAGGCGGCAAGAGCGCGTGAGGCCGCGCGGCGCGCAAAAGAGCTCACCCGAAGAAAGGGCGTGCTCGGCGACCACTCGCTTCCAGGAAAACTGGCCGACTGCCAGGAGCGCGATCCCGCAAAGAGCGAAATTTACATAGTGGAGGGCGATTCGGCCGGAGGTTCCGCAAAACAGGGCAGAAACAGGGCTTTTCAGGCTATACTGCCTTTGCGGGGCAAAATATTGAACGTAGAAAAATCGCGCTTCGACAAGATGCTGGAAAACCAGGAAATCCGGAACATGATTTCCGCCCTGGGCACAGGCATCGGCAAGGACGAATTCAATCCCGACAAGCTCCGCTATCACTACATTATCATTATGACGGACGCCGATGTCGATGGGGCGCACATCCGCACCCTTCTGCTGACGTTTTTCTTCCGCCAGATGCCCGAACTCATCGAGCTCGGGCGCCTCTATATTGCGCAGCCCCCGCTCTATCGGCTGGCAGTGGGCAAATCCGAGCACTACCTCAAGGACGACGACGGCCTCAACGCATTTTTACTAAAGCGCGCCGCCGAAAAGAAAAAAGTGTTTTTGCCGGGCCGCGACGAGCCGCTTCCCCCCGAGCAACTCATAGCGCTTATGAAGACCTTCTCCCGGTACGAAGAATGGCTCGAACGCCAGTCCCAGAGAGGAATGTCCAAGAAGCTGCTCGAGCAGATCATCCGCATGTTCGATGAAAACGGACTTGAGGAGGCAGACCCGCAGCAATGGGCCGTCATTCTCAAACCGAAATTGGAAGAGTCCGGCTATGAGGTGGTTTCCATTGAAGTTGAAGAGGAACATCGCGGCTACGACCTCGATGTTATGGAACCCTCAAACGGCCGCAAGAAAATGCGGATCGGCTACGATTTTTTGGTATCTGTCGAATTCCGCAAACTGCTCTCGCTCTACAGACAACTGGCCCTTCTGCACGCTGTCCCATACGTTGTGCAGGACAACCAGGGCGAGGAGCAGTTCGACAATCCCCGGACCTTTTTTCAGTACCTGATGGACGAAGCCAGGAAAGGGACGACGATCCAGAGGTATAAAGGCCTGGGTGAAATGAACCCCGAGCAGCTCTGGGCAACCACTATGGACCCGGAAAAAAGGACCCTCCTTCAGGTGAGGGTGGATGACCAGGTGCTCGCCGATGAGCTTTTTACAACCCTCATGGGAGACCCGGTGGAACCGAGGCGCGAGTTCATCCAGGCCAATGCGCTCGATTTCCGGGAACTCGATATTTAGCTGGAAGTGAAAAATGGACGTTAAGACCATAAACATTGCCGACGAAATAAAGCTTTCGTATCTCGATTATGCGATGAGCGTAATAATCGGGCGCGCCATACCCGACGTGCGGGACGGCTTCAAGCCGGTGCACCGGCGCATTCTGTTTTCAATGCACGAGGGCAATAACGACTACAATAAGCCCTACAAAAAGTCGGCGCGCATTGTGGGTGATGTCATGGGTAAGTATCACCCGCACGGAGACGCGGCCATCTACGATGCGACCGTCCGCATGGCCCAGAATTTCTCCATGCGCCACCCGCTTATAGACGGCCAGGGCAACTTCGGCTCGGTGGACGGCGACCCCCCGGCTGCCATGCGGTACACCGAAATCCGAATGTCAAAGGTGGGCATGGAGTTCATGCGGGACATCGAGAAGGAAACGGTCCCGTTTTTGCCAAACTACGACAATACAATCCTTGAGCCGGAGGTCGTTCCGACCCGCGTACCAAACCTGCTCCTCAACGGCTCCTCTGGCATAGCGGTCGGAATGGCGACAAACATTCCTCCCCATAACCTGCTCGAACTTTGCAACGGCCTTCTTGCGCTCCTTGACAACCCCGAGGTCACAGTGAAGGACCTCATGCGCCACATTCCGGGTCCGGACTTTCCGACTGCGGGGTTTCTTCACGGATGCGAGGGGATCGCGGACGCCTACGAGACCGGCAAAGGCATGGTCAAGATGCGCGGCCGGGTGGAAGTCGAGGAATCGGGCAGAAAGCAGCACCTCATCATCACCGAGCTTCCCTTCCAGGTGAACAAGGCCAAGCTGCTCGAACGCATAGCCGAACTGGTAAAGCTTAAGAGAATCGAAGGAATCACCGACATTCGCGACGAATCCGACCGCCAGGGCATGCGGGTCGTCCTTACCCTGCGCCAGGGCGACGAGCCCAAAGTTGTCGAAAATCAACTCTATAAGAACACAGCCCTCGAGAGCACTTTCGGAATCATCATGCTCGCCGTGGTGGACAACAGGCCTGAGGTCCTCAGCCTCAAGGCAATCCTTCAGCATTTTATCGATTTTCGCCGCGAGGTGGTCGTAAAGCGCACACGGTTCGAACTCAAGCAGGCCGAAAAGCGCGCACATATTTTGGAAGGCCTCAAAAAAGCCCTCGACAATCTCGACGCCGTGATTGCCCTCATCCGCTCCGCGGTAAATCCCCCTGAAGCCAAACGGGGTCTAATCGAGCAGTTCGGCTTCACCGACATTCAGGCCCAGGAAATCCTCAACATGAGACTCCAGCGCCTGACGGGTCTCGAGCGCGAAAAGATCATTCAGGATTACCAGGATATTATTCGGGAGATCGAACGTCTGAGGAGCATACTTGCCTCCCCCGCTGCCGTAGACCAGGTTGTGCGCGATGAAATACGGGAGCTGATGAACGAATTCGGCGACCTGCGCAAAACGAAAATCATTCCCGATGCGGGTACTATTTGCATCGAGGACCTCATTCCCAATGAGGAAATGGTGGTGACCATCTCGAGGGCAGGCTACATAAAGAGGACCCCGCTTTCGATCTACCGCAGCCAGAGACGCGGCGGCAAAGGCCGAACCGGGATGAGCACCCGCGAAGAGGACATCGTTACCACCCTTTTTACGGCGATGGCGCACAACTACCTTCTCATATTCACCAACCGGGGGCAGGTATTCTGGCTCAAAGTTTATGAAATACCCGAAGTCGGCCCATCGGCGCTCGGAAAAGCAGTGGTGAATCTTCTTCCCCTCCAGCAGGGCGAAAAGATACAAACCATCCTGCCGGTGAGCGAGTTCTCTCCGGGCCACTTTGCTGTAATGGCCACAAGGAACGGCGTCATCAAGAAAAGCGATCTCTCCGTCTATGCCAACCCACGCTCCAGCGGCATACGGGCAATCAATATGGACGACGACGACGAGCTTATCTCGGTAGTAATCACTGACGGCCAGCGAGATCTTTTCCTCATGAGCCGCAAGGGCAAGTGCATCAGGGTAAAGGAAGATGAGTTTCGTCCGCTTGGGCGGGTCAGCCGGGGCATCCGGGGAATGAACGTAAAAGGCACAGAACTGGTCGGCATGGATGTAATCGATCCAGACAAGTGCATGCTCGTAGTTACCGAAAAGGGATTCGGGAAGCGCACGCCCGAGGAAAGCTACAGGCCCCAGGGCCGCGGGGGGCAGGGAGTGCTCAATATCAAGGTGACCGAACGCAACGGGCACGTGATAGGCTTTCGCCAGGTTGGAGAAGACAATGGAATCATGCTTATCACCGACGGGGGCCGCCTCATAAGAATGCCTGTTTCCCAGATAAGTAAAATCGGGCGGGTAACGCAGGGAGTCAAACTGATCGACCTTGCCGAAGGCGAGACAGTAGTTGACTTGACCGTTCTCGACGAAACCGAAGATACAAGGGAAGACACAACAGAGGATACAAGAGAGGAAGAGTAGAATTGCTTACAGATATGCCGGTAGGGGTAATCGGGGCCGGAGCCTGGGGGACCACTCTCGCCCATGTGCTTGCCGCCAAAGGTTTAAGAGTCAATCTCTGGGTCTTTGAAGAAGATCTGTGCGAGACAATCCGCAGGACGGGTGAAAACAGCATCTATCTTCCCGGACACCGCCTTCATCAAGGCGTGTGCGCTAACAGTGCGATCGAGGAAGTGGCAGAGACAAGCCGGCTGCTTATCATGGTCGTTCCTTCCCACGTCTATCGCGGAGCCGTCACTCGGATGCTCCCCCACTTGCGGGAAGACGCCATAGTCGTGAACGCGACCAAAGGCATAGAATCCGACACCCTTCTGACAATGTCCGGCATCTGGAAAGAACTCCTGCCCAAACAAAACCGCATACAACTGCTCTGCATCTCCGGACCCTCCTTCGCCCATGAAGTGATACGGGGCTTTCCTACTGCTGTGACGCTCGCGGGTCCAAACATGGAAATCACCCGGCAGGTTCAGCAGGCGCTCTCGACCCCCATGTTTCGCATCTATACCAGCCTCGATGTTACCGGGGTGGAAGTCGCCGGAGCTTCAAAAAACGTCATAGCTATTGCGGCAGGCGCCTGCGACAGCCTCTCTTTCGGATACAATGCCCGGGCCGCTCTCATTACGCGCGGCCTGGCCGAAATTTCAAGGCTTGGCGTCAAAATGGGCGCTCACCCCCTCACCTTCTCAGGTCTAGCCGGAATGGGAGACCTGCTTCTCACATGTACAGGGGATCTTAGCCGAAACCGTACGGTCGGCATGCAGCTCGCGCAGGGCAAAAAGCTCAGTGAAATCCTTGGGGCAATGCGCCAGGTGGCCGAAGGGGTCATCACCGCCAAATCGATCCACGCACTTGCCGGGAAAATGGGCGTGGAGATGCCCATAAGCGAGCAGGTCTATCGAGTGCTCTACGAGGACAAAGACCCGTTGCTGGTTGTAAGCGAGCTTACGGAGCGCGATCTCAGACACGAGATGGAATATGATCCCGAAATTTGCGCCGTAAATGGGAAAATATGAAATGAGCGATAAAGAGAATCTGGTGAGCGATGCTTTTCAAGTGTTCATGCAGGAAGCGCCACAGCATGCCAGGGCATGGATGAGCGCAGTCCGCAATCTCGGCGACGCAAGCGCCCTCGACAGGAAAACGGAAAGTCTGGCATATCTGGCGGTCTTGTCGGCATTGCGTCTTGAAAGCGGCATCCCATTCCATGTAGCGATTGCAAAAGAGGCCGGCGCGTCGCGCGATGAGGTGATAAGTGCGATACTGGTCGGCTTGCCGGCGGCAGGCAATGCCGTTGTGCGGGCTTTGCCCGTTGCCATTAAAGCTTACGACTCACAGAAGGCTTAGGGTCCCGGTTCCCAAGCCTCCGAACGGAAACTATTTAGCCAACAGCCCCCCGTAAAACCTGCCGAACGCATGAGCGAGCAGGACCGAAAAGACCAGGATGCCCGCTCCGAGGACAAGCACGTGCCGGTTATTGCGCAGTTGGAAGTTCCCGACCCGGCACACGAGCAGATAGCCGACAGCAAGGTTGAAGAAGCCCCACAGGACGTTGACCGTAGAGGACGACAACCCGACCCCTGGCGGGGTCGCGAAAGGACTCTGGAAGGCATGGCCCGAGATCCCGTTGCCGAGATGGGGCAGTGCGTTCGCGAGAAAGGCGCCCCCGAAGAAGTACGCCAAGTAGTGGTACCAGCGCATGGTTATCTCCATTTTAGAGTTCTATTATCCGTGTCGTTATAAACCCCACTCCCTCAACCTCTTCAGCATCGGGTAATTGGTGAGGTCGTGGTGGATGGGGGTTACGGATATGTATCCCAATGCGAGCGCATGAGAGTCCGCGCCGGGGTCTTCGTCCTGCTGGATAGATTCGTTTGTGAGCCAGTAGTAGACGTGATTTCGAGGATCTACCCGGCGGTCGTATTTTTCCAGGCACTTGAGATTGCCCTGCCTGGTTATGCGCACTCCGCAAATTTTATCCGCCGGCAGGTCCGGGATGTTGACGTTGAGGCATACGCCGGGCGGCAGCCCCTCTTTTCCAACCATGGCGACCAGTTTTGGAATGAATTCTGTTGCGGCACTGAAGCTAGCCGGCGTAAATGAATCGATTGATACGGCTATCGACGGGATGCCGAGAACGGCAGCTTCGGTCGCCGCTGAAACAGTGCCCGAATAAATTACGTTTACCCCCACGTTCGCCCCGAGGTTGATTCCTGATACAACAATCCCCGGAGGCGTGTCCATCAGTTCACCTATCGCGATCTTTACACAGTCGGCGGGTGTACCTTTCAGGGCATACCCAAAAAATTGGCCGTTCCGGTTCACCATGTTGACGCGAAGAGGATCGAGCCATGTAATTGCGTGCCCCACGGCGCTCTGTTCGGTTTCCGGAGCAACTATGGTTACTTCATGCTCCTCAGACAGCGCCAGGAAAAGAACCTCTATCCCTTTCGAGAAAACTCCATCGTCGTTAGTCAGAAGAATCTTCATAATTCTCAAGTTCCGCCTTCGTTTTGAGTGCTTCCCCAGCAGCTTCGATACCGAGTTCCAGGGCTTTCCTGTTGAAATCTTCGGTCCCACGGGCAATCAGGCTCATGACCGCCGCCTCGAGGCTGCTGAGCGAGACAGCCCCGGAAAGCGCGGCAAGAGCGCCAAGGGCTATAATGTTCGCCCCTATTTCTTTCCCCAGCTTTTCGCGGGCTATCCTCGTAAAGGGAATCGCGATGGCCCGCGTAGTGGGAAGCTGGCTGACGAACGTCGAATCGACTATGAGCATTCCTGCCGGTTTCAGGTCGAAAAAATAAGCGTCGCATGATTTCTGGTTCATGGCAAGCAGCAGGTCGGGTTTTATGGCCTTAGGATAGTCGATTTCCTGGTCGCTTATAACCACTTCCGCCTTGCTTGCCCCTCCACGAGCCTCCGGCCCGTAGCTCTGGGTCTGGCACACGTATTTGCCGTCATGTATACCGGCCGCCTCGGCAAGGATGATTCCCGCGAAAATCAGGCCCTGCCCTCCGGAACCGCTCAAACGTATCTCATATCGCGCCACTGGGTCTCTCCCTGCCCGACACTATGGCCCGGGCCGCCTCCCGCACCTTGTCATATTCCTGGGTGTAAACCGGCAGGTCCCGGTCGGCCAGAATACCCACAGTGAATTTTCCCCGGAGCTGTTCCTGCGTCATATCTTTGGCTATTTCCACCCGAATGGCGGATTCCTTTTGCATGCGAAGCATTTCCACCGCGCCGCCCATGCGGTTTCTTCTTCCGTACTGAGTATGGCAGTGGCTTACTACCTCAACCACTGCGAACCCCGGCTTGAGGATCGCCTTGCCTATCAGTTCATCAAGCATCGAAGCATGAAAGACCGTGCCCCTTGAAACCATGCCGGCCCCCGCCGTGACTGCCAGTTCGGCAATCGAAAAGGCATGTTCGATGTTTCCGTAAGGCGAAGTGGTAGCGAACGCTCCGTACGGGGTCGTCGGGGAATACTGCCCGCCGGTCATCCCGTAGATATTGTTGTTTACCACGATTGCGGTAAGGTCAAGGTTGCGTCGAGCTGCATGGATGAAGTGATTGCCGCCGATTGCCGTAGCGTCCCCGTCGCCCATTATCACGATGACGTTGAGTTTGGGGTTGCCGAGCTTGATGCCGGTTGCGAACGTAAGAGCGCGCCCATGTGTCGTGTGCAGGGTGTTGAAATCGACATAAACGGATATCCTTCCGGAACATCCGATCCCGGATACTACGACGATTTCGTCTTTTTCCAGCCCCGTGCCGTCGATTGCCCGAATAAGGGCGCCGAGCAGGATGCCGTTTCCGCATCCGGGGCACCATACGTGAGGGAATTTCTTGTCGTGCCGCAGATATTTATGGACCAACCTTGTAACTTCAGCCATTGTTAAAATCTCTCATATTTTGATCAGCCGGGTCAGAATTTCGCCCGGGGTTATCAGATTGCCGTCCACGCGGTTCAGGGTCTCGATCCGGGTCGCTCCCTGGCTTATTCTCTTGATCTCTCGAGACATCTGCCCCATGTTGAGTTCCGGGACGAGCGCCACCCTGGCTCGCCGCAGCACCGGTTCAACCGCCTGCCTGGGAAAGGGCCATAGCGTGATAAGTTGAATAAGCCCGGCCTTCACCCCACGCTCTCGAGCCTCCCTCACCGCCCGGCGCGCAGAACGCGACACACAACCATATGCGATCACCAGCACCTCGGCATCCTGTGTCATTTCTTCCTCTATTTGCTGAATATCGAGCAGGTGCTGGGTGATCTTTCTGAAAATACGGCCCATAAACGCGGTGATCTCGTCCTGGCGTTCGGTCGGAAATCCACGCACATCGTGAACGAGCCCGGTTACATGATACCGGTACCCGTCGCCGAACACACTCATCGGCGGGACCCCGCGGCTGTTGTCTTCGTAAGGTATGTACCAGTCGGGAGGCATATTTGGCTTTATACGGTCGATCACTTCAACCTCTTCGAGACGGGGCAGGTAGATTTTTTCACGCGTGTGCGCCACAACCTCATCGGCCAGCAGGATTACCGGGATGCGGTATTTTTCCGACAGGTTGAATGCCCGCACTGTAGTGGTGAAACAATCCTGGGTCGTGGATGCAGCGAGAACGATTACCGGATGGTCTCCATGAGTTCCCCACCGCGCCTGCATCACGTCGCCTTGGCTGACCCTGGTGGGCAGCCCGGTGCTCGGACCTCCGCGCATCACGTCAACGATTACGCACGGGACCTCGGCCGCGCAGGCAAATCCGAGGTTCTCCTGCATCAAGGAAAAGCCCGGGCCGCTCGTCGCGGTCATCGACTTCACCCCTGCAAGGGATGCCCCGATAACCGCTCCCAGGCTAGCGATCTCATCCTCCATCTGGATGAAGGCGCCATCGACGGCGGGCAGCCTGTATGACATCGCCTCGCTGATTTCGGTGGCCGGCGTTATGGGGTATCCGGCAAAGAAACGGCAGCCGGCGGCAAGGGCGCCCTCGACTATGGCCTCGTTGCCCTGGAGAACAAGCTGGCGTCCAGGAGGTCTTTTTGTCATACATCCTCCGTCCCGGCTTTTTCATTTCTTTGGTGCACGCTTATGGCAAAATCCGGGCAGTGCAGTTCGCACCACCCGCACCCGGTGCACCGGTCTGAATCGATCATGGTCGGAGCGCCGTCATCGTCGAGCTTAATGCATTCTCGCGGGCAGAACGCAGAGCAGATGCCGCAGGATTTGCACCAATCGCGAAAGATGTCTATCTCGAAGCGTTTGCCTTTCTTTGGTTTCACGTTTCCGGCCTTAACCCGTTTTCCTTTTTCGGCTTGGCCGGGACCCCCGCTTTTACGCAGCAGGGCCGTTTTACCCTTCTGTTGATCGCTTTCCATATCGCCCTCGAAATATAAAATACTTGTACGGCTATACTTATACCGGATGATTTCAGAAGATAAATATTAAATAAGCCTCTGTCATTTGACTTTCCATTTTGCAATCTCTATTTTAGGCGAAACGTCAACCTATGAGAAAGGTCAAGACATGAAAAATACTCAATGGTATTTCGTGATCATTGCCGCAATCCTTCTGCTCTCTTCCTGCGCTTCCGGCCCTCAGATTCCCCTGCTGAAATCAAGCTCGCCCGGCGAGGTGAAGCTGACGGATATCCAAATGCCCGAGTATGTGCTCGAAGACCTGCCTTATGACGTAATTCTGACAATAAATTCCGAGGAAACGCCACAGATCACCAGGGTTTGCTTCCGGTGGTTGACCAGGGACATTTCCTCCTATTCGCCATCTCTTTACTGCTATGCGATGAACGGAACTTTTGGCACGGGTGGTCCGTGCTCCCAATGGACCTCCTCACAAGGCGAGGGTTCCTCTCCGTTTTGCGCCGCAATCTCAGACATCAATACGACCGTCCCTGGAAGGCTGATTGTCAAAATTCGGCCGACCGATCTCAATCCGGCCTACAACATGCTCGAAGGCCAGGTCGAGTATGTTTCAAATGGACAGGTGCTCTTGACCAACCCGGTCATGACACCCGTGAAAGTCGAGAGGTAGAAAATCACCTCGATTGCTTTGACTTGGGGCTCCTCCGTAACTAAGCCTCTTAGGGATCGCGCCGGATTTTGAGACTGATTTGGTCGCGAAGATCGAGCAAAACCGCAGGCGTAGCTGGGCTACATCGAGGATTTTGCGATTAAGGAGCGGCCAAAGCCGGCCAAAAGCCGGATGCGAGCGCAAAAGTTTTATTTACGGACGAGCCCTTATCTACGGCCTTCATCCGGGGGTACTGCAAAAAATCCCGGCACTCCGTCTTGATGCAGGTATTTTTCCAGCTCCCTCCAATCCCATGGAAGGCAGCTGTTGTCCTTTAACGCCGGCCACGGCCAGGCGGAGGGAAGCGGGGACTCGAACCGCAGTCTTTCGTCTCGAACGGGGTGGCTTACGATAAGCTCCTTGGCAAAGAGCGCAATCTGTTTTTGCGGAAGCGGAGCGGGCGCGCCATAGCGCAGGTCTCCCGCAACCGGGTGGCCAATGTGCGCGAACTGGACGCGTATCTGATGCCTGCGCCCGGTCTGGAGCTTTATTCGCACAAAAGTGCGGCCTTGCGCGTAATCGAGCACACTGAAAGAGAGTCTGGCCTCCTGAGCCCCTGAGGTTTTCCCGGGCACCACCAGGCTCGAGCGGTTTTCCCTCCTTTCGATGAAATGGACGAGGAGGCCGGATTTTTCCTTTAATTCTCCCTCCAATACCGCTAGATAATATTTTTCCGCCGTCCCCGTGCGGAATTGCTCGCTGATTCTTGCGGCAGCCTTGGAAGTGCGGCACAAAAGGATGACTCCGGCAACCGGTCTGTCAAGACGGTGAACCATCCCGAGAAAAACCCGGCCGGGCTTTTTATAGACATCCTTGACCCAGAGCTTGCCGAGTTCTAGCAGCGAGATTTCTTCGGTCTCGTCGGCCTGAACCAGCAGACCGGCCGGCTTGTACACAACCAGCAGGTGATTGTCCCGGTGGAAAATCGGCCACGATGGATGAAAGAAGTAGTCACCGTTCATAACTGTCTTTGCCTGTGTGTTCCTGGATAACTCCTGGGTGAAGAGCCAAAGGAGATAGTTTGCCGGCAATGCCGCCACACAGACACGGCGCTGAACCCGATGCCGCGCAGCTTTCAAAAATTCTGCGAGCCTCGGGTATTTCTTTGCCGCCCGCCCAGACAGGGCAGCTATGGAAATATCACCAGTTGCTCAGACAATACAACGAGGAATTGAACCTCACCAGGATACACAATTTTCAGAGCATGGTCCGCAAACTATATATAGATTCGATCATGCCCGGCCGCATCATCGAACTGCCCTCGCCTCTTATCGACCTTGGCAGCGGCGCCGGGATGCCGGGAATACCTCTCAAAATCGCAAATCCCAAAATAGAGATCATCCTGGCCGAGAGCAGGCGCACCCGGGTCCAATTCCTCGAAACAGTCCTAGGGCAACTGGGCTTGAAAAAGATAAGTATCCTGGGACACAGCGTAAACGCCTCCACTGAGGCGCCTGTAAACGGCATAATAACACGGGCCGTGCAAACGATTGGCAAGACCCTGGAAAGAATTGTCGGATCGCTTTCCAAAGGCGGATTGGCGATTTTCATGAAAGGTCCGCAATGCCAGGACGAAATAGAAGAGGCCCTCGATCGGTTTGGCCGCCGTTTCCGGCTGATCGGAGACCATCATTACCGCTTGCCCAATTCCTACGACCAACGCAGGCTCGTTGTATTCCAACGGCTTGATTCACCGCCCTGGGCCAGAAAGGCTGAACTCGCAAAGGAAAATCTGGTGAGAATCATCGAGAGCGAAAACAATGAAACCTTCCGAAATCTGAAAAAGCTCCTTGCGCCTCGAGGTATACGCAAACAGCTACAGGCGCTCGTTTTCGGACAAAAGCAGGTATCCGAAATGCTTGAGCTGCTTCCCGAAAAGTGCGTCGCATGGATCGGCCGCGCAGACCGAAACCCGCCACCTGAGGGTTCACCCCCGCACCTGATGTGGTATCAACTCGCTCCCCCTCTTTATGAAACTCTTGATCTTTTCGGGACTTCCTACCCGATAGTGCTCGTGAAGATCGAGCAGGTCCCGAAGTGGACGCCATCCGAAGGCCTTCCGGCAGGGTGTACGCTCTTTGTCCCTTTTCAGGACCCGGAAAACGTAGGGGCTGTGATCCGGTCGGCCGTAGCGTTCGGGGCTGCCGGGATCGTAATGCTGGCCGAGGCGGCCAACCCCTTTCATCCAAAGTCTGTAAGGGCATCGGGGGGAGCGGTCTTTAGGGCCAACCTGCTTGAAGGGCCTTCCATAAAGGACTTGCTGGAGGACCTGCCGATTGTGCCGCTTTCAAATGAGGGCAAAAAAATTTCAGATTTCAAATTCCCCGCAAAGTTTGGGCTACTTCCAGGGGTTGAAGGACCGGGGCTGCCCGACCGGTTCCGAAAGACCTCTGTTTCCATTCCCATTTCCAGGCGGGTGGAATCGCTCAATGCGGTAGTGGCCACCGCTGTCGCGCTCTTTGTATGGGCGCAGACTCAGGACTGATTCGGCGCCGTCAACATTATCGTTATGCGCCGGTTCACTTTCCTGCCCGCCTCGGTGGCGTTTGATGCAACAGGCCTTGACTCCCCCCAACCCCGCGCTGTAACCCGGGAGGCCGCCACGCCTCTGTCGACCAGGGCCTTCTTTATGGTCCACGCCTGTAATTCTGATAAGGCGATGTTTTGCTCCTCAGAACGAACGCAGTCTGTATGAACATCCACTTTTATTTGCGTTTCCGGGTATTTTTTCACCACCTCGGCCACAGTGTCGATCTCCGTGCAGCTGGCCGGTTCGATCACATCGGAATTGGATTCAAAAAACGTGTCGCACGCTATTGTTATGCAGATACAGCTTTCGAGCTTCTCGATTTCCGTTCCGTTATAACGCGCCAGGCATGATTGCAGCTCGACTTCTTGCCTGTCCATACAACCAAGCTGGAGGCCCACCGGAACGTTCCGTTCGCTCAGAGTTGCCGTGCTGCCGCATGCAGCAAGGCTAAGAGTGCAAAAAATCCCCAAAAGGGGCCACCCATGTCTCATTCCGTTCTTATTCCTCGAAATTTGACGCATCGAAAACTCCCCTGATTTTGCCGGAAGCAATAACATAATCACACAGTTAAAGCAAGCTGGGATTGAGACCACCCGCTCCAGCCCTAAGCCCTAAGCCCTCAGTCCTGCTAAGCTTCACGAGGTGCAGACATTAAAATCTGACCCCTGATCTTTGTGAGGCAAACCGGCGCTTTTCAAGTCAAAGGAGTATGATTTCAATATTTTATAGATGAAATCACAAAAAAAATGCTACCTTTGTCCTCGAATGTCAGGCTTGTTTGTAACAATTTGGGGATTTGAATGTCCGGCAGGCTCTACCGAGACCACAATTCTTACTTACGCGAAACCTTTGGTTGCCGTGTTCAGAAGATTTCGCTGGATGCGGGCCTTGGCTGCCCGAACCGCGACGGGACCGTGGGACGCGGGGGCTGCATATACTGCAACGAAAAGGGTTCCGGAACGGGGGCTGCGCGCTTTGCCGACATCTCCGAACAGGTCCGGACCGGTAAGGAAAAGCTTGCCAGGAAATACAGGGCAAAGAAATTCATAGCTTATTTCCAGTCATTTTCCAACACATATGCGCCTCTTCCCAGGCTGGCGGCCCTTTATGGCGAAGCCCTCACAGATCCCGATGTTGTGGGCCTCAGCATAGGCACCCGCCCCGACTGCGTCACCGATCAAACCCTCGACTACCTGGCGCAGCTTGGTGAAAACAAACTGATCTGGTTGGAATACGGGTTGCAATCCGCAAAGGATGAGACACTGGCGCGCATTCGCCGCGGGCACTGCGTGGCGGATTTCATTGACGCCGTCAAACGTACCCGTGCCAGAAAAATCCCCGTTTGCGCGCATGTAATACTCGGCCTTCCCGATGAGAACACCGAAGATATGCTCGATACGGCAAGATTTCTCGCCCTCCAGGACATCCAGGCCGTAAAAATACATCTGCTCTACGTGATCAGGGGAACTGCTCTCGATAAGATGTACAGCTCCGGGGAGTACTCGTGTCTTTCCCGCGAGGCTTACGCCGCCGCTGTCGGAGAATTCCTTGCGCTCCTGCCCCCGCATATCATTATTCAGAGACTGACCGGAGACCCGCACCCCGAAGAGCTTGTGTCGCCGGCCTGGGCGCTCGATAAGCAGTGCAATCTTGAAGCTGTTCGGGCATATATGGACAATAACGGGCTGTATCAGGGGAAAAACTATCGCTAACTTCCCCTTTTCGTCGGATTAATGCTCTTGTATCAGGAAAACCCAATGGAGACTCAAATCCCCGATATCACAAAAATGCGTAAGCGGCTGCTGGAACTTATCCTGGAACATAGCTTCCAATATTCGGAAACACCAACATTCAAGCTGGCGCACGGTGGAACGAGCCGGTTTTACTTTAACTGCAAGCGAGTCACTCTCGACCCCGAGGGCCAGTACTTGATCGGGAACCTGGTTTTCGAGGCGCTCAGGGACCTCCAAATTAACGCCGTTGGAGGGCTCACCCTTGGGGCCGACGCCATTGCGAATGCAACCGCCTACAGTTCATGGTTAAGAGGCCGGCCCATCCAGTCATTCATTGTGAGAAAAACCAGCAAAGACCATGGAATAATTGCCCCAATAGAAGGAAAGGTGAAACCGGGAGACCGCGTGGCCGTAGTCGATGACGTGGTCACTACCGGCGGTTCAACCCTGCAAGCCATTTCAGCGTGCAGACAGGCCGGACTCGAGATTGCCGGCGTCCTCGCCCTCGTTGACCGGCAGGAGATGAACGGCCGCGAAAATATCCAAGAACAGGTCCCCAACTTCAAAGCCCTCATGACTCGCGACGAAGTCATGCAAATGTACCGCGCGGCGCGCTGATAAGGGCCGGGAAGCGGGAAGCAGGGAGTAAAACCGCTTTTTTCCGCTTCTCGCTTCTTGCTCCTCGTTTTTTTTCCACCCTGCTCTTTATCTGAAATCAATAGTGGTTATCTTTCGACAAAGAAAGTTCCGGTTGGCCTTATCTGAGCCTGGGCCGCCGGTTATTACTTATTTAGAGGTCCGGGAGACTGATATGGCTAATAAATTTGAAAAAGACGAACTCAGGGTGACCTGTTCCCCTTTCGCCACCGGTGATATGGGTCAAAATCCTATGGATGAACAGGCCAGAAGAAGTTTCGAGTCGCAGTACTCGCAAACCTTCGGGAAACACCTCTCGGATAAGGACGGGGGTGAAAAATTCTCGGAAGAAAAAAAGCTGATCCGAGAACGCGCCAAGAAGGCGAACAGGATTTACAGGAAAATCTGTGAAGATCTTGACATGGATGCCTGCTTCTTCAGCAATTTTGGAGAATGGAGCGATTACGTCGAGGGCAAGATGAGCGATGCCGAATTCCACGGCCACACAACCGCACGAGCCGAACAGATGAAGGCGGACCAGAATTGAGGGCATCATCGGCAATCGGAAAAAAACCGGCATAGTCTGGATTAAATAGAGAGGGGGGTCATGGTCCTGATTACCTCCTGGCGAATGGGCCGCGTTTTGATAGAATGCAAACGCGGCTCATTTTCTTTTTGGAGGCAACAATGCGACCTGAACGCAACGCGGGCTACTGGATTGAAAAGCTGAACCTCGCCCAACACCCTGAGGGTGGCTGCTTCGCCCCGGTTTTCCGCGCATCGGAGCAAATCGGCAGCCAGGGTCTCCCGGACCGTTTCACCGGGAATCGGCCGATTGTGTCTTCCATTTACTATCTGCTCGAAAAGGGCCGGTTTTCCGCCTTCCACAGGCTGAAATCCGTCGAGATCTGGAGCTTTTTTGAAGGGGACCCGCTTACGATCCATGTCCTCGACCCACATGGCTGTCTGATTGAAAAAAAGCTGGGGCCCAATTTCAACAAAGGAGAGTCTTTCCAGGTGGCGATAGAGGCCGGGAACTGGTTTGCGGCCGAACAGCGGGGCCCGGGACTATTCACTCTGGTCGGGTGCACGGTGGCGCCCGGATTTGAGTATGAGGACATGGAAATTGCCGAACGGGCGAAGTTGCTGGCCATGTATCCTCAACACCGGGAAATCATTGAAAAGTTGACAAGGGAATAGGCGACTCACCTGGACTTGACTCCCACTGCAACCTCAAATGTGAAAATCTCCTCTCAACCGGCAAATTAGTACCGACAAACACAACTATATCACTAATCGTTCCAATACAGCCATAGCCTAACCTCTCACTGTGGCAACCGGTTTCGACTTAAGATGACGCTCTTTTATATTCTTCTGATTGTTTTGATTATAACCTTTCATAACGGCAGGGTCATGATTTGGATTGACATTATGGAACTGCGGTTTTGGTGCGGGCGTGGTCTTAGTCCCCTGTTGAGCCCACACGGAGGAAGTCATCATGAATAGAACAATTGCGCGCAGATAAAGTGCTTTGTTCATGTCAGTTTCATTTCTTGTTAATGCGATCACATCGATGAACGAAAACACACCGTTCACTCTTTCACCCCGTGCTCATCCAGCAGGTCCGCCATGAACTTGTTGCCTTCAGCCAGCGCCCGGCGCAGCGGCGTCTTGCCTTCCCTGTCCCTGGCATTCACATCTGCGCCTTTGGCCAGCAACACCTCTACCACGTTTTTCTGGGCAAAACGCATCGCAACGTGCAACGGCGTCTCGCCCTTATTGTTCCTGGCGTTGACGTCGAGGCCTTTGGCAAGCAGCAATCCCGTCACGTCCTCAAATCCTGCCGCCGGCCGATCCCCTCGCGCCAAAACCTCCTGATTATAACGAGCTGCTGCGTGCAGCACCGTGTTGCCTCCTGCGTCCCTTGCGCTGAGATCGGCGCCGCTTCCGAGCAGCAATTTCACCACCTCTTTCCAACCGTAACGCGCCGCCACGTGCAGCGGCGTTTTGCCGTCGCCGGCCCTGGCGTTGACATTGGCGCCCTTGCCCAGCAACAGTTCCGCCATGTCGGGCTCGCAGCAACGCGCCACCGAGTGCAACGCCGTTGAGCCGTTGTTGCCCCTGGCGTTGACGTCGGCGCCCTTGTCCAGCAGCAGTTCCGCCACGTCCTTGTGACGGCCCTGCGCCGCCCATTGCAAGAGCGTTAGTCCATACTCGTCCCTGGCGTTGACCAACTCGGGTTTGTCTCTAAGCAATCTCTTGACCTTGTCACCATCGCCTGCTTGGGCCGCATCCTGGAACTTCCGCACCATGGCAATGTTTTGGTGAAGCGTGTCCGGCGACTGTGCTTGTGCAGTAGTCATCATTACTAAACCAGGCATCAAGACTGCAAATACTGAGAGACAAATCTTTCTCATGTTTTATCGCTCCTAACGGTTTGGGGGCCGGTATCTTTTCAAGTCATGGATAAAATCCGGCCATATCCCCTGAATTCTCTTACCCCTTATAGACAACCGTCGAGCAAAAAAGGTTCCGGGGTTTTTTGAGAAAGGCGCAAAATAATGGCGGGACCCATTCCAGTTCGTTCTGCATCATTGTATGGCTATTTGTGATAACCGGATAAGGAGGGCAATATCCGTGATACGGAGTTGCGTTCAAGAAAGTATCAAGTGGCACCTGGCGTGGCCTCGAAATCTATGTGGGGTTGCGGCAGCGGCCCCGTGTGCGCCCAGTCCTCAGTCCTCAGTCTTCAGTTGAATCCAACGCTCTGCCAGGGACCTCATCATTTCGACCCATTCACTGAAAGTCGCCGGCTTGGTGATAAATAATTCGGCCCCGGCTTTCAATGTGAGGTCCGCATCCTCTGGTTCTTCGGATGTGGTCAGGATTACGATTGGGATATGCTGAAGAGCTGGATCGGATTTGATTTCAATGAGTGCCTCCCGGCCATCCTTCCCTGGCATGTTCAGATCGAGCAGAATAAGATCGGGCAATCGTTGTGCCTCAGAGCGGGAGTGCTCCTTAAGATAGCTCATGAGTTGGGCGCCGTCCAAAACGCAGGACAGAGCAGCTTTTGCGCCACTTTCTGCAAAGGCTTCAGTTGCCAGCCAACAGTCTTCTGCATCGTCGTCGGCCATCAAGACCGTCTTTTGGGGTCCTTCATCCATTATATGCCCTTCCACCTGTCTTGTTTTACGGGTAGCGTGATTATAAATGTCGAGCCTTTCCCCGGCTCGCTCTCGGCACTGATGCTCCCCCCATGCCGCTCGACTATTTTGCGGCATATGGCAAGTCCCATTCCGGTCCCTTCATATTCGTTGCGGTTATGCAGTCTTTGGAAAGGCTTGAAAATGAGTTCGGCAAACTGCGGGTCAAACCCGATGCCGTTGTCTTCTATAACAATCTCACATAGCCCCCGCCCAACGCGCTTGCCATAAACTTTGACCTTGGGAACCTCCTTGCTGCGGAATTTCAACGTATTGCCAATCAGGTTTTGAAACAGGCGCAACATTTGACTTTCATCGGCCTCTATGGCCGGCAGGCTTTCGATGTCAATCAGGGCGCCTGTATTTTTGACTGTTTTTTCAAAGACATCCGCAGCCTCCCGCACTATTTGCACGAGGTCTATTTTTTCGAAGGGCTCCGGTTTGGTAGCTGCCCGTGAGAATTGGAGCAAGTCACTCAGAAGCTGCCGCATGCGGGTCGCCGAATTGATGACCCGATCCAGATAATCTTTGCTGGTACTGTCCAAAACGGGAGCACATCTTTTTTGGGCCATGTCGCAGAAGGTCTGTATCTTCCGCAAGGGTTCCTGAAGATCATGTGAGGCAACGAAGGCAAATTCCCGAAGTTCCGCATTTACCAGTTCGAGTCTTGCCACTGTCGCACTTAGTTCGGCGGTGCGCTCCCCGACACGCAATTCCAGATCGTCACGTGATTTGCGAAGTTCTTCCTCCATGTGCCTGCGCTCGGAAATGTCCCATATGAGGCCGTTCAGCCTCACCGGCCGGCCTTCGTCATCCCGGACCAACTTCCCGCGGGATGCAATGTAATGGACGCTCCCGTCCGGCCACGCCGCCCGGTATTCTGCCTGGTAGGGCACATCCCGCTCCAGAGTTCGAGCCAGCGCCTTCCTGACTACTTCACGGTCGTCGGGATGCAACGCCGCGAAAACCTCTTCAACATCTCCGGTGAACGTCGTCGGATCGATCCCCAGCAGATAACAGGCCTGGTCGTCAAAGTAGCGTCTGTTCCCGGTGATATCCCAATGCCATGTCCCCATGCCGGCGGACCGCAGTGCAAGATCGAGTTGGAACCGGTTCTCGCGCAGCTTCTCTTCGGACTGCTGGTGGGCAAGGCGCAATTTGAGCACAGTGATCCCGTAAGCGAGGTCGTCAGCCAACTCGGCAAGCAATTTCACCTCGTCGCCTGAAAACGAGTCCGGCTCTCTTGAATAGATTGTAAGTACTCCCGAGGTTTGCCCGCCGGTCTTCAGTGGAAGCCCCACAGAAGAGGCATAGCCACGCGTTATGGCCTGTTCGCGCCACGGCCGCATCCGGATTTCGGTGTGCATATTCCTGCAAACGTCGGGTGTCCCGGTCCGTATCGCGGTACCGGTGGGACCGCGCCCCAGTTCCGTATCCGACCACGTGATCTTTATAGTATCCAGATAACCTTCCTCAAACCCAGCCTGGGCAACCGGCTTGACGGTCTTATTTTCATCGTCCTCCGCAAAACCGATCCACACCATTGGATGGCCGCAGTCCTCCACAATAATCCGGCAGACCGCATCCAAAAAATCAGATACCCCCTCGGCGTGGATCGCCGCCTGATTGGTATTACTCAGCGCCCTGAGAATTCGGTTTAACCGGCGAAGTTCTTCCTCAGTCCGCTTGCGCTCGGTGATGTCGCGGGCAAAACCGCTGGTGCCGAGAATCTGGCCGTCCTTGTTGAGTACGGGTGTCTTAAATGTCTCAAACCATTTCATCTCCCCCCGGTCACTGATGGATTCTTCGACAGCAATGGGAGCACCTTTCGTCAGGACCGCCTTATCGTCATTTCTGTATTTTTCCGCGAGTTCTCCTGGCCAGATGTCCAGATCTGTTTTTCCCAAAACCTCTTCCGGCCTCTCCATGCCGCAAGACAGAGCAAATGCCCGGTTTACGGCGAGAAAGCGGCCCTCTCTATCTTTGAGCCAGACAAGGCCGGGCTGATTTTCTAAAATGGCGCTCAGGTAAGACTCTCGCAGGCTCAGTGCTTCCTCCGCCCGCTTGCGCTCGGTGATATCGCTTCCGACGGCAAGTATCTCCAGCACTTGTCCTTCCTCGTCCAATACCGGCTTGTTGGTCCAGGCCATCCAGACCCTGCCGCCATCCCGAAGAGTGTTCTCACTTATATTGCTTGCGTACCTCTCCGGGTGGTTGACAATATCCTGGACGAGCCCGGTCAGGCTGCCCTCAGCGGACTGTTCAGGGACGAGAATATTTACGCTCTTGCCGATAACCTCTTCCGCACTGTAGCCGAAGAACTTCTGGGCGTATTCGTTAAAAAAGGTCAGGGTCCCGTCGCGCTTCCAACGGATGATGGCGCTGTTTGCGTTTTGGACGAGTTCGCGGTACTTGCTCTCACTTTGCTGGAGCTCGACAGCCGCCTTTTCACGCTCGGCGGCAAGCCTTGACTGTTCCTCTGCTTTGTATGCCCGCGCCTGGGCGCTATATGTCGCTTCGGCCAGATACGAGACCAGTGCGCCACCGGCGAGAAAAACGACCATGCTCATCAGGTCGGCGGGACCCTTAATGCCGAACTGGCCAACCGGCGCCATCCAAAAATAGTGGACAAGCGCGGTTGAGACGACTGTGGCAAGCAGCCCGGCGCCAAGTCCCCCATATAGCGCTGCAACCGCCACGGCGGGAAAAAAGACCACGAAGGTGGCGCGGAGCTCTAGAATCTCGAGGAACAGCAACCGAATAGCAGCGGCGATGATAACGACAAGAACACCCACTGCACAGCGCAACCATAGCGGACGGTTTGTTCGATCCCACACCATGAGATTCCCCTGTTTGAACAAAGAGAGCCATCGATCATTACGGGCGCCGGCTCTCCCCATGGCAAACCTGTTTCGAAGCTGCTGTTGCTTTTTATCGAGCGAGACGTTTGTCTACGAAAATCATTGAGAATGATTTGAAATCGCAGTTCTATATCATGCATTGTGAAAAAGAAAAACATTTCTTGAAAGGAGTCATCGGGCCGGGCCCAGCCCCGTTGGGACGTTATGGTTAAAGGGTTGAGAGGATCGGCGGGAACAACCAATCTCACATTACGACTCCGGTAAAACAAGGGTGATAAGCAGGGCCAACAATTACAAATTGACAACGTTCAGTGACAAGGTCCCTTAGAAACCGTTGCAGTCTAATTCCGGTGTGTTTTATCGTATCAGCCATCCCCTGATTGACGCCATTTCAATATAATCGTATCCTGCCGGCATTCTGAACTGGCTGGCGTTTGCGGCCCCATTGATGGACTTCGAGTTCATCGCAGGGGTTCTTATGCCGACCTGCATAAGAGGGTATGAAAAGACACCCAACAGGAAGCATGCATGTGGGGATACAGGTACAGGATAGGAGAAGTCATCCGGGGCAGATCGCTATTTTACAAAAAGCCTGTTGAGGACCTTCTGCAGGATAGCTCTGGTGAACAGACCCATTTGAGCAGGATGCTCGGTCCGTGGAATCTGGTCACCCTGGGCATCGGGGGCATCGTCGGGGCCGGAATTTTCGTTATTACCGGGCAGGCTGCGGCACAGTACGCAGGTCCTGCTATTTCCATCTCTTTCTTCATATCCGGAATCGCCTGCGGGTTTGCCGGTCTTTGCTACGCGGAACTTGCATCCCTCATCCCTGTCTCAGGCAGCGCTTACACTTATGCCTATGCGGCCTTTGGAGAGCTGATTGCCTGGATCATTGGATGGGACTTGGTCCTCGAATATCTATTTGCAGCCTCGACCGTCGCAGGAGGCTGGTCCGGGTATGTAGTATGCTTCCTTGGCGACATGGGAATAGTGGTTCCATCAACTCTGGCAGGAGCGCCACTGAGACACACGACGGTCGAAGGTTGGCAATTGACGGGTGCAATCTTGAACCTCCCGGCCGTGCTCATCGTTTTGGTGCTCACGGTCCTCCTGGTGCTCGGTGTCAGGGAATCGGCACGTTTCAATAATGCAATCGTCCTGGTGAAGGTCACTGTGATCACGCTCTTCATCTGCTTTGGGGTGTTCTATATAAGACGTGACAACTGGACACCATTTATTCCAAGAAATACGGGGATCTTCGGTCAGTATGGGTTTAGCGGGATTTTTCGGGGAGCAGCAGTAGTGTTCTTTGCTTACCTCGGCTTTGACGCAGTAACCACTGCAGCACAGGAATGCCGAAATCCCCAAAAGGACATGTCGACAGGTGTGCTCGGCTCCCTTATTTTTTGCACCCTGCTTTACGTCCTTGTAGCACTCGTGCTAACGGGGATGGTGAAATATGATTTGTTGCTTGTTCCGGATCCCATTGCGTTTGGGGTCAGTGCCGCAGGTCCCGGTCTCATGTGGCTGAGGCCCCTGATAAATATAGGCGCCATCGCCGGCCTTAGCTCAGTGATTCTTGTCGTGCTCTTCGGACAATCGCGAATTCTATACACAATGGCGGCAGACGGGCTTCTGCCGGCACAACTGGCCAGAGTGCATCCTAAGTATAGGACCCCTCATGTCACAACCATTCTGACAGGTCTTTTGGCAGCGATCCTTGCGGCAGCTTTTCCGATATCCGTCCTCTGCGAGATGGTTTCGGTCGGGACTCTTTTCGCGTTTGTTGTCGTTTGCCTGGGAGTTCTTGTGCTGCGCCGCACCGATCCGGACCTCCCAAGGCCCTTCAAAGTCCCGGGAGGTCCCATTGTACCGATTCTTGGCGCTTCAGTATCTTTGATCCAAATGGTCTTTCTCCCAATGGTAACCCTGCTTCGACTGGTAATATGGATGGTTATAGGCCTCGGAATTTACTTTGGAATGAGACACAGCGCTATTTTGACTAATGATTGATGTTGCGGCCTGTTTAGCAAACTCAAGACAGCTCTCTCTTGAACATTAACTTCACAGACGATAGATGCCTTTGTGATAACATCTGATATAGACAACCTTCACATAACCATTGATAAAGAAGGGGCTCGTGCCTACTCAAAGGTCAGCTATCCCTTACGATACGGCCGTTTTGCGGAGATAAAGACACCTGAATATGTCTTTCAGTTTAACCTGAATGGGGAATTGAAATTCATCAATGGCAGGGGCAAAGGCTGGCCGGACCGTTCCGAATGGCTCAAGAGAACCGTAACCGATGACTGGGTATATTATTCAGCAGGTGGTTACGACGGCCCTTATGATTGTTTCGGCGAATATTATGTCCCGCGTCTGTCATACCCTAGCAACAATATCAATTCAAGCGATCCCTTCAATGACAACGCTGTAATAGCCGCGATTAAAGCCTGGGGCCGATTGCATAAAAGTTTGACGGATTTAAATTCGGGTTCCCTTCCCAAAAGAATCAGGGAATTTCTTGATCTTATAATATCAAACTCACCAGATGAACTCCGTAAGAGGTCAGGCAAAATACATGAAATAATAGGAGACAATATAACAGTCCTTCCCCCTGATACCAGGCATGTGGATTATGATGTAATCCCCATAATTATAGCAGACGGGTGTCTGTACAGATGCGGTTTTTGCAGGGTGAAATCACGTCTTAATTTCAAAGAACGTTCAAGGGACAATATAAAGACACAGGTTAGATATTTAAAAGCTTTTTACGGTAATGATATATCAAACTACAACTCTGTATTCTTGGGCCAACATGACGCCATCAATTCTTCCGCCGATCTCGTGGAATTTGCTGCACGATATGCCTTTGAGGCCTTTGATTTAAACAGTGCTATTATTCAAGGACCTAGTCTCTTTATCTTTGCCAGCGTGGATTCCATAATAAAAGCAGAATATTCGGTATTTGAACGACTAGATAGACTCCCATTCAAGACATATATCAATGTAGGGCTTGAATCATCAAATCAGGAGACCCTCGATAAACTGGGAAAAGGCACCACAGAAGATGCGGTTAAAATCGCCTTTGCAAAGATAATGGATATCAACAGACGATATGAGCAGATTGAGATCACATCAAACTTTGTCTTCGGAGCTGACCTTCCGGATGGACATATCGAGTCGTTTTTAAGATTAATTGAAAGTACTTTTGATCATCCTTTCTATAAGGGCACGATTTATTTTTCCCCTTTAATAAATGTGAAAAACATAGGATGGAAAAGAAGCATTAAAAGGGAATTCTTTAAGTTAAAAACCAGAATCCCTGTTCCGTCTTTCTTATACCTCATCCAAAGATTATAGCAGTAATGGTCCGATAAAAGAGCTTGGCACGGAAGTGTTTGGAGAGGAAAACATGCTGAAAAACGACGCGCCCCATAGCGGGTTGCACTCACCGTCCGCACGGGTAGCCATCCCGCAGCTCGACTCCATCCGGGTATTTGCCATGCTCGGGATATTTTCCCATCACCTCCGGAAGACGGTCATCGCTACTCCGCAAGACACTTTGCAGCGCTTGCTGGACCCGGTATTCCTCGCCGCGACGGGCAGCATCGTCCTTTTCAACATCATGTCGGGGTTTCTGCTTGCGCGTCCCCACCTGGGACCGGACCATCGCCCCTTCGAGGGCTATCGCGTATTCCTGCAAAAACGTTTCCTCCGTATCGTCCCTCCCTACTATCTTGCACTTGTCCTGTTCACGCTGGTGAACATGGTTCACTTCGGAGTTCCCCTTCTCCCAGCCTTTAACATGCTGATGGAACACCTCCTGTTCGTGAACTCGCTCGACTATTCGAACATGTTTTCGAACTTCGCCCATTTCTGGTACATGGGCCTGCTGGTTCAGTTCTATCTGCTGTTTCCGCTCATCCTCAGGTTCTTTCTTTGGATGAGGCCGGCCAGGGCCGCCCTGACGATAATCGCCCTGTGCTGGGGGCCCTGGGGCATTGTCGCATGGTTTTGTCCGCAATCCCAGCAGTCCTATTCCAACATTTGGGCCAATCTTATGCATTTCAACCTGCCGGGCCGCCTGCCCGAATTTGCAGTGGGAATGTGGCTGGCCTCGCTGTGGGACCCTTCCGTCGAATCGTGGCGCCGGAAAATTTTTGACAGACCATTTTCTTTCTATATTGGGGCGTTGGCCCTGTTTCTCGTCGCTGGGACCCCGTTTGCTTCTTCCATGGATTTGCTCTGCGACCACATCTACCATGTCGCGCTGAGCGTGCTCCTGTTCCTCTTGCTTTTCCTCTGGAAACCTGCCGCAATGGCCGGCCGATCCACTTTCATTAAACACTGCTCCACGCAGACATACATGATCTATATTGTTCACGTCCCCTTGGCCAGCTACCTTGGCCTGATGCAGTCCAAAGTGACTCACACAGTTTCCAATTTTCTTTTCCTGGGGGCGATTCTGCTGCCCCTCACCTACTTTGTGGCCGTGGTGCTGAACCGTCTGTCCGACTGGGTCGTAAACAGGGCGCTCGTGCGCCGAAACCGGGAGGCTCCCGGCAAGTAAGATTTATCCCGGCCGACAGCGTAGCCGAAAGCATCAATGCCCGAAAATCCGAAGTCTTAGATGGAACCCGCAATCGACGTAATTTCTCCCTGGGCTTTTTCAACCTTAAGAGCTGTGCGGGGACGACGGTACGTCCTCAAATCGCCCAAATTGGCCTGATCTCCATTTTTCTTGCCGGTTTTGGTTGGAATATCGTATTATTTACAGACATTCGGCATTCCAGGAGCTTTTTCACAGTTGGAATGGGACCCGGAAATGCGGTTCGGCTCCAGTTGCGGGTCAAGTTGACGGATTGCTCAGGCCGGGATTTCCTGATTAAACTTCGCATTTGGTAAAAACACAAAATCCGTGAGCAAGCCATACAAGGCAAAAGTAAAAAGGCGAAAGTAAAAAAGCGAGAGGAAACTTAGACAGACTGATAGAAAGGGATAAACTGTGAAGGAACTGCGGGAAAACGAGGAACAGGCGAACGCTGTTGCAGCGTTCATGATCGGCACCCAGGTGCGGGAGCTTCGGGAGCAAAACCGCTACACACTCGATGACCTTGCCATGAAGACGGGCATCGAAAGACAGATGCTGGCCAAGATCGAAGCCCATGAGTTTATACCGCCCATAGCCACTCTCATCAAGCTCGCGGGCGTACTGAACGTCAGCGTGGCCTGGTTTTTCCAGGACAAAACCGGCAGCGACAAGATCGCCGTGACACGCCGCGGCGAACGGGTGCGCATCATGCGGCGTCCCCATCACACAGAAGGGGAAGTCGAGTACATCTACGAATCGTTGGAAATCCGAAAAGTCCAAAAACATATGGAACCCTTTATGGTGGAATTCCCTGTCAGGGAAACCAACGAGATGGTCTTCGCATGTCATGAAGGCGAGGAGTTTCTCTACCTGCTGGAAGGGACACTTGAATTTCGCTCTGCAGACCGGGTCGAAATACTAAATCCGGGCGACAGCATCTACTTTGAATCGGATGTCGACCATGGTTTCCGCTGCCTGGGCGGGGTGCCCGCCAAAGCGCTCGCGGTGGTGTGGAAGCCCGGCAACCCTGACCGGCCGATGCTGCGATAAAGGGGGTTGGTTAACCGGTCACGGGTTTCGGGTTGGGGCCGTAGCTGTGTTGCTGCTCTGCTCTTGGGCTTGCGTCCCGGACAGCGCTTGTTCTTAAAGCCTCGGTTTTTTCTACGATATTTCTGCCTGTCTCTTGGGAATTGGCGTCCCTGGCAAGTGGGGTTGGGCCTAATGCCGTTAACTTAACAGATATGTGTTGCCCTGCAAGTCTTTGCGGGTTTCCGGCTGAAGCGGAAGGGGCGATGCTGTTTTGAATTTAGGCTTTCGCCCCCGGCGTTGCTTTTCCAGCCCTCGACTCTTTCTTCGATATTGCTGCCGGTCTCTTGTAAATTGGCGGCCTGGTTTAGAGTTCACCCTATATTGTGCACAGCATCGCACAAATCCCTCCCAGATGGAAGGCCATAGGCCCACATCGATACGTTCGGGGGTCGGACCACGCTAAAGCGTCTCTGCTCAATAAAAGGGCGATCCTGATTGCTTAGGAGATTTGTATTTTGTTTCTCACCGTTCACAGTTCAGCCGCAAAGAGTTTTTAGTCTTAAGTTTTTAGTTATCCCAACAACCCGCGGCCTTCAACCTGCAACCCGCAACTCCGGTCCCCGCCCTTAGTTCTAGATGGTTCTCAGGTTTGCCAACTCAGTCCTCAGTCCTCAGTCCTCAGTCCTCACCCCTTGCACCCCTCACCCTTACCCGCATTTTGCCGCTTCTCGTTGCCGTTTGTATTGCCGCTTCTGGATGCCGCTTCTCGTTGTCGTTTGGCAAAGCAAAATCACTGTGCGGTACAATACTGCGAACCAAATTGCAGATGTCGAAGGAATCGGGGAGTTGAAATTGGTTTCTCACTATTCACTACTCACTATCCACCATTCACTGTTCCTCGCTCCCCGCTCCCTGCTTCCTGCTCCCTGCTTCCCGCTTCACGCTTCACGCTCCTGTTATTACCTGTTATTACCTGTTATCGCAGAGAATCTAATCCAAAACTGTCAATTAAATCAGTCTGTTATGCGATCGGCCCCTGTATTTGCCCTGTATTTACAGGAATTACAGTAAGCCAATGAAACTCTTTGACAAATGAATATGAGTATCGGATTTTCACCTTTAGGCGCTCAAATCCTGAATCCGTGCTGTTTCACGCAGAAGAGTCCTTCGTGTTTTTCGTGCTTCGTGCTCTTCGTGACCTTTTTGGCTCCGCCCTCCGTTCTCCGTCCCCCCTCAGTCCTCAGTCCTCCGTGGCGCGTACAACCCGGCGAAACACCACTCCAAGATTGCCCAGCGCCAGGCCGGAGGCCGCGCGTACAACCCGGCGAAACACCACTCCAAGATTGCCCAGCGCCGGGCCGGAGGCCCTCAGTCCTCTGTTCAAAGGCAGACGCGTGGGCTAGCTGCGGCTGGTCCTGATAAAGTTCCTGATCCTGTCGTGCAGTATGAAAAGGATTTCCATTTCCAATCCGTTGGCTTCCTGGAGCTGAAACAACTTTTCCCGCGCAATGGTTTTTTGCAGCCTCAAGCATAGGTAATTCACGCAGAGAATTTCCCGGGCCGGCAGAACACAGCCACTCTCCCCCCAGAAATGGCAACTATTTGTCGAATTCCGCGATTCAGGCAGGGTGACTCCAAGCATGAGGTTTATCAGCAGGAGTTCAGGGGTGTAGCGGTCCTCGATTCCAGCCCCGCAACAGCTTCCGCCCTCCTCCCGGTCACACACCCCGCACGCCATGGCAACTCCCGACAGGAGGCACAAACTGCTCGAAGCTTCCACTCTGACCGAAAGCTCCCTGAGTTGTGCGGATATACCCGGATCGGCCCTGAGCGCCTCGCCCCACCTGCCGTGCAGGCCTTTGGCGATAGTGATTTTTTCATTTATCGTTTTTGGTTTCATTTCGGGATTAGTATAGCTTTCAGTCTTTTATTTTCGGATATTGAGTTTTTTCATCCTCGAGTCGAAGGTCGAACGATTCACCCCCGCTTCCTTTGCGGCCCGGGTTATGTGCCATCTGTTCTTTTCGAGAAGATGAAGAACATACTCGCGCTCCAGCTCCTCCCAGGAGTACCCGTCAAAAAAACTGCCTTGCGCCGCTCCGTTCTCTTCATCCGCCCTTTTCTTTTGTTCCGGCCGCTGTTCAAACTGGCTGCGCGCTTTAGAGGTTATAGAGAAAAAGTGGTTTGAAAGATCTTTGCGCGTTATAAGGTCTCCAGGGGTAATAACGATGATGTGCCTGACAAAATTCTCGAGCTCGCGAATGTTTCCGGGCCACTCGTACTCGAGGAGAAAATCGAGGGCGTCTTTTGAAAAAGTCTTGCGGTCGGTCCCGAGCCGTAGCGCCTCACTGCTAACAAAGTGGTCCAGGAGCAGGGGTATGTCCTCGATCCTTTCGCGCAAGGAGGGCACATGCAGCGGCAAGACGTTCAATCGGTAAAACAGGTCCTCCCGGAAGTTTTCCCTGGCGATTTCACTTTGCAGGTCGCGATTGGTGGCGGAAATGATCCGCACGTTCACCTTCCTGGGGCGAACACTGCCAATGGGCTTGATTTCGCCGTCCTGGATCACGCGCAAAATCCTGGCCTGGAGTTGCAGGGGCATGTCGCCGATCTCGTCGAGGAAAACAGTCCCGTCATTTGCAGCTTCAAAAAGCCCCAACTTAGTCTTGGAAGCCCCGGTAAAGGCCCCTTTTTCATGGCCGAAAAGCTCACTTTCGAGCAAAGTGTCCGGAATGCAACTACAATTCTGGGCCAGAAACGCACCCCCGCTCCTGCCGCTCAACCGGTGAATTTCTCTGGCCAGAAGCTCTTTGCCTGAACCGCTTTCGCCCGTAATCAGCACGGGAAAATCCGTCCTTGCATACTCTGCGGCCCTATTCCTCGCCCCCAGCAAAGCGGCGCTCTTCCCGATGATAAGATACTGTTCCCGGATGGCCTTAAGCGTCTGCCTGAGCTTGAGGTTCTCTTTCACCTGCTCGCAGAAAACCAGCGAATTGCTTAGCGCTATCGATCCGATGTCTATAAGCTGCTGGAGCAGTTCGAGATAGTTTTTATCAAGGTTGAGGCGGTTTCCACCGGCGCTTGTGTCGATTATCTGGACCGCCCCGTAGACTTCGCCGGTCCTGAGAAATAGTGGAAAACAAAGGATAAGGCTGCTCTTAACGTCAATTTTCTCCTCCGCCTGCCTGTAGTGACGCGCGTCTTTGCCCGGTTCGGCGACGGTCATTTTGCCGTTTTCGATAACCCAGCCGACAATGCTGGGCCGGCCGAAATCGATGGTCATTGACTTGATGCGCTCACTTTGCTCTCCGACCGCTTCGATGCATGTGTAGCCCCTTTCGCTCCTCACCCATATGGAGCCTCGCTCCACGTTTTGCAAATCCAGCAGGGCAGTCAGGAATTTTCTCTGCAGCTTTTCGGGATCGAGTTCCTCTGATACAGCCCGGTAGAAATCAAAAGACTTATCGCCCATAAACTCTCCGAAAAGGCGGCTCAACCGGCGGCCGTGTGTCAATTGACGTGATTCAACCTTATTTTTGAACTTATATATCAACCACCAGCACAAAAGAGAATGGGTTATTCAAACAACAGCCCTTATCCGGGGGAATGCTCTCAGCAATTTTCTCACATTTTCCGCCTGCTTCTGGTAAAGTGTCCTTCCAACTGATTCACTTCTCAAATAGCAACGAGCGCATTTGGGCACTTGTTCCTACAGCGGAGGTTCCAATCATGAAAGTATTCACCCACGATGATTTCAAGAGTGTCTACGTGAGCGATCCGGCGGCTTCCCCTGGAAGAATCGAAGCAATCCTTAAGGCAATCAGCAGCGAGGTCGATCTCCAGCAGGCATCTCCCGCCCCTAAGGACGACATCCTCGCGGTCCACACCAAGTCCCTCGTACAAGGCGTCGAAAGGCAAGAACTATACAATATTGCCGCGCTCGCCGCCGGGGCGGCCATTCAGACTGCCGTTGCCGGCCTCAAGGAACCGGCTTTCGGGCTTATTCGCCCCCCGGGGCATCACGCTTCAGCAGATTATCATTGGGGGTTCTGTTATTTCAACAACATGGCCATAGCGTTGGAGCACCTCCGGTCAAACGGCCTCATCAAAACGGCGCACGTCCTGGACTTTGACCTTCACTATGGCGACGGCACGGTAAACATCCTGGGCGGTAAAGGTTATGTTTCCATTCATAATCCCGATGAGAGCGACCGAAGGCATTACCTGAGGGAAGTGGCCGCCCGGCTTGACTCGCTTAATGTGGACATCATCGCCGTATCTGCCGGCTTCGACAATCATATCGAAGATTGGGGCCGAGTGCTCTATACGGAAGACTACCAGGAAATGGGCCGGATGGTTCACAATACCTGCGCGAAACTCGGCATCGGCTCTTTCGGCCTGCTCGAAGGCGGCTACAACCACGGTGTGCTGGGACTAAACGTGCTTGCGTTCTTAAGAGGCCTTCAGGGCCCTTGATTCTTCCGCACAACGTCCCATTGGTTCGTCACTATTTAGCGTCCATCCGGAAACTCCGGATGGAACGCTGGCGGTTTCCGATTCGAAAAGGAGGCATTTTTCGTCCTGGCAAGGAAATAGAGGGGTTGCGCGGAGGCGTACATAGGTACCGCCTCGCGGAGCGTTGAGATCGGTGATAGAGCCCGCCACAGCCTCTGCGGCCACCGCCGAAGGCAGTGGCCAAGTCGGCCGGCGGTCCCACCGCCCCAGGGCGGAAAAGGGCCCTTTCCGGATGGAAACTATTTAGCGTTGCTTTACGGAGTAGGCTCATGGCTAACGATAAGGACCTGTCCGGGGTTGTTGAGGTAATTTTTCCGGAGGACCTTCAGTTATATATTGCCGAACACAGGGAAGGGACCTACCAGCTCATTGACGTTCGCCAGCCCGAGGAATACGAGCAATCTCACCTGCCCGGCGCCAGACTTGTTCCGCTGCCTCTGCTTGCAGACTCCCTGGAACAGCTTGACCGCACGCGCGATTTAATCATCTACTGCTCAGTGGGCGGAAGGAGCCGGATGGCCGCCCATTTTCTGGCCAGGCGTGGGTTTCACCGAGTCTTACACCTCGAGGGCGGAATAGAGGCCTGGGAGCACGGGACGGCTGCAAACACCCCTGAACTGCACCTCCGGTTCATGCGCGCGGATGAATCCGCCATGGAGGCTGCTACGATAGCTTGCAGGTTTGAAGCAGGCCTCGAGCAATTCTACAGGACGGCCTTTGACAGGAGCACAATTGCCGAGGTGCGGCACCTGCTGGAAAAGCTTCTCAGCGCCGAGGAAAGCCACAAACACAGCCTTCTGCGGCTTCTCGAATCGCTCGGAGCAGGACCTGAGGCCCCCTGCGCACCGGATGGCGTGATGGAAGGCGGACTTAAAATCGAAGATTTTCTTGCTCGCAACGATGATTACCTCAAGTCTGCTCAGGACTGCCTGGAACTGGCCATGATGATCGAAATCCAGGCCCTTGACCTTTACCTGCGCATGGCCCGGACCTGCGAGGATGCCCCCGCAAAGGAGGTTTTCCACCGGCTGGGCGAAGACGAAAAGGCCCATCTGAATTGGCTTGCAGACCTTAGCGCAAAGATCGGGCGAAGATAGTAGTTCGGACACTCAAAGTTGATATTATATAATTGAAGTCTTTCCGGCTTGTTCGAACCAGGAGTGCCGGCCCATCTTTCCAATGGAGTCGATCGACTCTGGACCTGCATTGTTATACTCGGCAATAATCCTATACACGCTTGATTCCGAGAGGCCCGTGTGCCTGGCGATTTCCTCAAGCGGCCTCGGGTCGACCAGCAGGTTGTAAATTACTAGCCATTTCTGAAACCTGAGAAACCCGCCTGACATGCGCATTTTCATCCTGACCTCGTCGGCAGACAAGTAACCGGCCACATCTTCTCCGTTTATGCTCATTTTCCCCTCCTGATACTCAGGATATATATTATGATAGATTTGGAAAATAAAAACAGCTACCTGACTTCAGGGACCTGAAACCCGGCGCATAGGTCCTTACCCCTTTTTTGACAGATGGATCTGACAATGGTGGCTATTTCATCGCTCCCGGAGTTTCCTTTGGTGAAAAAATGACTTGCGCCGCTGCACAGAGCGGCGGCCCTGTATTCGGGAATGTCGTAGCTGGTCAGGATGACCACCTCCACGTCGGACTTAACCTCTTTGATTTTTTTGGTGACTTCCAGACCGTTTTTGCCCGGCAGCCTGATGTCCATAAATATTATGTCGGGGTTCGTGTTCTCCAATTTTTGGAGTGCTTCCTCACCATCGGATGCCTCCTCTATATTGAGCGCGGGAAATCTAAGCGTCAGCATCTCTCTCATCGATTTTCGAAAAGTTGAACTGTCTTCCACCAGTAGGACAAAACACATTTTTCCCCCTAAGAGCAGTTGATTTCTATTGAAATTGGACTAACTCCAGCTATTATATTTATCGACAAAGTAGTTTTGATTTTTTCATAGCTTTACAGGGCGGTAAATACTCTATTTACAGTAATAGCGGCGTCAAAATACTGTATTTTCTCCAATATTCATCGCTTTCGTTAAGGTTTGACCTATGCAGGAGAGAAAAAAAATCCTAATCGCCGAAGACCACACGATCCTAAGGGAAGGACTGAGAATGCTTTTATCCTCCAATCCGGCCTTCGAGGTGGTTGGCGAGGCGCAGGACGGCCTGGAGGCCATCCGCTCGGTCGAATCCTTAAAGCCTGACCTGATCCTGATGGACTTGTCGATGCCCAGGATGAACGGAGTGGGGGCGATTCAGGAAATAAAAAAGCTGCACCCCTCCACAAAAATTCTCGTTCTTACCGTTCACAAGACCGAGGAGCACATCCTGACTGCCCTTAAGGCGGGCGCCGAAGGCTACATCCTCAAGGACGCCACTCACGGCGAACTGATGCTGGCCATTGACAATCTTTTCGCGGGGAAGAGCTATCTTAGCCCAGGTATTTCGGAAAGGGTGATCGAGGGATATCTCGAGGGAAGACAGAGTGTCAAATCATCCACCTCGTGGGATACCCTCACACAGCGCGAGCGCGAAATTCTCAAGATGATCGCCGAGGGCTACAGAAACAAAGACATTGCCGATTACCTGTGCATAAGCTCCAAGACCGTTGAAAAACACCGCGCAAACCTGATGAAAAAACTCGACCTCCACAGCGCTTCATCACTTACCGCATTCGCAATGGAAAAAGGGCTGATAACAAAATAGAACCATCCCGCAAATGAGTATCTACGGCCGGGCTGCATAATATGGCCCCGCCCCTGGCGGAGCGCCACGTGGCTTCGCGTGAAAAATCAGTCCCGCTCATGCTCCCCGCTTCCTGCCTAAGTCCTCCGTGGCGCGTACAGCCGGGCGAAACAGCACTTTCAGATTGCCCAGCGCCGGGCCGAAGGCCCTCAGTCCTCATTCCTGGTGCAAGCCAGTCTTTCAAGCTCTTTGCGTAAAGGGCCAGGCTTAAACCCGAGGGCCATGGCCCTGGCGCTGCTAAGCGAAACATCCGCCGGACGAGGGGCGGCTAACTCCATGCTTTGCCGCGTGCATGCATAAAGCTTGGCATTGTGCGCTCCGAGTATATCCCGCAGCAGTTTTCCGAAATCAAAGCGGGAAATGCGCTCTGAGCCTCCTATGTGCAGAATCCCATTTGTTTTGGAAAGCCCTAGCAGAATCCCCTGTGCACCATTGGTAGCGCTTACCGGCGTCCTGTACTCATCGATAAAGAGATTAATCTGCCGGCCGTTCCTCATATCCTCTATCAAGGGCTGAATGAAGCTGGCCGCACCCTGCCCGGCATCGCCGAACATAAGAGACATGCGGCAAACCAGTGCCTGGGGATACCTGTCCAGAACAGCCCTTTCGGCTTCAGCTTTCTGTTCCCCGTAGATAGAAACGGGGCAGACGGGATCGTTCTCACTGTAGGGCGGGTTCAGGCCGTTAAAGACTAGGTCCGATGAGATAAAGACCAATGGAATGCGCAGATCCGCGCAAAGCGAGGCCAAGTTGACAGTGGCTTCAACATTGATCGCGTGGGACGCCGCAGGATTCAGCTGACAATAATTGGGGTTGGATTCGGCTGCTGCATGAATTAACGCATCAGGGCGAATTTGCAGAAGATTTTCTTTTATCTCTTTAAAGCGGGTCAGATCGGCCCGCCGAAGTTCTACTCCCTGAAGGTGATTCTGATTCCGGCGGACAAGGCCATATACATCCCATCGGCCTTGTGCCATGCGGCATAAATTCCAGCCCAGAAAACCGCTTGCACCGGTTACCAGCAGTTTTCCCATCGACAGCCTCACCTGTTCAATACCCGGCTAGAAATCGAATGACTTTTCTTCGAAGGGTATGATCCGTTCCGGAGCAAGCTTTTCGTGTCCTGTATGCGCTCCTTTGCCACCGGATTTTCCGTAATTGACACCAACGGATTTCCTCGATCCTCAGCTTGTAAAGATCGTTCCCTCGTTTTCAAAAACCGAAGGCGCGCCGGTGGATCTGAGGCCCTCTTTGCTCTTATCCGCACCCCGCTGCTCCGAACAGCCGTTGATCATCATTTCCAGGTCGCGTACGAACCCTTGCATCCGCTCGGCCTGCAGATTCATTTCCTCTGCGGTCCCAGCCGCCTGCTCCGCCACTGACGCACTTTGCTGGACGACTTTGTCCATCTCGGATACGGCCAGTGAAATTTGCTCTATCCCCTGGGCCTGCTCGCTGGAAGCCGACGCTATCTCGCCGGCAAGCTCGGTCATTTTAGCCGAGCTTCCAACAACTCTTGAAAAACCTGTGCCTGTCTTTTCAACCACCTTGGAACCGGCGCTTATTTTGACCACGGTGGACTGGATGAGTTCCGCAGTATTTTTTGCGGCCTCAGCGGCACGCACTGCCAGGTTTCTCACCTCGTCGGCCACCACTGCGAACCCGGCCCCGGCTTCTCCGGCCCGGGCCGCTTCGACGGCTGCGTTGAGCGCCAGCAGGTTGGTCTGAAAGGCGATTTCGTCTATAGTTTTAATTATTTTAGAGGTCTGTTCACTCGCCTTCGATATTTCGTCCATTGATGCCATCAGCCTGCTCATCGAATCCCCTGCCTCGGCTACAGTGGTTTTCGTTTCGTTCACGAGCACATCGGCCTGTTTGGCATTTTCTGCGTTTTGCGCCGTCATCGCAGACATCTCTTCAAGCGATGCTGAAGTCTGCTCAATTGCCGCAGCCTGCTCTGAGGCGCCTTCGGCCATGCTTTGGCTGGTAGTAGAGATTTGACCTGCGGCCCCCGCCAACTCTTCAGCCCCGGTCAACAGCCCGTTGATTACCGCCTTTAGCGGTTTGGTAATCGCCCGGGTGAGAAAAAACGATAGCAACAACCCGACAAGGAGACTCAGGCCAAGGCATATAAATATCACAAACTTGGCCTGACTGATATTTCGGTCCATTTTATTCATGTACGCGACTCTTGCCTTGTCGCAGACACCCTGGACGGCCCTGGCCGCATCGACCATTTTCCGGTCGGCGTCAGCCTTTATTTCATCAAGTCCCGCCACCTTGGACAGGCTTTTCGAGTAAGCCCGGATGCAGGCGCTGACCTTGTCTATCTGCGCGATATTGTTTTGCTGGTTGAACCTGGAGCGAAGGTCCCCGGCGATGTCGAGCAGCTTTACCACCCGCGTTTCCACTTCTGCTCTGTCTTTTTTATCTTCCGAGGCCACATATTGCTTTTCAAACGATCTTGCTTCCAGGAACAACTTGGCGATTCGGTTCACATCCTCCATCTTGCTTATTCTATCACTGATTTGCGCGCCCGATTCGCTCTGCCCGGTTTTTTTCAACAGTTCGTCCAACTGTGACTTTTGATCGGCAAGAATCGCTTCCACCTCCGAGAGCGCCGCAAGGGACTTGGAAGTCATGTCGGCAAGCGCTTCTTCCTGGACCTTCTTGCTGTCTACGTATTCCTGGAAGCCCCTGATGTACTTGTTCACTCCCTCCATGGACTCCCCATGCGCCTTCTTATCTTCCTGAGATTCGCTTGAGCTTACACTCTGCTCTGCTCTTTTCCGGAAATCCTCGATCAGAGATTGCACTTCCTTCACATATTCGGCGCCGCCGCGTATCACAAAGTTCTTCTCTTGCCGCCTGGCTTCCAGGAGCGTTTTTACCTGCTGAGAGGCGATGTCGGCCTTGTGCAGGGTTTCCACAATAATCAAGAGGACGCCCAGTCCAACGATTGAAACAATCGCAAGCAGGGCAAGCAACATCCCGAATCCGCCGAAAACCTTGGTCCCCAGTTTTACGTCGAATATTGACTTCGGCATAATTGCCCCTCTCAACATCCCAACGGACACATACACCCCGATCAGCATAACCACAGGTTTTTGACGCAATTCCGGCGTCATTCCTTCATAAGAAACGGAAAGAAGTCACAAATACTTGAACAAAATTTTGTCTACTCGAACGATGGACCTATATATTACCTTCATCGAAAAAAATGGGCCTGACATGCTAAGAGCGGCGGGCTTGCGCGCAACCATGCGGAACGCACAAACATCAAACGTGGTGCGGTTTAAGGCAAGCCGGTCAGTTAAGGGCATCAGAAAGTTAAGTTACAGCGGTGTCAAGGTTTCGCTCTCAGTCCTCAGGGAGCGAAGCATAGTTCAGTCCTCAGCACTCAGTCCGGTTACTTTGCAACTGTCTGTGAATTACTGCCCGCAACTCTTATCGCCAGGCAGTCGTACAAAACACGCTCTCCCTGATAGGCTGTTTCTCCCCGCTTGAGAATGCGCCATCCGCCGTTTTGGAAAACGCCTTCGGAGGCAAGACGCTCGACAAGCCGAGGGGCACCATCGAGACATTCCACAAGCTGGGGGTCTTGAGCGAGCACGACGTGTTTGAGACCGGGGCCGGATATAATGCTAACAGGTTCCAGAACAAGACTTGCCAGGTCATAGGCAGGGATTGATGCAACCATCTGCCTGGCCTGCAGTTGAATCATGCGCGCCCGCGTGTCCGGACCTACTGTTTCCCTGCTGGTGCTGATCAGATCGAGCAGATGCTCGCGGACTTCGTTCAGTTCCCTGGCTGCGTGCAGTCTCTTGAACCCTGGATAAGATTTTAAAGCCTTGGCCAGCATGGATACTTCTCGCAAAAAATGGTTCCGCTGGTTTTCGGGCACAAGATACAAAGCGATAATCGATACGGGCCTGCCGTCAGGGGCTCCGTATTCGATGCCTGTCGGGCTCCACCCGACAACGCAGATGAGGTCCTCTTCAAACGGCACGCGTACATGGGGACTGGCCCAGCCGTTGCCAAGCGCCGAAATCGTAGAACGCTCTTTTGCCATGACCAGCCCGACCACATCGATGCCGGTGGGCAGAGATGGAATCGCCTCGATAATATGAGCGAGGAATTGCAGGGCGTCATCTTTATTATTGTCAGGCAGCTCTATCAACCGTCCTTCTTGAAGTGCATCGAGCAAGGTATCCATAATCACTCACCTCCATAACGATTGAAAAACCATGTCTTTATAATGTGAGTCAAAACGGAGTATGAAACAAGGAACAAAGCGATCCAGGCCCAGTAGATTGTGGGCAACGGAACCATTCCGAGGCTCGGCGCAAAGGGTGAATAAGGCAACCATGCGCCGATGCCCATGATAGTCAGTGTTGTCAGGGTCAGGTGCAGGGAAGCACGGCTCCCGAAGAAGGGGACCCTTCTGGTCCTTATGATATGCACGATCAAAGTCTGGGTAAGGAGCGACTCCACGAACCACCCGCTTTGAAACAGACTAGCCAGAGCTTCTTTTTGCGCCGCTCCTGTGGCCGGATCGACAAAGGCGCTGCAATGAAAAAAGAACCACATCAGCGCGAAGGTCGCATAGTCGAATATGGAACTCACAGGTCCGATAAAGACCATGAAGAGTTTGACGGTATTGATGTTCCATTTGAGAGGCTTAACGATCAGTTCCTCATCTACATTGTCTGTGGGAATCCCGGTCTGGGAAAAATCATAGAGAAGGTTGTTCGTCAGAACCTGCACGGGAAGCATCGGAAGGAACGGCAATATATAACTCGCACCGACAACGCTGAACATGTTTCCAAAATTGGAACTCGCGCCCATCCGGATATACTTGACGATATTTGCAAAGACTTTTCTGCCTTCGATAATCCCCTCTGCAAGCACAAGAAGGCTTTTTTCGAGCAGCACGATGTCCGCGGCCTCCTTGGCGACATCAACCCCCGAATCCACGGAAATCCCGACATCAGCGGCCTTGAGGGCAGGTGCATCGTTAATCCCGTCTCCCATGAATCCCACCACACAACCGTTGCTGCGCAGTTCCCTGACAATGAGTTCCTTCTGGGCCGGGGTAACTTTTACGAATACATCCACATCCAGCACGGCCCGTGCAAGCTCCGCCGGAGACATTTGTGAGAGTTGAACGCCGCTGATGATTCGTTTTGGTTCCAGACCGACATCCCGGCAGACCTTTTTGGTAACAAGGCCGTTGTCGCCGGTCACCACCTTTACCTCAACGCCGGCCTGCCTCAAAAGCTCGATGGCCTGCCCGGCCGATTCCTTGGGCGGGTCGACAAAAGCGATATAGCCTAAAAGGATCATTTCGCTTTCATCGGCCACAGTATATGTGGTTCTCGTACGCGGAAATTCGCGATAGGCAATTCCCAGAACCCGGTAACCTTCCTTGTTCAGCCGTTCGACTTCCTCGAACAGGTCCTCCCGAATCATATCGATCAGGGGATACACTTCGTCGCCTATCTGATATTGGTTGCAACAGGTGTAGATCTCTTCGACGGCCCCTTTGCATATTAGAACGTTATCACCTTCGTAATCGACGACGACCGACATGCGCCGCCGCTCAAAGTCAAAGGGCAGTTCGTCCACCAGGGTGCAGTACTGCTCGGCATCCAGGTCGGAATGCTCGACCACGGCCCGGTCGAGCAGGTTGCGGAGCCCGGTCTGATAATAGCTGTTGAGGTAGGCATAATTCAAAACGTCGCCGCTTGTGTGTCCGGTGATGTCCACATGCCGCTCGAGAATGACTTTGTCCTGGGTAAGGGTCCCCGTCTTATCGGTGCACAGCACGCCTATGGCGCCTAAGTTCTGGATGGAGGGCAGACGCTTCACGATGACCTTTTTCTTGCCCATGGTCAGCGCGCCCTTCGCGAGGTTCACCGTCACGATCATCGGCAGCATCTCCGGGGTGAGACCCACGGCTATGGACAAGCCAAACAGCAGGGCTTCCACCCAATCGCCCTTGGTCATGCCGACGATAAAGAAAACCGCGCAAACCATGACCACCATGAATCGGATCATGAGCCATGTAAAAGTCCGCACTCCCTTATCGAAACTGGTTTCTTCACGGCGCTCCGTCAGTCGCTCCGATATGGAGCCGAAAATTGTCCGCGCCCCGGTGTTGACGACTAAACCCCGCGCTGTGCCGCTGGTGACGCTGGTTCCCAGAAAGCAGGCGTTTGTCAGTTCCAAAGCGGTGCGGTCGTGAACACGCCCAGCGGAAATCGTTTTTTCCACCGCCATGGACTCTCCGGTGAGTGCCGATTGGCTCACGAAGAAATCCTTTGCGCTGAGCAGCCGCAAGTCAGCCGGAACGATTGAGCCGGCATGCAACACGACGATATCGCCCGGCACAACTTCCGATATCCGGATTTCCGTTTCCGCACCGTCGCGTAAAACCAAAGTTCGCGATTGCACACGCTTTCCAAGCATCTCGACGGTTTTGCTTGAACGCCGATCCAGGATATAGGAGAGCCCGACGCTTAGGAAAACCATCGCGCTTACGATAATCGCCGATTTTATCTCTCCGATAGCGCCGGAAATAGTGGCAATGATCAATAACTGAACGACCAGAGGACTCTTGCACCTCTCGAGAATGTCGATCAGGAAACCCTTGTGCCTGGTATGTGAGAGTTCGTTTAGTCCGTACTCGTCCAGGCGCTTGTCAGCCTCTTCCGAACTCAGGCCGCGCAAACCGGCATCAAGACCGGCCAGCGCCTCCTTGGCAGGCCGGGCACAAAGATCGATCAATCGGCGCTCTTGTTCGGAAACTTCCTGCAGCATTCTCTGATTGGGAGAGTCGGCGCGGAAAAGCCTTCCGGACATGTCGAGCAAGGCCTTGATCATAGCGCTGCCTTTTCAGGTTTTTTGCTCATAGAATGACCTTGCGAAAACACTATTAAACCGTGATGCCGGCCCCGCCGGGCCGTACCTCGCCACAGAGTCTCATTTAGGCAATTTGATGAAAGAGATTGATGCAGGGGATGGATTAAATTCCCTGCTTCGCCGCTATCTTCGGTTTAGGACCAACGGAAAGCAGCAAAGCAGAGAAAAGAGAAAAAACTCTTTTGCGGGCTAAACCGCTGGGCCTCTATCGGTCAAACAGGCACAACTGTGACTGTCCAATTATGGAAACCTCCGCACATGAATCCAATAAACCAAACCCCGGAGAAATCGGGGCCGCCTGAGTAACGGTTTTTTGAAAATTTTGCACATCTCCGGAAACTTGTCAACGGCGCGTTGAGTATTTTTCCCGTGTATCACGAAAAAGCGTCCAAGGTTTCAGCGTCTTTCAGGTATAATTGACTGCAAAACCAGCCTACACTTGTGGAGAAGCATGTACAGAAAATATTTCGGCATGAAAAGATCACCCTTCTCGATAGCGCCCGATCCGCGCTTTCTCTACTTGAGCGAGCAGTATCGGGACGCCATCGCTCATCTGATTTATGGGATCAGGAGCAACGGGGGATTCGTTCTGATGACGGGGGAGATCGGCACGGGTAAAACCACCATTGTCCGGCGCCTTCTCCATACGCCTCACAAAAATATCGTCGTGGCCTTCATCATACATCCCGCGCTCTCGGTTGGGCAACTGCTTGCCGCGATCTGCGACGAATTCGGCCTCAGCTACCCCAGAAAAACGAGCATAAAGGAACTGGTCGGCATAATAAACACCTTCCTGCTGGATTTGAACGCCAGGCGCAAAAAAGCCATCCTCATAATTGACGAGGCGCAAAACCTCGGCCATAACGTTCTTGAGCAAATACGGCTTCTCACCAACCTCGAGACAAACGAACGCAAGCTACTCCAAATAATTCTTGTCGGCCAGCCTGAACTCAGGGATAAGCTGGCAAGACCGGAACTGAGGCAACTGGCCCAGCGCATCGTGGCCCGTTGCCACCTCGAGGCGCTGTCAAAGGGCGACCTCTTCCGTTACGTGGATCACAGGCTTGGGGTTGCCGGAGGGAAAACCGATCTTTTTTCACAGGAAGCCCTGAACAGCTTATATGTATATAGCGGTGGGATTCCCAGGTTAATCAACGTTGTCTGCGACCGCGCGCTCCTGGGGGCTTTTGTCCTGCAAAAGGAATTCGTAGACAGGGCCACGCTGGAAAAAGCCGCCGGCGAGGTCCTCGGACCTCAGTTGTTCACAACCGGCCGCAGACACAAAGTTGTCTTGACAGCAATAAGCCTGATTTGTGCCGGGTTGGGCCTGCTGTACTATTTTTTCAGGTGAATTCAACAGATAAATCTCAACCTAAGACCGGGACCTCGATATGTCGTTCATCCTGGATGCAATAAAAAAATCCGAACGGGCGCGAGGAAGCCGAAAGACCCGTGGTCTCATCGAAGGACCTGTCGAAGCAACCGCTGTCCCATCTTCGCAACCTCGTGAAAGCTCCCCGCGCTGGCCGTATATTGTTGTGTTCGCCCTGCTTCTCAATGCCGGTTTGTTTGTTTTCTGGCTGCACCCCTGGCAATGGGGCACAAATGCGAACGTTTCCAGCAGTAGCATCTCAAGTGGGCAATTTTCGCAAACCCGCCCGCAGGAAGCCCCGGTAATTCCGCCGGCGCCCCTGGCGCAGTCGCAGGATGAGAAGCAAGCCACGCAAAACCAGCCACGGAAGGAGGAAAACACAGAGCCCAATGCTCCGGCCCCCGGCGTGGCGACAGCTGTTTCCGCCGGTCTGCCCGTTAGCGGAACGCAAACTCTCCAGACCGTTCAAGATCAAATTAAAGATGAGGGCGCCGCAAAAAAGCCCGATGGCCCCAAACTGCCTCAGAACCCAAAAGCTGCCGAAACAAAAAAGGCCCTCAAAACCGCAGATTTGGAAGCGGCCGGGAAAAATCAGGCCGTGCGAGCCGAACAGCCTCTGCAGCCGGCGGCCGCCAGCGGGATCATTTCAGATATCCAGCCTCTCGCCGAACTGGGTGAATCCTCGGACAAACCGGCCGCTCTGCATGCACCGAAGTGGCATGAACTTTCGCCGCAAATCCGGAACGCCCTCCCAAATCTATCCGTTTCCATGCTTGTTTACTCCCAGAAACCCGAGGACAGATGGATAAACATAAATGGATCAAAAAGACGGGAAGGTGAGGAGATTTCCGCAGATCTTAAACTGGAGGCGATCACTCCGGACGGGGCAATTTTCAGCTATCAGGGACACCGTTTCTATAAGGGCGTCGTCGAAGATTAATCGAGGTTCAGGCGAACAACCCTTTTATGTTAGCCTGCAGTTCCCTAGTCTTCTGCATCCGGGCGCTGTCCCGGTCCCTGCCAATTTGATCCAGTTCACTCTGAGTCTGGACCAAAGCCGGATCGTCAAAGGACTTGCCTTCCCGGTGGGCGTCTATCAATGCCCGGTAACAGGACATCATTCGGCCGATCAGTTCGGCGGCGTATTCTCTGCCCTGCACCTTAAGGGTTTGCAGGCCCAGGTCCATGTAATCCCAAAGTTCTTTCCCATTGATGACAAACGCAACGTTCGGATGGCGCCTGATACGGGAATTGATTTCTTCTATTTTTTCCTCTCCTACGGAACGGCGCCTGAGCACTTTACGCCGCTGCTCATCGGTGAGCAGGCAAAACCTAAAGCAACTTCCGCTTCTGTCCGGCCAGCCTTCATATTCGACCAGTTCGTTTCCGTCTTCGTCCCGGTATGTGCGTTTTATATAGCTGTCGCTGATCAATTCGTGAAAGAGGCAGTTTCCGACACCGCCGACACATCTGTTCCCATGTATCAGCACCTCGGTCAAAAGCCCTAGCCTGTCGGCGGATTGCTTGAAAGTCCTGAGTTTGGCCGGCGTATCGATCTCGGTGCCGGCTACAATCTGCGTGGCGCCGTATTCCTTATATCGGGCCATTTGCTCCTCAGTCTGGATATTACACCCGACGCTGGCATGGATCACCAGCCCCGGGAATGTATCCCTGACAAGCTCCATTACTCCCGGTGTTTTGACTATAACTCCTTCAGCACCCCAGGATGCGTATTTCCCGGTCTTTTCGAGTACGCGAGCCCACTTCTCAGGCGGGATCTCGGCGTTGAGGGCAATCCGGACCTTCCCGCCAAGCCGTCCTGCGATTTCGATTGCTTCGCGTATATGGGAATCTTCAAGCTCCCAGGCACACTTTCGCCTGCTAAAGCCCTTTGCGCCGACGTATACAGCCTCTGCGCCCCCGGCAAAGGCCTCTTCGACCATCCGAAGACTGCCCCCGGGCGCTAACAACTCGTTCATATCATGCCCTTCCAAAATGAGGCATCGTCCGAAGTAAAATTGATTGACCGCTGCAGATTCTCTATATTTTAAACGCTAATCGGCAAAGAGTCCACACTCCTAAGCCATGCCTTTTAAGGGTGAAAGGTGAAGGGCGGAAGACGAAATTTTCACCCTTCGTTGCGTAGCGATAGAACCAATCGGGCTTTTGCGCCTCGCCTTGCATCGCTGTTTTATCTCCGAAAGGTTTCTTATCAGGAATAAAGACATATAATGTTAAACTACTTCTGCGACACTGGCGACTACAAACGCAGGTAATCCGGGCAGCCGGATTTGGGCCGGGATATCCCTATGCCCTAAATCCGGCATAAAGCCGTTGTGTTTTCCTCAGACGATCGAGCGCTTTCGATTGTGCGCCCAGGTCCCTTGAAAGCTTCTTATAGTTTGGCGTTTTTTGTTGCTAATGGGCTTGCGCACCCTTACTTTCCATATCGAGGCGCACTGTGCGCGGGCCGGCGATGCTATGCCCACACCAACTGAACGAGTGGCAAAATACCTTCAAAGACCGAGCGGGGCATTGAAACAAGCCACTGCGCATGTAAGGATAATCTTTTTATGGGGTGATGCTATGTTTGTAGTTGTAATTTCTTTTCCGCAAATAAAAGCAGGCAAAGATGCTGAGTTCCAAGAGTGGTTTGCCGGGACAAACGAAGAGTTCTCCCGTTTCAAAGGTTTTATCAGAAGAAGGCTTTTGAAACCTTTAGGGGATGGAACATACGGAGCTATCGTTGAGTTTGAAAACCAAGAGGCCTTTAAGGCAACGCAAAGCAGTCCCGAACATGCCGCAGCAGGGGAGCGTGTAAAACCACTACTCAACGGAAATCCCACACCCCATTTTTACGAAGTAATTATAGGGTAGGTCTAAGACTCAGGACATCAAGATTCTGCATCTGCCTTTCCGGAATCATATACGCCAAGTTCTATCACCTGGAGGAACTCTAGATATTTTAGGTTCCCTTCTATCTTTTGGTTCAATCAGACGCGGTTTGCCGTTATTTATCCGCAGGCTCAATTTCAATGACCGGTGTTTGCCAAAGGTTAAGATAGGTCGATACTGCCGCGATCACCATCGGGATCACGCCCAATGCTATGAAGACCGCGTCACCGGGCAGACGGACCTATTCGAGGAGCTTTACAAATTCTTGATTCAAATAATCGAGTTCACGTGCATGAAAGAAATAGAACGTCCATTTATGAGGGATGGGAATAGCCTTACCGGACTCGTCGCGCCTGCCCCTTGTCAGTTTGATGAAATCCCGGGCATCCAACCTGAGAAGCGTCAGGGGAACAACCTCCATAGCAGAGAATATGGAAGAGTGGGCAAGATTGACATTAGCCGGGCAGCGCGCGGGTGACCGTGACTGCGTGCACCTCGGACGCCCCTCCCTTGCGTTTCAGCACCCTTGCGCATTCACTTAAAGTCGTGCCGGTAGTGAAAACATCGTCGACCAAAAGAATGCGGCGGCCCCGGACCTTCTGCACCCCGGCGGTTTCGAATGCGCCCTTGACGTTTTTCAACCGTTCCCTTCGGTTGAGTCGAGTCTGGGGTCGGGTTCGGTTTTTTCGTATAATGGCGTCGAATGAAACCGGGACCCGGAGCTTGCGCGCAAACTCGCCGGCCAGGAGCCCGGATTGGTTAAACCCTCTTTCCTTGAGGCGTTTGAGATGCAGCGGCACAGGGACGATAAGATCGGGGTCAGGCAATCCCCAACCGGCATAAGCGATTTCCAGCAGTTCAACCAGGGAAGGCGCCCACTCAATTTGTCCCCCAAACTTGAACTGATGGATACGGGTGCGAATGATTCCTTCATGAAGTACGGCAGATCTGGCCGTGTCAAAATGGAAGATGGGCTCGATGCATTCGCCGCACAGATGATCCGGCGAGTCGGGTGAATCCGTAAAGGGCCTTCCACATCTTGGGCAAAGAGGCGATATGACCCATGGGACTTTTTCCCAACACCCGAGGCACCAGGAACTTTGGGGCCGGGTGTCTATCTGCCGGCAGCCCGCACAGCTCCTGGGAAGGCATAAATCCACGATGACCGAGCAGGCAAACTTCAACCCCGATCCAATTAAGCCGAGTGCAGGCCGGAAGGCGAATCTTTTCTCCACAGGCAGGCGGGCGTCAATCCCAGGACTGAGCAGATCAGTTTCGGGCGGGTTGAGTTCACAAACTTCGATGCCCTGTTTTCGGTTTTCCATTGTTATCTACCGAACACTCAAAGGCTCAAGGACTCGTTCGCGCGGGCTGAATTCCTGCGCCAACGAGCAAGGGCGGCGCCGGCCGCGTTTTCCGGAATGCTGTAAAGATCATCATAGGTGGCCTTCTTCTTTGCTGCCCCCGCCATGACGCACCTCTCCTCCGTCAAACCTCACCTGGTTTTGGCGCCGGCTTGTTCGCAGAGTTTCCCGTAGACGATGCTCAGTTCCCGATCGCACTCAGCCGACGGCGCTCCGGTCTTCCTGGCAAGTTCAAGCGCCTTTTCCGCATCTTTTAATTTTCCCTCCTCCAGTAGCAATTTGCCGAGAAGCAAGTTTATATCACCCCTGGCCGGGTCAAGACTTGCCGCCTTTTGAAGAAGACCCACCGCACGGCCCCTCTCACCCTGGGAAATCATGATTTCGGCTGAGCGCCGGCAGGCTTCCAGATCGGATGGATTATAGATCAATGCCTTGTCATAGCTACGCAGGGCCGTTGGCAGATCGCCCTTTGCCTCAGCAATCATCCCAAGCCCAAACCAGGCGTTTGCGCAACGGGAATCCATGTTTATGGAATGCTCGAAGACCGCCGCCGCCTCATCCCTGCGTTGGGCCCTCAGCAGGAAATAGCCGAACTGGCTTGCCGCCGCGCAACCATTCCTATCAGCCTCCAGGGCTCGCTGGTGGGACTTTTCAGCCTCATCGGCCTGCCCCCGTTTTTCCTGGATGGATGCAAGATTGGACCACGCCGGCGCAAACCCCGGATTACGCTCCAGGATTGTCCTGTAAAGCCTTTCGGCTTCCTCAAGTTTTCCCTGGTCCTGGTAAATCACGGCCAGGTTGAATTCAGGCCGGGGGTCGGACGGATTGAGTATAATGGCCTGCTTGTAAGATTCGACGGATTCGCTCAGGCGCCCCATGCAGTAATCTTCGACGGCCCGGTTGTAAGGGTCCGTTCCTCCGGATGCACACGCCGAAAGAACAATGAGACAAACCAAAATGAATACACTATTGCTTCCCATATGGCCCAATCCTGCCTTTTTCCCTCCACTGTGCGGCATCGGAGGCAGAGTCAAGCGCCCCCTCAGCCTTCCATACGACTTTCCAGGGATGGAGCCTGATGTCCTCGCTCAAGGCTTCAAGGTGTCGAGTGGTTTCATTCAAGTGCGAAATAATAGAGGCTATATTGTCCTCGTTGGAATCGAGGATCGAGTGCAACCCCTTTACGGTTTCTTCGGCTTCCGAAAATCCCCGGCCGGCCTGTCCCAGTGTCCTGGTGAGCTCGGTCTCGACCGCAGCCAGCCTTTTCTGCACGTCTTGATTGGTGTCGCGCACCTCCCTTATTAATGACACAAGCTCCTTGCCGCCCTGTCCCGACACCTGTTTAATATCTTTCATTATCGGTCCCAAATCGGCCGCATTCTCTTTGACCTGAACGAGCAGGGCGTTTGCGTTCTGGATTGTTTCTTTTATCGTGTATTCGTTGCGAACCTCAAAAACAAACTCTTTTGCCTCCTTAACCAGATCGACCAGGCCCACGGCTACCTTCCCGCCAGTTTCAATTATTTCGGAAAGAGAAGCCGGGCTTTTGCCTTCAAGTACATCGCCCGACACCAACTCGGGAGATTCAGGAGATCCCGGGCTTATCTCCACGTATTTTGCCCCCATCATCCCGAGGCTTCTGATTTCGGCACGGGAATCCTTCTTCACTCGAGCATCCGGGGAAATCCTAACCGTGATCGCAATACGGTCAGAAACTCCAGAGGCTATGCGTATGTCTTTTACCCCGCCCACTTCAAATCCGGCGTACCAGACAGGTGACCCGGCGGTTATTCCATCCGCATACGGGAACAGGATAACCAGCGTCTTCTTTTTATCCCACAGGGATCGGACATCGCTCACGACAAATATCCCGATCACCAGAATAATGAACGAGATCACAACCAGCAACCCGACTTTTATATCCGACCGTAAAACTTGCATTTAAGTATCTCTCTCGTGTGATAGACTTATATAATACCTTATTCCAAAAAATGCGCCTGACATGATAAGAGCGGCGACCCTGCGAGCAGCCATGCAGAACGCACAGATATTAAACGTGGTATGTTTGAAGGCAAGCCAAATGTTAAGCGCATCAGAAAGTCAAACTACAATGGTGTAAAGGTCTCGCTTCACGGGGCTTCGCCCAACTTCACTTCGTGAATTGGGCTTGCCCGGCCTCCCGTAGCGACATGTGAACGCGTAGCGCAGAGTCCGGCCGCTCATTCTCGGCGCTCCGCGAACCGGGGCGGGAACGGGAGGCCTCCTATTACATGTCCATCAAATCCTCTAGGTAATCCTTACTGGACTGGCGAAGCGGAATAGGGCCGTCGGGACTTCCATGGATGAACTGCTGAACCAGCGGATCGGTGGACTGCTGTATGTCTTTGGGCGTACCCTGGGCGACGACCTTTCCCCGAAACAGAACTACCATTTTGTCGGCTATTTTGAAGGCGCTGCCGATATCGTGAGTGACCACCACCGATGTGATCCCCATTCGTTTGCTCACATCGACAATAAGCTGGCTGATAACCCCGGTCACCACCGGGTCGAGCCCCGAGGTGGGTTCGTCGTAAAAGACGATTTCGGGGTCGAGCGCAAGGGCGCGCGCAAGAGCTACCCTTTTTTGCATTCCGCCGCTGAGCTGTGCAGGCTTTAGGTGTTCGAAATCACGAAGCCCGACTAATTCCAGTTTCATTTTGACAATCACGCCGATGATCTTTTCGTCCAGTTCCGTGTGCTCCCGGAGCGGAAGCGCAATATTGTCGTGAACGCTAAGCGAGTTCAACAGTGCGCCCATCTGGAACAGCATTCCAAATCGTCTACGATACCCGTCCATCAGGTTTTCGTCAAACAGGGTGATATCCTGTCCCCCGACCAAGATTTGACCGCTGTCAGGACGCACAATCCCGATTAGATGCCGAAGCAGAGTAGTCTTGCCGCAGCCGCTCCCGCCCATTATGGCGAATACGCTGCCCCGCTCCACGACAAGATTTATCCCGTCCAACACCATTCTTCCATCGAAGCTCTTGATAAGGTCTTTTACTTCTATCAGCGCTTCGGTCATGCAGAACAAAACCCCTTTCCTCATCGCCAATCGTGGCGACCGGCAGGATGATCACTAAGAGCACGCCTTTACAAAAAAAGATAAAAGATTGCCGTAAAAAGGCAGTCGGCAAGGATTATGCTGATAAGCGAGGTGACGACGGAAATCATGGTTGCCTTGCCGACCCCTTCAGCGCCTCCCCTTACCACGAACGCCATATAGCAGCCGACCATGGCTATAATCACGGCAAAGACCACGCTTTTCACCAGCCCGCTCATGATGTCCTTCATCAGTAGAGCGTCGATCGTATTCTGAATATAGAGCGCAGACCTGATGCCGATTGCAAGCGTTCCCACAAAGTAGCCGCCGATAATTCCGATAGCGTCGGCAAGCACGGTCAGGCACGGGAGCATGACAATCATGGCGATGAAGCGGGGAACCACAAGGTAGGCGATGGGAGATATGGCCATGACCTCCAGGGCCATGATCTCCTCGGTGACCAGCATCGTGCCCAGCTCCGCCGTAAATGCCGCGCTGACCCGGCCGGCCAGAACTATCGCCGTAAGAAGCGGGGCCATCTCACGGGTAAGCGCGACGGCAGCCAGGCTCGCCGCATAATTGACGGCCCCGAACTTTTCCAGTTGATATGCGGTCTGGAGCACCATGATGATCCCGATTACAAATGAGACGAGCCCCATTATCGGAATCGACTTAACCCCTACCTCGTCCATCTGGGTGATGGCGGCCCTGAATCTAAGCGGCTTCCCCTGAAAGGGTTTTACCAGCGTCCATTTCATAGTTTCGTTGAAAAAACAGGAAATGCTGGTAATGTGTCTCAGGAAAAAGACTATCCTGCTCTCGGAACGCGCGGTCGCTAAGCTCACCTGCCTTGTTCTCCATCGATCAACTGGTTTGCGTCCGGCGCCATTTCAAAAATATTTTTAAGATAAGCGAGATCAAAAATCGATTCGACCCTTCTACACGCACCGGCCAAGGAAAACCGGACATTGTCCTTGCGCGAAAGTTGGAGCGCTTCGACGAAGGTGGCTATTCCCGAACTGTCTATATAGGGAACATCAGTGAGGTCCACCACTATGTGTGACGCTTTTTTCCGGAAGATGGGCAACAGAACGTTCCTGACCTGCGGCGAGGAACTCATGTCGAGATCTCCTGCTAGGGAGACGACGAATACTCCTGGTTTTCTTTCATCGGTCTGGATTTTCAATTTTGCGTTTTCTCCTGTCCCGGCATAAATTTTGTCATTTTGAGCAGCATGCCGCCTCCTGGCGGCGTATCGTATTCTATCTTGTCCACCGCCGATTTGATGAAATGGGTTCCAAGTCCTCCGGGACGAATTTGCTCTAAATCACGCCCCTGGAATGTCGACGGGTCGGCGCCGGTCCCGAAATCCCGAATCATTATTTCAAAGCGGTCCATGCTGAGGGTGAAAGTAATGACTATTCTTTTATCGTTACTGTTCTTATAGGCGTGCCGGATCACATTCGTACAGGCTTCGTCCACCGCAAGGACCAGTTTGTCTGTCTCTTCGTCCTCAAAACCGATTCTTGACGAGATACTGCCCACGAGCTCCCTCACGATGAACATGACAGGCGGATCAGACGGAACGTCGAGCATAACGGGGCCTGAAAAACTCGCGAACGCCAACTATTTCTCCTCGAATCCAGCCAGCACCAGTGTGATGTCATCAGCCTGGGGACACTCCCCGACAAACTGAGACAGGGCAAAAGATATGCGGGATTTAGCGGACTCGACTTCCGAATCTCCCGCGCTCAGACAGCTTTCGATTCTCTCCCATCCGAACAGTTCCCCTTCGTCGTTTTTGGCCTCGATTAGCCCATCGGTGGACAAAAGGATACAGTCGCCGGGATTGAGTGACATTCTTCCACAGGGGTAATGTTGATCGGGCACTATCCCTATCGGAGGCCCTCCGCTTCCGCGCAAAGTAGCATATCTACCCTCGGGGCCGTTCCAGATTATGGGCGGAAGGTGTCCTGCGTTCACATAAACTCCATTGCCGCAGTTTTTTTTGAGCACCATATAGAGCAGAGTTACAAACATCCCCCGGCAGCTCTGAGCGCATACAATCTCGTTTGCCTTGCGCATAAGCCTCTCCGGGTCCTGTTCGCGAATGGCCAGGACGCGGAAAGCGGTGGTAAACCTAGCCATAAAGAGAGCGGAGGCCACCCCTTTTCCCGAAACATCGCCGATGAGAATACCGATGCGATCCTCATCCAGAGGTATGAAATCGTAAAAATCTCCTCCGATCTCCCGGGCAGGCTGGTAATGAGCGCTAAACCTCAACCCTTCGATCTTCGGCATTTCCTGGGGCAAAAAACTCAACTGAATGCTGGTCGCAAACGCCATGTCCTGTTCGATCTGCTGGCTGCGGAGAATTTCATGGTGCAGACGCGCATTTTCGACCGCAATGGCGGCGTGGGCGCACAGGAGGCTAAGCGTTTCCTTGTCTTCCTCGTTGAAATTCGAGCCGTCAAGCTTGTTTATTACCTGCGATACGCCTATCACTCTTTCCTGGATCTTGAGAGGGACGCACAAGATCGTTTGCGTGCGGTATCCGGTCATGCGGTCGAATTCCCGGTTGAATCTGGCGTCCTCGTAAGCATTTTCGATCAAAAGCGGCTCACCGCTATCGTGGACACTGCCGGCTATCCCCTGTCCCCTTCTGATTCGCAAACCTCCCTTTAACTTATCTGCAACCGGCCCCTGCGCCACTTCAAAAACCAGCTCGTCACTCTTTTCGTCAACAAGCATGAGACTGCACGCATCGGCTCCAAGAATCGAGCGCGAGGTCGTCATGATGTTTTCGAGCACCTCATCGAGTTGCAGGCTTGAATTGATAAGAACCGATACCCTGAAGCATTCCTTCAGGTTTTCCAGGCGCTCGCGCATCTTCCCGATGGCCGCAGAACCATCTGGAGCGGCCATATCACAGAAGCACTCAGTAATGTGGGTCTTACTTATTTTAGTATTCATGAGGCCACGGCCTGAATGAAGGGCTGATCAGCACCAAATGCCTGGCGCAAAAAGAAGCATTCCCAGTTTGCAGAGCTATTATTAACGCTTAGAAAAAACCTGTCAACTATTCTGCCTTAGCGCGTCGGGATTTCGAGCGGAGATGAGACCAGGTAAAGAGTGAAGGGGGAAAATAATCTGGTCCTTTCTCTACGATTTCCATGGCCTGTCTATGACCAGAGGCGTTTAGCAGGAGGTTTACCCTTCTAAGTTCACCCTTCACACTTCAGGGTACGCCTCTGCGCCTCCATCGCGCCAGGTTGCGATTTTACCGTGGAATCGGCGGGGATTGTTGTTGAGGATAGAAACCAGGGCCAGCGCCGGAACTTCAGCAGCAAGGATCTCGCCGTTTCTTTCGTAGGCCCTGAATTGTTCCCGCACTCCTTTAGCGGCCCTGCCCCGCGCGTGGATGGCGCTGTGGACCATCGGCGTATTCACTACCCCTGGACGAAACACCAGCGTAGTGACCTCCGGGGCTTCAGCGGCAAGCTGCCTCGCAAGATGCTCCTCGGCGGCTTTTGCAGCACCGTATGCTCCAATTCCCGGCACAACCCTCTCAGCGGCGCCGGAGCCAAAAAAGACTGCAATTCCTGCCCCCGCTTCGATCAAATATGGGAAAGCAGCCCTTGCCATCTCGAAACTTGCCGTTACGCTCGCTTCGAAAATTTCGTTGAACCCGGCACTGGAAAGATCCCAAACAACCGGCCCGGGATAGAGCACCCCGGCGGCCTGGATAAACCCGTAAAAATTCCCGGTCTTAATGGCTTTTTCGACAAGTCCGTCTGCAACATGGCTCGTGGCCGCCGAACCAGCCAGGAAATCGACCGCCGCTCCTGTTTTTGTGCATTCTTCCGCCACTTTTGCGAGGGCCGCATGGCTCCTGGCATTCAATACAAGCCTAACCCCCTGACCTGCGAGCGCCAGGGCCAAAACTCGCCCGATACCCCCGGACGCCCCGGTAACGATGAGCGTTTTGCCTGTAATCTCACTCAACGGATTGCTCCTGTTATCGCCTTGCTCCATTATCGTTAATATAACGAGTTTTGAGGTCTTAGAGTATTTTAGATTTCAAATTTTTTAGATTTATGGTTGAGTGAATGCTTAAGATTCAGGGTTATGTAGAGGGGGTAATGGACCTCGCAAATTTGTTCGCTCAGTATGCAACCTTTCAGGGTAAAATCGGTTTGAGTACATCGATACCCAGGGTGGCGTCCCGCGAGGCGAGGGCCTGACCCTGGGCTGACTTATTAAACCCCCTCGGGGATTTTCATTCAACCGGCCCGAAATTTAAATACTGCCATGATCGCAACCTGGTATGAGGCGAGGGAGTAAAAATGCGAAAATCCGAAGTCAGCTACGGGTTCAGCCTGATTACGGAACACGATACCTATCTTTTCAAGGAGGGCAATCACTTCAGACTTTACGAGAAGATGGGATCGCACATCGTCAATGTTGACGGAGTATCCGGGACTTTCTTTGCTGTTTGGGCGCCCAACGCCGCAGAGGTTTCGATCATCGGCGACTTCAATTTCTGGGATAACGGGGCCCATCCCCTGGCCGTAAGGTGGGACGGATCGGGTATTTGGGAGGGATTTATCCCGGGACTCGGTCAGGGCGCTATATACAAGTACCACATCGTCTCCCGGGAAAACTCATACCGGGTAGATAAGGGCGACCCTTATGCCAGGCATTGGGAAACTCCGCCCAAAACGGGTTCCATCGTTTGGGACACGAGCTACGACTGGAATGACGGGCAATGGATGGCCGGCCGCGCAAAGGTTAATGCCTTGAACGCCCCATGGTCAACTTATGAGGTCCATTTAGGTTCATGGAGGCGGGTGCCCGAACAGGGAGACCGCTCGATGAGCTATCGCGAGATGGCGGAGCATCTTCCGCAATACCTGGAACAAATGGGTTTCACACACGTTGAATTCCTTCCCATCATGGAGCACCCGTTCTATGGGTCCTGGGGATATCAGACCAGTGGCTACTTCGCCCCGACCTCGCGCTTCGGGACCCCGCAGGATTTAATGTACCTGATCGATGTGCTGCACCAACACGGGATCGGGGTCATTCTCGACTGGGTGCCCTCGCATTTCCCTACCGACGAATTCGGGCTGGCATTTTTCGACGGGACGCACCTGTTCGAGCACCAGGACCCCCAAAAAGGCTTCCATCCCGAGTGGAAAAGCTACATCTTCAATCACGGACGCTATGAAATCAGGGCATTTCTCATCAGCAGCGCTCTTTTCTGGCTTGACAAGTATCACGCGGACGCACTGCGGGTGGACGCCGTAGCGTCGCTGCTCTACCTGGACTATGCGCGTCAGGAGGGCGAATGGATTCCCAACATCTACGGGGGCAAGGAGAACCTGGACGCAATCTTTTTCATAAAGCGTTTCAATGAAATGGTTTACCAGGAATATCCCGACGTACAGACGATTGCCGAAGAGTCCACCTCATGGCCGATGGTATCGAGGCCTGGCTACGCTGGCGGCCTGGGATTCGGCATGAAGTGGAACATGGGGTGGATGCACGATACCCTGGAGTACTTCTCAAAAGATTGCATCTACAGAAAATTCCATCAAAACCAGCTTACTTTCAGCATCTGGTACGCCTTTTTCGAAAATTTCATCCTTCCCCTGTCTCATGATGAAGTCGTGTACGGAAAAGGCTCGCTTTTGCGTAAGATGCCCGGAGACGACTGGCAAAAATTCGCAAACCTGAGGCTCCTTTTCGGCTACATGTTCGGCGAACCCGGCAAAAAGCTCATCTTCATGGGCGGCGAATTCGGGCAGTGGGACGAGTGGTACCACGAAAAAAGCCTGGCATGGGATCTTCTCGAGTATCCTGCGCACCAGGGAGTTCAACAATGGGTACAAGACCTCAACCGATTGTACCGGGAAGAACCTGCCATGCATCAGCTCGATTTCAGCGGCGCAGGATTCGAATGGATCGACTTCCGCGACGCAGACTCGAGCGTGATCGCTTTTCTGAGAAAGCCGGCGGCCAGCGACGATTTAATAATGATAGCCGCCAATTTTACCCCTGCGCCACGGACAAACTACCGGTTCGGGGTACCAAGGGCGGGCTGCTGGCGGGAGCTTCTCAATAGCGACTCAAAGGTTTACGGCGGGTCCGGTTACGGCAATTTCGGGGGCTTGGACGCTGTTCCGATCCCCAGCCACGGTCACAACTATTCCCTTTCACTGGTTCTGCCGCCGCTCGGAATCGTTTTCCTGAAAAGCGAAGCCCACGCCGCCGGGACCATGCCGCCACAGGAGCAACCGGCCCTGGATGAATGAAGCTGCGGGCGGGACTCATGTCTCCACGAACCGTTAATGTACGGAGTCTTCCGGCTTTGATTTAATCTTGTGCCACAGTGAAAATGAGGCCTCCTTGACGGCCTCGAGCAATACGCGCACCGCTCCGGCGATCTCTTGCTCTTTTGCCCCCTTGACCAACTGGTGCTCGGTGACCTTGATGGACCTGTTGCCCGCTATCACATCCAGGATTCGCCGGCTGTCACGGTCCAGCGTGAGGTCCACGCCCTCCGAAAAAAGATAGTTTATAAGCTCGCCTCCATCGGTAACTATGAAAAGGTCCTCCCTGTCGCCGACCCTGCGGATGTGGATTTCGATCCGCTCGTTATTCGGCAGGACCCAGTCTGTTGCAATTAGAAACCCGCCGCCGGTCGGCGTAACATCCCAGCCCCGGGAAAAATCTTCAGCAAGCGCTTCCAGAATGTCATTCTCATCCATTTTTGCTCTCCTCAACAGGCCCTATGAAAAACCGAATTACTTTATAGCATCCTGAATCCGTCAACGAACAAATATAATTTCCATTTCACTTTGCAATCTTCACAATCGGCATACATTGCATTTTGAAATGCCTCGCTTTTTTTTTCTGAGACCTGAGGATACCTAAGTAACTGGAATAGAACAACTTGGCTTATGTCCAGCAAGCGGCATGCATATTGCCCTGCCAAGGTGATGAAAAAGGATTGGAATTCGACCTGGTGAGTGGGCTCTGACATTCAAGCTCGAAAGATTATCCGAAATTGTGCCAAAATTGGCCCGGCAACCGGACATGGTACATTTTTGTACTGCTTCGGCTCTATCCATCCGATTGCACGAGCATAACGGGACAGTTTCGCAGCAAGAATCTCCTTGCATTAAAGGTCACTATTCCGGTATTTTAGATACCTTGGGACAGGCGCCTTTCAAAAATCACATCCGGTGCGCCGTTATGTGGCTCGAATTCTGCTCTTTGAAATTCTTACCCCCGAATGCAAATCTATATTCTTCGTCAAAAGCGTTGCGGTCCGGTCAAGAAATGCTGGACTGATATGGATTTTCGTCCGGACGGATTCAAACGAAAACTGGAGGCTCAAGAAAGGCAGTTCCAAACTCAACATTAAAAAAGGGGCGAATGCAATGAACTCATCGGCAATCAGAAAGAAAGCTCTGGAGTGTACGAAGGCTAGATTGGTAAGAGGCATACTGATTCTTTTCCTGTTGATCCTTTGGCCGGGGATGGCACATTCAACACCTTCAACGACCTACTGGACGCCAATGACTTTGGATATTCAGTCCTTTGGTGTAATCCACCTCGGCGTGGACAATTATTTCAGCAACTCCAGCGCTTTCCCCACAGATTTCGGAGTCACAGTCGGTGTGATTCCAGGCGACAAACTTCAAATGGAGGTTGGGATAGATTTTTTTGCGAACACCTATAAACCCGACTTCGCAATAGAGAATCAGCATCCAGTATCTTTCAACGCAAAGATCGGCTACTTGGAGGACAGCTTGTGCAAGAATGCCCCAGCCCTCCAGATCGGTATTTTCGATGCGGGTTTCCGCTCTTCAGTCCAAGCCACGGATTTCACCAATGCGGAGATAGTATACGGGGTAATCGGCAAAAGTATTTGTAATCTGGGGCGATTCTCCGTTGGGCCATACTTTGGCCTCCCCCAAGCGATGCGCAGCAGCACAGGGGACCTGCAAAACGTAGGAGGTATGGTTGCATGGGACTATGGGTTCTGCAAGGTGAAAGACTCGTGCGGTAATGAATACAACAAATTCGTTCTGTGCGCGGATTATGCTTCCGGAAACAATCTGCTCGGCGGCGGGGGCCCCGGTCTTTACTATTACTTCACAAAGGATATAGACGTTCTGACTGGACCTGTATTTTTTAACGATCCAGCCATCAATGGGCGCTGGAAATGGACTGTCCAGTTCGACTGGAATCTTCCGGCCCTGTGCAAGTAATCGAAACAATCCTTTCTCGACGGCCCATGGGTGGTTGTTCGGCGCAGGGCATGCATATTGCCCCGCTGTGTAGTTGATAGCCAATTGTAATAAGTGCTCCTAACCGGTCTGAGGCAGGCTGCCGTTAACCGATGCGGCCGCGAACTACCTGGAAGCCAACTCGTTAGACTCTGATTCCATCCATTTTTACGGCGGCATAAACCTTACCGCTACGTTCTGAGGCAAATTGGAGATCGGGTGAAGGGAATCGGACCCTTCGCCCCTTCCCCTCCTGGAATTGCGAAAGCCCATCACATATCACTTGCATGTTCGGCCGGGAAATCGTATGGTTTTCCCGGCTTAATTTTTCTCCGGCAGAATCCAACCTAAAATGCGATTCAGACTCATGACGCACAAGTTAGATTCTTAATTCCCGGTCATAAATGCTGTCGGAATAGATGAGCAAAAGCAGAAGTTTCTCCTCTGCTTTGCATCGGCGAATGCTCAGCCAAGAGCTTCGGCCTGCCCCATGCAAGTGCGGACCCCGATCCTTAAGGCATCGCTCCACGGCAGTTCCGGGTGCTCAACACAAGATCTTTATAAAAAGCTCATAAGTATGCAGGCATTTTCATCGTCAAGCCGTCGCAGACAAGGGAACGCCCCAAGGTATTAGACTGTGCATCAATACACGGGAAAAGTGTTTTAACCTAGAGAGGAGACAATCATGGCAAAAGAGGATTATTTCAAATGGGCGGAGTCGGTTCTGGATCCGTCTATGACCTTTGAAAAACCTGAGGCTTTGGCTGACATCAAGGTGGTCGAGCTTGCCACATTGATCCTGGGACCATCGCTTCCCGCCATTATGGCCGAGATGGGAGCAACGGTTTTTAAAGTGGAGCTTCCAGGCGCCGGAGATACCATGCGCTCCTTGACTCCTCTTGCCAGGTTTCATAATGAAGCGGCATTGGGCTGGCTCAAAGAGGCCCGCAACAAATACCATCTCGCCGTTGATGTCCACCACGAAGAGGGCAAAAAACTGTTCAAGGAGTTGGTAAAGCGTTCGGATATCGTGGTTGAAAACGTGCGCGCCGGCACAATGGATCGCTGGGGACTAGGTTACCGGCAATTGAAGGAAATCAATCCCAGGCTCATTTACATCGCCTTGAGCGGCTTCGGCCAGTGGGGGACTTTTGTAGAAAGGCCTTCCTATGACGCTATTGCGCAGGCCGAGTCTGGCATGGCCTGGATCACCGGTTTTCCTGATAAGCTCCCCCTGAAATCGGGCATTTGGCTGGCCGACTATTTCGGCGCGCTCATGGGAATGGTTGGAGTGATGGCTGCATTGGCCCACAGGGACCGTACGGGAGAAGGTCAGTTCATTGAGATGTCACAAGCTGAAAATATGATCCGTGCCCTGGACTGGACATGGCTCTGGCAGCATTATAGCGGGAAGGGCCGGGAACGCCATGGAAATCGAGATGTGAGTATCTGCCCTTCTGATATTTTCCCATGCAAAGATAATATGATGGCCATTGCTGCTGCCACCGAAGCTCAATTCCGGGGCCTTTGCACTGCCATGGGCAAGCCTGAGCTCTGCGAGGACCCAAGGTTTAAGACTCATGCGGCCAGGTTACAAGAGGAAAATGCGGTGGTTCTTCTCGATGTCATTCGCTCCTGGAGCGCCGGTAAATCCAGTGCCGAGATCGATAAACTGGCCGGAGAGTATGGCTTTGCCGCCCATAAGGTCTGCGATGGCAAAGACCACTTCGAGGATGAGCATCTTATCAAGCGCAACTTTACCTGTACCGTCGACGATTCCGTTTACGGCGAAATTGTCGAGGAAGGGATTGTGCCGAAATTTTCCGAAACACCCGGCCGTATCAAATGGGCGGGAAGACCGGTAGGCTTTGATAATGAATACGTTTTGAAGCGCTTCCTGGGACTGAGTACGGAGCAGATCCAGTATCTGAAGGATCACAATATCATAGGAAAATGGGTGGACAATCCTCCGGGCAGAAAGCCTCCCGCGTCCTGGGACGGCAAGAGCGGGATTAAGCTGGGCTGATCTCATTTAACACCGATAATTCCAAAGCTTTACATACAGAGGAGCAAAATCCAATGTCGGATCAAGACAAAGACAAGAAGACGGACTGGCGTGATTGGGTTAAAGAAATGGATGATCCAGCCAGGGCATTCACCAAGCCGGAGGCACTGGACAACCTTACCGTGTTGGATTGCAGTTATGCCAACATGGCCGGTTGTTTCGCAACATCCATTCTTGCAGAATTTGGTGCGGAAGTGATCCGCATCGAACCACCCGATGGTGATCCGGTACGTTCCTATTCACCTTGGGGTTTTATGAATAAAGGCACCGGCCTGGGCTATCTAAATGAAGGCCGCAACAAATTCCACGTGACTTTGAATCTCCAAAAACCTGAAGGCAGGCAAGTCTTTAACAAATTGGCCAAAACTGCCGATATAGTGGTGGAAACTTTCCTTCCGGGCGTCATGGATGAGTGGGAAATCGGATACAGGCAACTGAGCGCCTTCAACCCGCGACTCATCTATTGCGCCATTTATACTTACGGACAGTTCGGTCCCATGGCTGCCTGCGGCAAAGCGGATGCGGACGTGGTGAATCAGGCCTATTCCGGAATCACCAGCATAACAGGTGAGCGCCCGGAGGACCCCGAGCACCCGAAGCCATCAGAGGTGCCAACAAGACAGGGAAACTGGATGGGCTGGTATGCAGGAGGCGCCTGGGCGTCAACGGCAATGCTCGTCGCATTGCATCATCGAGTGAATTCAGGCAAGGGACAGTTTATAGACGTATCGCCTGGGGAAGCCTTCGGGCGTTGCATCAATTATGGTCTCACCTACTATCAGGGGTTTAAGGACGTCTTACCGAGGCTAGGGAACTGGGACCCAGGGGTTTTCCCTTACACCTACTTTCGTTGCAAGGATGGATATGCCTTCCTCGCCGGTTTTTCAGATATAAACTGGGAAGCCCTTTGCACTATCCTGAACCGCCCCGACCTGCGGGCTCAGTTTCCAACTATTTTCGACCGGCTCAATCCAAACAACATGGGCACCATGTACAAAGAGATCGAGAAATGGACGCTGGCTCGCACGTACGATGAAATCTACGATGCAGTTATGGCTTACAACAAGACAGGCGGTAAAGGCGTGGTAGTTCCCGGCAAGGTTTCAGCCCCCATCGACACGATGAAAACTGAGAACTGGTGGGAGAGACATGCCCTGCAAAGACTCAACGATCCTCACTACGGAGAAACGGTAATCGCCAATCAAGCATGGAAGATGACAGCAACGCCGCCACGAGTCAAATGGGTATGCCGTCCTGTTGGTGCTGATAACGAGCATATCTATGGTATGAAGCTCGGCTTTGGACCTAAGCAACTGGCAGCAATGAAAGAAAAAGGGCTCATATAGGAGAATCGGCTTCTTCCAAGTATTAACTCATGTCCCATGGGGACATCCTTAACCATACAAAATGTTAAATCCTGTGGGAGCGGGCCTTGCCCTCGATTAGCCTCAAGATGTATTGAGTTGATCACGCACATTGTCCGCTCCCGCAGCAACACAACTTAAGAATTTAATGCTTCGATCCCTCCTTTATCCAGATCGCATACTTATCGCAAGTAATACCTTCGATCATTTTACACTTTGTTAACTGATGGCAAAAGGAGACTAATTCAATGCCACGGCCACTAAGGCAACGGAAAAAAGTGGAAATCCTTTCTCTGAAAGAAGCTGTAAACAAGTATATGCGCGATGGACAGATCTGCGCTTACAGCGGCTTTACAGGGTTTAACAGGAATCCGGTGGCATTTGCATGGGAGACTGTCAGACAGGGCTTCAAAGACCTGCATATCATGGATCGTCACGGGAGCTGCTGCACATGGCTTCTTAATGCGGTCGGGGCCATGAAAATATTTGAAACCGACTGGATGGGCTGGGGGGAGATGGCAGGCAAACTGGATATAAGTCTCGAAAGGCGCTACAAGGCCGGCCAGATCATCCTCGAGGACTACTCGCATGGTGCAATGGCAATGAGATACCTGGCCGGAGCTATTGGTGCGCCTTTCATCCCTTACTACGCACCTCTTGGCTCAGACCTCTATAATCCGGACTATGATTCTCTCGGCCGCGCGGGACTGCGGGACGGCAAGAACCCCGGGATCGCAAAAAAGAAATTCATGCAAATCGAAGAACCATTTTTCGGAGATGGCGACGTAGTGCTCCTGCCTGCCGCAAGGCCTAACCTTGCAGTAATCCATGTCGCCCAGGCCGGTGACAAGGGCACGGCGCGATGGCGCGGCGTCGGCACCATCGACAAGGAGATCGCCTTTGCGGCGGACAAAGTAGTCCTTATCTGTGAAGAACTTGTTCCCGAATCCGAAATGCGCAAGAGTCCTGAAGCAAACCAGATCCCGTTTTTTGTTGTAGACTGTATCGTCGAACAGCCATGGGGCGCATTCCCCAGCTCGGTCCCGTTTTATTATGACTACGACGCACCGTTTATGAGAGGCATGGACGCCGCGTCCAGGAAGGAAGAGGACCTGAAAAAATGGCTGGATGAATGGGTGTTTGGGCCAAAAGACTGGGAAGACTTCGTCGTGAAACTCGGCGTCAAGAGGATGCTCGACCTCAAGGCCGACAGCGTAACCGGCTACAGCACCCGGATGATGAGAGGCAAAAAACCCGCTCCCAGGATGAATACGCCTCTGTCGGTCGCAAGAAGCGGTTTCTAGAAAAGGGGGACAGGTATGAGCAAATCGATGGAAGAGTTGATGCAACTGGTTGACAAAATGCCCGATGAACCTGCAAAGCCGGGCGAATTCATCCTGCCTGAGCTGATGGCCATAGCGGTTGCCCACGAGGTTCGGGACGATGATATAGTGTTTGCGGGCACAGGTCTTCCTATGGTCGGCATCATGGCCGCCAATATGCTCCATGCGCCACACGCCCTCCTGATTTATGAATCCGGGATCTGCGACGGAAAAACGATGCACGTACCAATGTCGGTCTGCGACCAGAGGGCCGCCAATATGAGCTCGACTTTGGGCGGACTTGTCGACACGTTCGGATACTTTCTTCAGGGGGGCTTCGTCACCCTGGGATTTCTCGGAGGGGCGGCAATCGACAAGTACGGTGGGGTAAATGTCACATCGATCGGCGACTACTTCTCGCCAGCCCACAGGTTTACCGGATCGGGAGGAAACGCCGATATAGGCTCTATGGCGCACCGGACCGCCTTCATAATTCTTCAGGAAAAAAGGCGGTTTCTGGAAAGAAACGAATACACCACGACCCCAGGCTGGTGGTGCTGGGACTTCAAAACCCGCGAGTGGAAGCCCAAACAGGAGGTGTGGAAGGGCACCCCCTTTGCAAACTGCGGCCCTGATTCGGTCGTGACCAACATGGCAGTTTACCGGTTCGACAAAAACGGGATTATCTACCTTGAGACGAACCATCCGGGAGTGAGTGTCGCCCAAGTGAGCGAAAACTGTGGATTCGACCTCAACGTGGAAAGAGTCAAGGGCGAGACCCCGGCTCCCACTTACAAGGAGCTTTTCGTACTCAGGGAATTCGTGGACCCGGAACTTATCTTCATGCCTCAGAAGATGGAATATCCGCCTGCCATCCAGTCGATAATCGACTCGCATTAAGTGTGGGCAGCCATGCGGAGAAGCAGGACTGAGGACTGAGGGCCTCCGGCCCGGCGCTGGGCAATCTTGAAGTGCCGTTTCGCCGGGTTGTACGCGCCACTGAGGACTGAGCAAAAACGGCGACCGTGCGCGCAGACATTAAACCTGGTGCGGTTGAAGGCAAGCCAAATGGTTAAGCGCATCAGAAAGTCAAGCTGCAATGGTGTACGGGTCGCGCTTAGCGGGGCCTCCCGTAGCGACATGTGGGCGCGTAACGCGGGGACCTACCGCTCATTCTCGACAGTCCGCCCACACACCCGCGAGACGGGCCGGGAGCGAGAGGCCTCCTTTGTCATTGTCCATTTTTGTATTTTACTGATAAAATTGTCGGCGACGCTCAGGAAGGAATTATCGACAATTGCTGACAAGTTTGGCCATCCACAATTACGCCATAATTCGCGATCTCGAAATAAGCTTGCATCCGGGGTTCAATGTCCTGTCGGGAGAGACCGGTGCGGGGAAATCGATTCTGGTAGGGGCCGTCAATCTCATCCTCGGGGCGCGCGCATCAAGTGAGATGATCCGAACCGGGGCTGCTGAGGCGAGCGTTGAGGCGGTCGTGCAGTTACCGCCCGGATGCCTTTGTGCGCAGTATCTAAGCCAATGGGGAATCGAATTCGGTCCGGAACTCGTAATCCGCAGGAGCATCGCCCGGAGCGGGCGAAATCGCGTGTTTATAAACGACCAGGCCGCATCAGTCCAGCAACTCCAGCAGCTTTCGCCCCTTTTGATCTCGGTTTCCGGCCAGCACGAGCATCAGCTTCTTCTCGATCCCGAAACTCACCTCGGCCTTCTTGATTCTTTCGCAAATCTCGATGCAGCCTGCTCCCAGGTGCGGGCAATCCATACGGCATGGCAGCAGGGCCGCGACGAACTTGCCCGAATGAGGCATGCACGGGAGCAGAGAGCTGCCCAGACGGACTTTCTGCGATTCCAGATCTCGGAGCTTGAATCGGCACAGATTCGGCCAAACGAGGATTCCGATCTCGGGCGCGAGCGGGAGGTCCTGAAAAACGCCGCTGATTTGAGCTATGCCTCACAAAGGGCCATCAACGCGCTCTACTCAGAGAAAGGCGCCGTTTTGGAGCGGCTCTCGGAGGTGGACAAAGACCTGCGTGCGATCCTAACTGTCGATCCATCTCAGAGCGGACTTGTCGAATACCTCCAGCAGGCCCGTATTCACCTCGAAGAGATGACCCACGCGCTGAGGTACTACGCTGAACGGATAGTCTTCGACCCTGCAAGGCTTGCCGCAGTGGAAGAACGGCTTTCAAACCTGGGCAAACTCGGCAAAAAGTATGGCCCGAGCGCAAACGGGATGCTCGCCAGATTGGAAGAGCTCCATAAAATGGCCGGCGTGAGCGAGGAATCAAACCTTCGGGAAGAGGAACTGCAAAGTGAAGTAGAATCGCTGCGCCTCGCCTACCTCGATAGGGCCCGCGATCTTTCGCGCAGACGGCACGAGGCGGCGACAAAGCTCTCCACGGACGTTTCGCGTAATCTGGCCGGTCTGGATATGCCGCAAGCACGCTTCTGCGTGCGCTTTTCCGGGGAAGATGACGATCCTCCCTTATTCTCTGCTACCGGTGTCGACCGGATAGAGTTTCTGCTCTCGGCAAATCCGGGAGAAGACTTGAAGCCCCTGGTCAGGGTAGCATCAGGAGGGGAGCTTTCCAGGATCCTTCTGGCCCTAAAGAGCCTTCTCGGAAGAAAAGAAGACGCTGAGACGCTCATCTTTGATGAGGTTGACGCGGGAATCGGAGGCCGGGCTGCGGAACTGGTCGGGCTTCAATTAAATAAGCTCTCGGAGCGCCATCAGGTCGTCTGCATTACTCACCTTCCCCAAATCGCCTGCTACGGCAAATGGCATTATCTGGTAAAAAAACAGGCCGAAGGAAATGAGACTTCCACCACGATCCGCATGCTGACCGAATCGGAGCGCTCAGAAGAACTTGCCCGCATGCTTGGAGGGATTTCGATATCTGCGAAGGTGCGCGAGCATGCAAAAGAGCTTATGGAACGGAGTTTGGAACTCGGAGAGCGAATGAACAATGACGGGTGAGGGATGTTTTTCGGTCTGCCGGCCACCCGCCTGTAATTGGCCGCTCGCAAATGGATTATAGATGCTTGTTCTTGCGGATGCTGAAAAACGCTCCAGGGCCCTTGCTCCGGCGGGCAGCTTTCACCTGACTGCCCCGGCCGGTTCGGGCAAGACCTTTCTGCTGGTAGCCCGGTTTCTTCGCCTCCTGGGACTCGTAGACCATCCTCGGCAGATCCTTGCGCTTACCTTCACCAACAAGGCGGCAGCCGAGATGCGTGAAAGAGTAAGGGGCTGTCTTGACAGGGCAAACAAAGGCGCGAGGGCCGAAAACCCGGCGGAGGCCGAGCTGCTCGATTACGCCTCCAAAGCGCTAGCAGCGCACAGCAAGCTCGAAGAGCTGCTCCTTGCCGGGGAAATTCTGCGGATCCGTACATTTCACTCCTTCTGCTACGCAGTTGCATCCCAGGCGCCCTTCGAAGCTGGAATTCCCCCTGGTTCGAGTCTCATAGACGAAAACGAACAGGAATTTTTCCTCGACGAAATTGTTAATGAAGCCCTTGAGCAAATCGCCTCCCGCAAGGAAGGTGATGCGGCCCGCCGCGCCCTCATGAATCGCCTTCTTTATCTGAATAATTCCTGGCGGTCCCTGGCAAACGAAATGAAGGACCTTGTAAAAAGAAGAGAAGGGCTGGCTGACATGGTGCAGGTCCTTAGCCGCGATCGGGCGTCGGGTTATCTTGCGGCAAGGGTCCGAGAACTGGCCGAAACCGAACTTAATGCGCTCAAAGCCGGGTTCGAGGCTTGTGATCTTGGGCGCCAGTGGGCAGGGTTCCTGGAACAGACCGGGAGCGCCGGCGCACAGGCCGTACACTCTCTTCCCACAGGCATTCCGGGGGCGCAGTGGGAGGCCCTTTCGCAATGGATTTGCATGGCGAACACTTTCCTCACTAAAGAAGGTGACATCAGGAGACAACTCGGACCAAAAACCGGGTTTTACAACGGATTTGCCAAGACTGTGTGGGGCGACGCTATTCGCAATATCCTTCCCGAAACCGCTCAAAGACTGCATCAGGTCCGTCAGCTTCCCACCCACGACGCTCCGGTGACGGACCCTGATACGCTCTGGGACTTGGTTGTTCTGTTGCATTCCATCCTTGAAATCTATGACGCCCGGCGGCGCGCCAAAAAGGTGCTCGATTATTCCGCCCTTGAACTCGCTGCTCTGCGCCTTTTTGACTCTGCCGACCCTTCCGACCTTCAGTTGATACTTGACCAGCAGATTCGGCACATTCTGGTTGACGAGTTCCAGGATACAAGCCGCAAGCAGTGGGAGCTTTTGCAGAAACTGTGCGCCGGATGGTCGGATGGAGCCGGGCGAACCCTGTTTCTGGTTGGCGATCCGAAGCAGTCCATTTACGGTTTCCGCAAAGCGGAAGTGAAGCTGTTCCTGGACGCCAGGCTCGGGTTGCCTATCGAGGGCGGAGCAAATGTCAGCATCGAGCCTCTTGAGCTGGATACAAACTTCCGATCTCAGCCCCATCTTATCGACTGGTGCAATCGGGTCTTCGAAAACACAGTTATGGCTGAGCACAAACCCGAGTTCGACGAAGTCCCCTTCAGCCCAGCAAAACCCTCACCGGCTTCGCCGGTTCGCCCGAACCCCGCCCCGGTCGAGCTTGCCCTGTTCATGGAGTGGCCTGACCGCCAGAGCGCAAGGGTAAGAGAAGCTCAATGGCTGGCCGCAAGAATGGTCCAACATCTAGCAGAAAACGGCCGCGACTCGCAGACGGCGATCCTTCTTTTCTCGCGCACCCATCTGCCGGTGTACCTGGAAGCGCTTCAGCAAAAGAGGGTCCCAGTTCAAGTCAAAGAAGGATTAAAGCTTCTGGAGAGGCCCGAGGTGTTCTATCTGTGGCAACTTTGCCGGGGAATTGTTCTGCCTCACGACAACCTTGCCTGGGCTGCCCAGCTTCGCAGTCCCTGGTTTAGCCTTGATTTTGATCGAATCCATGCCATATCGAGCGAGCTACCCCTTCTCTGGGTGGAGAAAATCCAGGCTTTTTCGGAACACGACGAGCAAGTCAGCTCATTCAGGCAGGCCCTGGCCGGCGCCTGGCAGCACCTTGGGCACGAACCGCTGGCCGATGTCGTCGAATCCGCCTGGCTCGAACTGCAAGGGGCGCACATGGTGGTTTCGAAGTGGGGGAGCCGGGGTCTGAACTGCTGCCGCCGTTTTCTCCAGATGTTAAGGGAGGCTGAACAGGGCGAACCGGTCAGCACGCTTGCGCGGTTCGAACAACTGTTGCAGAAGGCCTATGAACCGGTGGATCCGGATACCGCCTCCTCAAACATTGTCCTATCAACCGTTCATGGCGCCAAAGGGCTGGAATTCGACGCGGTTTTCATCCCTTTTATGGACTGGAACCCGGAGGGGGGAAGAAAAGACCAGCCGCCCCCATACATGCTCGAGCGGGCGCCCAATTCCGGAGATTACCTTCTGGCCTCAAGACCCGACCGTCTGACGGGGGAAAAGGACCCGCTCTATGCCTGGCTGAGCAAACTGCGCTCCAAACGGCAGTTGGGTGAGGCGAGGAGACTTTTCTATGTTGCGGTTACGCGCGCGCGGCACGAACTCGTTATGAGCGGTCTCGCAAAAAAGAAGGGAAACTCTTTTTCGACATCTGCGCAAAATCCCCTGGGCTGGCTTAGCAAACATTATGGGATCGATGAGCTTTGCGCAATAGACCGTATCGAATGCCCTCAACAGGCCGAATGCGCCGGCACAGGCCAATGGAAAAGGTCCGCCCGCGGTGCGGATGGTTTTTTCGTTCAGCTCGAACCCGATTCCGGCGCCTGCGAGGCGCACCATGTCGAGAACAGCCTGCCTGAATTCGCGCCGGCCCAATTCGAACGCGAAAAATCGGTTTTCACTGTTATCTCACCTTCCGAGCTGAGGGGCTTCGGGCAGGCCCGCCTGTCGGAGCGGGCAGATCCTGGGTCCGGTCCTGCCGACTGCCCGCCCAACGTGTGGGGAACGCTCGTTCACCGCCTCCTTGCTTATTTTGGCCAAAAAGGCGCCCTCCCCTCGGCTCAGACGGCAAGCGTAACTCTCAGCAGCATTGGAATTGAGAGTTCCAAGTCCCTGGAAATAGCCCGGAGAGCTCTTTCGGAAGTCAAATCATGCCTGGATGATCCATGGCTCAAGGCTTTCTACGGTATTGCGCCTGAGCTCCGCAGAATCGAATGGCCTGCGGAGTGCACCCACGAGCGTGACGTACTTTATTCGGGAGTGATTGATCTTGCCGCACGGATCGATGGGAAATGGAACCTGGTCGATTTTAAAACGTCGAGGCCCTCGGAAGGCGAGTGTATTGAAGACTTCCTGCAAAGAGAACTCGAGGCCGGCCGGCCTCAAATTCTTGGATACTGCGAAATCTGGGCAAAGCTTACCGCAACAGATCCGGCCGGCATAGACGCTTTCATTTTCTGGACGGCGCTGCGGGAAAACAGGAGGATTTTGCTCAAAAGCGGATATTAGATATTCGATCCCGGATCAAAAGGTCCCCGCTACAGGACGCTAAGCACTGCAAGCAGATGTGCCGCCTCGCTCAAAGGCGCGTTCAGGTTAGCCCTGTGGTTGGCAAAAAACCCACTGAAACCGAAGTCCAAAACTATCCAGGGGTCTATCTTCTCGGCGATAAGCAGCTCGTGGAGCACCTCATCCATTATGTCAGCCGCATGCATGGTGGCCAACTGGTTCTTGAATCCCACCCGGCAGACTCTCAGGATTTCATAATACACATGGGCCACACCCTTTGCATAATAGAAGTGAGCGTCCGACTTGAACCATCCAACCGGCATGACCAGCGTTCTGTTCACGTTTCCGATCTGGTCCTTGTAAGTCGAGAGCAACGCCACCAGGGTGTCGCGGCGGTAATAAAAACTCCGTTGACCCTTTTCAAGTTTGGTTTTAAATTTTTTCAGGTGTTCAATCGCTTGGCTGTATGAACTTTCAGCCGATGGGAACCACCATGAAGCGGCGTTGATCATGAACTCATTGACCGCCTGCTCCAGGTCAGGATCGTATGTATCGACCTCGCCCAGCCTTGTTAGGCTGTCTTTGAGTCTAAGCGTGGTAAACCGGACGGCTTCGAGCACCCCGAGCTGGTAGTTGTTTACATTATCGGTAAGCCGGCAGATCATGATGCCGTTAGGCCTCCAGCCCAGCATTCTGCCGTGAAGCTCATAATCCATCAATTTTATTAAGGTATCGACAAAAGTTACACCAGGAATCGATGAAATCTCGGGAAGTTCAACGTGATCTTCCTCATGAGCCTCGCCACGAGCTGCTGCTCCCTGTGCGTGCGCTTTGGGCAGCCCCGCCTCCGCAGGCGGCTGGAGCGACCCGGCCGGCAGGCGCTCCTTTTCGGCAACGGGGGCTCTTTCCTTGACCGCAGGCTGTTCGTCCTGATGCGCCTGTTCAGAAGATGCCGTCTCTGCAAGTCCCAGTGTAAGTTTTTGGAGCGCTAACCCTGCTGTTGACACCCCGAAGGTCAGCAGCAAGGCGATCACAACCAAGCAAAAGAAAGCAGGAAGCCGCTTTACAGCACCTATGCAACAGTGTCGGGTCCTTTCGGCGACAACTCCCATCGGGCAGCCTCCCTCTCGTATGATAGACTTATACAATGCCTTGCTCGAAAAAAAATGCGCCTAACCTTAGAAGAGTGGCGACCGTGCGCGCAGCCATGCAGAACGCACAGACATTAAACGTGGTCCGTTTGAAGGCAAGCCAAATGTTAAGCGCATCAGAAAGTCAAGTGAATTTGGTGTCAAGGTATCGCTCTCAGTCCTCAGCACTCAGGGAGCGAAGCGTAGTTCAGTCCCGATACCGAAGTGCGACCGCGTAGCGCGGAGGCCGGCCGCTCATTCTCGACAGCTCGCCCACCCACCCGCGAGACAGGGCGGGAGGCCTTATTCATTCGGCTCAACCATGTATCAGAATTCCATATATGTAGCGCAAGCTTCGGCTGATTCCCACGCGGATACACTGAGCAGCCGCCTGTTCCCGGTATTCAGCTTCGAAGAGAGCTTTTCAAATAGAAAACGGGCAATGTTTTCCGAAGAAGGATTATTTTGAGAAAAGAAAGGCAGTTCGTTCAGATATTTATGATCCACCTCTTCGAGGGCCTCCCTGGTCGCCGCTTTCACTTCCCCGAAATCAACAAGTATGCCGTTGCTCTCCAGAGATTCCCCCCGCAGAACTACTTCAACCCTCCAGTTATGCCCGTGGAGATTTTCACACTTCCCGCGAAAGTCCTTGAGATTATGCGCCGCCGCAAAACTGCTGATTACTTTTACCTCAAAGAGTCTTTGGTTCAAAATCCGATCTCCTTCACGGCTCCCGGCCATCCCGGACCAATGGATTCACCGAAAAGAGAGCGATGCCGCCGGACAAGTTAAATTGCCCAAAAAGCTCTTCTCATCAATGACTTAAATACATTTAGCCGAAGGGTTGATTTTTGTCAAATTCAATCGGGGAACCACTCACGGTCTCCGGCATCCGCAAGCCTTATGATGTGCTCGAGGCTCATACCGTGATAGGAGCAAACAGACACCGGGACCTCTTCATCCTTGGGCGTAACACCCGAAATGATGGGAATCCTATTGACTCAATTGCCAATTTCATTTACGTATTAGAGGTTATCGGGCGGTGTAGCTCAGGTGGTAGAGCATACGGCTCATATCCGTAGCGTCCGGGGTTCGAAACCCTGCACCGCCAAACTCTTGACACGCCAGGGAGATAGCTCCCTGGTCGCCAGACATGCTGGCCCCACAGCAACACTTTTAGTTAACGACTGTGGGGTCAGTCAGCACCGGTAATTAAAAATCCGAGACTTCCGCATCATCAAAAGGAATGACCTGCTTCAGGCCCAAATTGCGCTTACCGGCCGGGACCGGGCCCTTGCCATTGCCTGCCTTGAGATGGCCATTCCCTTTCTTTTCGTATGGTGCAATCACCTTAGGCCCTCTTGCGCCCTTCCTCGATACGGGCTTTTTCCGTAATGCTGTGGCGCCTGCAATGGTTGAATGGCTGTTGGCGCCTCCGACCATGGTTACCAGTTCGCTCACAAAAGCCTTCATTTGTTCCGCCTGGACGCTCATTTCCTCAGAGGCGGAGGCGGATTGCTCGGCATTCGCGGCATTGCGCTGAACCACATTCTCCATTTCATTAACTGCTTTGGCGATTTGTCCAATTCCCTGGGCCTGTTCACCGGATGCCGCTGAGATCTCGCCTATTAATTCTCCCATCTTAGCGGCGCTGACTTGCACCTCGGAGAATTCGGTGTTGGTCTTTAGGACAACTTCAGAGCCTTCCTTTATTTTCCTGACTGTCCCTTCAATCAGATTGGCGGTATTTTTTGCCGCCTCGGCAGCTCTCATAGCCAAATTTCTCACCTCATCGGCAACAACTGCAAATCCCGCTCCGGCCTCACCGGCCCTGGCGGCTTCAACTGCTGCATTGAGCGCCAGCAGGTTCGTTTGAAAAGCGATTTCGTCAATGGTCTTGATGATCTTTGAGGTCTCTTCACTGGCTTTTGAAATCTCCTCCATGGAAGCGGTAAGGTGCACCATCGAGGCGTTGGCTTGCTCGACAACCTGACTGGTTTTGTTCATCAGATCATTGGCCTGATTAGCGTTTGCGGCATTCTGCTTCGTCATGGAGGCCATCTCTTCCAAAGAGGAGGAGGTTTCCTCGATGGACGCCGCCTGCTCGGATGATCCCTCGGCAAGTTCCTGGCTGGCGGATGCAACCTGGCTGGAAGCAGCACCAACCTGGTCAGCGCCTTTGGTCAAGCCCTCAACAACACGGCCAATGGGTCCGGTAATGCTTCGAGTGATGAAGAAGGCCATCAGTATCCCTAGCACGGAAGCTGCGGCCCCCAGGAAGAGCAACAGTGTTTTGCCGCCCGAAGCGGCCTGTTCGGATGCTGTGCCAACCAAATGGCCCAGGTCATCTTCAAGGCGTGCGAAAGATTCCAGTTGCTGCAGCATCTTGGTTTGAGGCGCGCTAACTTCATTAATAATAATATCGGCCGCCTCTTGATGTTTATTGGCAGCGCCCATGGCAGCGGCTTTATCCGACAGTTGAACCACGGTGGCCAGATTTTCCTTTATCCCTGCAAACAATTCCCTGCCTTTGTCCGTGGTCAGTGTTTTTTCAAGTCTGTTGATGACATCCGTCAAATCAGTCTTGGCTTTGGCGAAATTCGCTTCCTGCTTCTGCCTGACACCCTCGTCGGACGTGAGGGCAATATTGCGTACCGACCGGGCAATGACATCATAGTCTTTCGTGATATCATAAAGCATGGTCATCTGAGGCATCCGCACCTCAACAAGCATGTTTATATTGTTATCCAGCAAGACCATGCGGCTTGCCCCAATAAATGTCACCACGGCCAGCAGCACAATCGTCAATCCGAAACCCATAAAAAGTTTTGTCCTCAATTTCAGTTGAGTCAAAGACATGTCTTTCCTTTCTTCAAGGATGTAGTCTGTGTTTAGAACAGAAACCTCGCGGGGCGTGGAATTCACCCCGGTGTTTCCGGATGGACACTACCTATATATCGGCCAATTACGGGTAATGCTTGAGGATGAAAATACTTCGTGCTCAGATAGTTTTCGGTTTCAGGAGCCTGGTCAGCACCCTGTCCAGCGTATCCGCAAAACGCTGTCTGTCTTTGTGATCGAATTGTTTGGGGCCGGGCGTAATGCCCCCGGCCTCGCGGAGGTCCTGCATGAAGTTGCGGATCGAAAGCCGCTCCCCGATATTTTCATCCGTGAAGAGTTCCCCTCTGGTGCTTATAACGATCACGCCTTTTGGCACAAGGGCGGAAGCCAGCGGGATATCCTGTGTGACCGCAACGTCCCCCGCCCGGGCGTTTTGAGCTATATGCAAGTCGACAGCTTCAGGGTCCGCCCCGATCCTGCGGCTAGAAACGTAACTGGATTCAGGGAGGCTGATGTATTTATTGGCGACAAAGACGGCAAGAATTTTGAGCCGTTTTGCCGCACGGATAATCTGCTCCTTGATTGGTCCAGGGCATGCATCGGCATCCACCCAGAGAGTCATCACATCTCCATCGGTCTTGCAGCATCTGCATCAAGATGCAGGCTTTCTCAGAGAAAACTGAATAAATGCAAAATTCGGTCCCTTACTCATATGCCTACTAACAGAACTACCGGCCGGTTGACTATTTCCGGTTAGTCGGCCATTATTAATAATTTTTGACTCGTTTGAATTTTCTCCGCGTTCTATTCGCGCTCTGCGGCTTAGGAAGGTAACTATCATGCAAAAACGTCACGACATCCGTAACCTTGCCATTATCGCCCACGTGGATCATGGCAAGACGACCCTTGTTGATGCCATGCTGTGGCAAAGCGGTATTTTCCGCGATAACGAGCAGGTCGCCGAGCGGGTGATGGACAGTCTCGATCTGGAGCGGGAAAAGGGCATCACCATCATGGCGAAAAATACGGCCATCATATACAAAGGGGTAAAGATAAACATAGTCGATACTCCGGGCCATGCGGACTTTGGCGGCGAGGTCGAACGCACCCTTAACATGGTCGAGGGTGTCCTGCTGCTGGTTGACGCCACTGAAGGACCGCTGCCTCAGACGCGGTTCGTCCTCGGCAAGGCCCTGGCGCTGGGGTTGCCTCCGATTCTGGTCATAAATAAAATCGACCGGCCGGATCGGCGAATAAGTGAGGTCCTCGATGAAACCTACGACCTCTTCATAGACCTGGACGCAACTGAAGATCAGCTCAACTTCCCCGTGGTCTACACCAACGCCAAGGCAGGAATCGCACTAACCGATCCAGAAGGCCGGGGACACGATCTGGTCCCGCTGTTAGATACGATCCTTTCATCCATTCCCGCGCCGTCATACGACCCCGAAGCTCCACTCCAGTTTCTGGTCACAACTCTCAATCACAGCGATTATGTCGGAAGAATCGCGATCGGCAAAATCGTCAGCGGCACATTACAACACGGCAGGGAGGTCATGCTCCTCAAGGCCGGCGGCGCGTCCCGAAAGGCTTCTCTGAGTGCGCTCTATACCTATGAAGGACTGGACAGGGTGGACAGGCAAACTGCCGAAGCAGGCGATATAGCGGGGGTCGCCGGACTGGACGACATATTCATAGGGGATACACTGGGCGACCCGGCGGACCCTCGCCCTCTGCCCGTTATAACCATTGAGGAACCAACCCTATCGATGGTCTTCTCCGTCAACTCCTCTCCTCTGGCAGGAAAAGACGGCAGGTATCTGACCTCCCGTCACATTAAAGAACGCCTCGATAAGGAACTTCTCTACAACGTGAGCCTTCGGGTGGAGCAGGCGGAAAATCGCGAAGCATACCGAGTGAGCGCCCGCGGAGAACTGCAACTGGCCATTCTTGTGGAGACTATGCGCAGGGAAGGCTTTGAGCTTTCCATTTCGAGGCCCAAAGCCATAACCAAAGAAATTGACGGACAGCTCTGCGAACCCATGGAACTTGCTACGATAGACATTCCGGAGGGCTTCATCGGGATTGTCACCGAGATGCTTAACGCCAGGCGCGGACGGATGACCCGGATGATCAACAACGGGTTTGGCCGTGTTCGTCTTGAATTCGACGTTTCATCCCGTGGGCTGATCGGCTTTCGCGGACAGTTGCTGACCGAAACGCGCGGCTCGGGGATCATGAACACGCTTTTGTCAGGCTACCGGCCACATGCAGGAGATATCCCCGGCCGCCCAAATGGGGTGCTGGTTTCCGACCGTGAAGGAAAGTCAGTCACCTTTGCCATTCATCATCTGCAGCCGCGCGGTACAATTTTCGTGAACTCGGGAGAGCCGGTGTATGCCGGGATGATCGTAGGGGAGAATTCGCGTTCGGAAGATATCTGGGTAAATATCACGAAGGAAAAAAAGCTGACGAACATCAGGGCTTCCGGGTCTGATGAGGCCCTTAGGCTCATCCCGCCTCGCCAGTTCAGTCTAGAGCAGGCCATGGAGTACATCACCGACGAGGAACTGGTCGAGGTAACCCCCTGTTCGCTCCGTCTGCGCAAGATGAAAAACAGGCAACATTAGATCCGTAAATATGCACACTGGAAAAAAATCTCCCTCCGCATGGGAGGGAGTAAAAACGGACGGGAAATGGCGAAACCGTCTGGACAGGAAAAAATCAGGCGATGGGGACTCGAATCCCTTCCGGCCGGCCGGGAGCGGCGGCCTTTCGGCTCAGATGCTCCCAAAGTGCTGTTCGCGGTATTCCTTGACTGTCGCTTCGTCAACGAGTTCCCTGAACTTGGCGACACAGAACTCGTCCAGGCAAGCCTTCGGCCAGACCAGCGGAACCACCTCGGTGATGAATTTTGTCTGATCTGCTTCGCTCAGACCCAGAATCGCCGATTTAATTTCGCCCAAAGTCATGGTGAATCCTCCTTCGCAGATTAATTCCGGTTAACTCCATAAAAACCCCAACACCACCCTGGATAATGCGTCAAATTAATTACCAACGGATGCTCAAGCTGCATTTTGCACCCGGATTTATAACCCAAAAGACCTCTTGGAATGGCCGGAAGGCCATTCAATTATCCCAAACCCCTGTCAAACACGCAGATGCTACATCAAAAAGTTGGTGATATCTTAATCAATGATTAACTATGGTTTCGACTGGTGTCGAGGGGGGTGTTCACAAACTCTCACCCCTCGCTGATCATTTCAAAAAGGGTGACTTCTATCGGTTTTGCCAGAAGACTACCTGCTTTCTGTCTGTACGCCTTAAGGTGCGGCGATTCACGATGCTTCGCCAGGTCTTCCATGCTCTTCCAGTTCTCGTAAAACATAAACTGCGACTTATCATCAGCCGCCTGATGGACATCGTAGTTTATGCAACCAGGCTCCAACCGCGTAGGGCTGACCAGTGACAATAGTTCCTGCCTGACGGTTTCCTCCATCCCCTCCCTCGCCTTCACCAACGCCAGCACCGTGATCCGTTTGTTTTTCATTGATCCCTCCTTAAAATAGGTTTGCGGCGCCCCATTACCGCCCGCTCGACAATTTAATCTCGATGGTTTCTCCCAAGAAATTCTTTAACTAATGTGATGGTTCATTTGATTTGCACCTTCAGACCCAAGAGTTTCCAGCCCAATCCCTCATAGACATATTCTTGTCTGAAGAAAACCTGGTTTGGCTTACTAGGATAATAACCATTTATCAACAGGACGTTTTCTTCATTCATTGATGGTTTTTCATCGAATATCGGACTGACATTATCCAGCACGGTGAGGTCCGCTCCAATGTTGAAAAATGGAGCAAACGCCTCATCGAGCTTCTTCGGAGTGTACTCCTTCTGCATGCGGTTGGAAGAGTAGGCATAAAATTTCTCCATATTTTTTTCATTCACGCAGATGGCGAATTGGTGCATGGTTTCGGCAACCAGTTTCACCTGATCGCTTTCGGAAGGAACCTGCCCGGCTTTCTGATCCTGAATGCCGGCTTGCGGTTTTTCAATGGAATAGATCTTCCATCCGGATTCGCCTTTGACAAAGCTCAACTTGAGGGGCACTACCCCGCCGGATTGGGTATTGATGGACCCTGTGAGTTCACCACGACCCCCGCTTGTAGACCGGTTCTGCCAACTTGCACTTTTGAAAGAGATCAGGCCGCTCTTCGAGAGAAAATCGCTCAACGCCTCCTGGGAGGTGTTTGCTTTGAAATCATCTGAAAGATACGAGTAAGCCTTGGAAATATCACGAGACTTAACGGCCTCGAAAAAACCGTCGGCCACCTTGACCATATCGGCAGTAAAGTAAAAAACAGCCGCGATTGCGAGCACAACGACTGCGATGATCCCCAGCACAACCTTGAGGAATTTCTTCATCAGAGGATTCTCCCTTCGGTCATAGGCGGCGGTGCAATTACGATCGATCAGTCAGGAACTTAATAATGCATCGAGTAGGGCACAAGGGAGGGTGAACCGCATATGGGGGCGTACTCCGCCCTGGAAAAACTATGTGCCCCGTGAAGGACTGTCGAATTATGCTGTATCCCTGGGATGAAGGTCATGTTCCATACCGGTGGGACGGGAAGTCATACACGGGTCCCCAATCCCCGCCCGCCACCGAAAGTGGCGGGCATCCCGGCGTGGCAGTCCCTGTCCCCAAGCCCTCACCGGCTTTTGGACCACTGCCTGAGATCGTCGGACCAGGCGCAAACGATTCTTTTGCCCAGCCTCCGCCTTCGGTAGAAGATACGGCCCCCCTCCAACAGCGGGCCCCTATATCCCCGTATCGACCGCTCGGATACTCCAAGAAATTGTGCAATCTGCTTCCATCCAACCAGCAGATCGTTTTCAACCATGATCTCTCCTCCTCACCGATTCGCCTGTTCACTGATTTGCCTGCTTTTCTTGGCTAAAGCAGAGGTTGCAGACACTTGCAATAGGGACAAAATTCACCGCAGAGGCGCAGAGAACTCAGGGAAAGGCTTTGTTGGAATTGAGCAATTCCGAATTGAGGGATTCAGGGGTTAATTCCCAATTTCCCAAATCCATAGCCATTTCTGTTAATCCTTCTCCGCGTTCTCTGCGCCTGTGCGGTCAATCTTTTCCCCCAGTTTTTGCAAAATTTCCCGCGCTAAAACGCCCCTGGGCGTCCTGTTGCTCCCAGCATACCGGCCGACCACCTTTCTTACCGTGTCAGGTTCATATCCCTCCCCCACGGCAAACTGCTTCATGTTGAGTCCCGCCATCCGAAGCCGGCCTATCACTTCATTTTTTGTTGCAAAAATAATTGATACCACTTATAACTCCTTTTGAGGTGTCCCCTAGCAGGACACTCACGTTGATGGGCCAATCCTATTTTTGCGAGGTGTTCAGGTGGGAGATAATACTTCACTATGCGAAGTGATGTTAAACCAAAAAATGAAGCGAGGAGAAAAAATGTCTTCCTACGCCCAAAGATTGAAGTGCGTCCGCGAAATTGTGGCGAATGAAAGTGGTCTGGGGAAGCTCAGCCAGGCAAAGTTTGCCAAGATGCTACAGGTGCACCCTAGCCAAATCGGTCATATCGAGGCGGGCACCACCCGCATACAGCCCGAACTGGCCAAGGTTATCGAGGAAAAAACCGGGGTCCGCCAGGCATGGCTGCTGACCGGTGAAGGCCCCCAAAGAGTCGTGGCTGAGCCTCCTCTGGAAACCAAGGAGAGCAACTCGTTCACAGTTTCAGTTGGATCGGGGCAATTTTCTTTCTCTTTTGTCAAAAAAGTCAAACCCCTTCTGAGCAGCGGGACTGGAGAGTTAGTCGAGGAAGAAGAATCTGAAGATATCTATTCCTTTCGCAGGGAATGGCTGTATCGAAAAGGGGTCATTCCGAACATGCGCCTTGCCCAGGTAAGCGGCGACTCAATGTTTCCGACCCTCGAAGATGGGGATTTCGTCCTGTTTGACATCTCCAAAAACTGCCCGTTGGACGGCAAGATCATGGTAATCGGCATCGAGAATCTTTTGTATATAAAACGGGTGAGGGTTTCGCCGGAGGGGATTTTCCTGGTAAGCGACAACAAAGCCGTCTATGAACCCTGGAGGGTAAGCCTTGAAAATACAAGGTTTTTGGGGTTGGTGATCTGGCATTGCGGGGATGTATAGCGTGAAGATTTGAAAGTCTGAGGACCAGGGGACGGCTCACGCGAAAGAAAGCGTGGGCCTCTCATCGGAAACGTTCACCGCATGCGAAGCGCCATAAATCTTTGCACTTGGCGGAGCGAAGCAATTTTTCACGCAAAGACGCTATTTTTTCACCTCGAAGAACGCAATCCCTGAAAAGTTCCGTTGGAGTTGACAAACCTTCGCCTTATTCCTCCCAGGATAGACTAGTTTCCATCCGGAAAGGGGCCTTTTCCGCCTTGGCGGCGTCAATCTTCGGGCTTGCTTGTGCGGCGTACCCATGTACGCCTCCGCGCAACCCCTCGATTTCCTTGCCAGGACGAAAAATGCCTCCTTTTCGAATCGGAAACAGCCAGCGTTCCATCCGGAGTTTCCGGATGGACGCTAGACTAAGAGCAACACATCACTACAGATTCCATGCGTGGTTTAAAATTCACTTCATAAATTGATGAACACTTCACTTTTATCATTGACAACACTTCGCATAATGAAGTATTATATCCCCCGGATTATCCGCCCAACCTCCGCCCGAATCTCAAAGCAAGGCTTGGCGGACCCTGCCGCCCCCATTTCAATCGGGGATTTTTGGGAAAACTATAATGACATGAAAGGAGAAGCTCATGCCGTTTCCTGAAGCCGCAACCCTTTTTTCTCGTTACGCAAAATCGGGGCCGCCCCTGGCTGCGCCCGAATTGCCGGGACCCGGGGAATACGGGTCCTGTTTTCTAATTGTTAAGGCCATGAACCGGATCATGGCGGAACATTTTGGCATCCCCCAGGGGCCGGAGAAAAAACTGACGCAGGGACACGCGGATGGGGAGACGCGGGGACAAGACCTCTCCCCTTCTCGCCGTCACCCCTTCCCCGCGTCTGCTCTTCCCGGTTCAAGAGCCCATGAGGGGAGCCGCCGACATGAATGAAGCTTACCATGCAGAAACCAGCAAACACGCCCGCACGGCTTCGCGGAGTTCCTGGCCCGCGCCGCAGGCTACACCAATCCCTGTCGCGGCGCCTCCGCCGCCGGCCGCTTGCGCGCTCCGCGATCCATCTGGCATCGACTCTTTAATCCTCGAAGGCGCTGCTCTAAAAAATGAAATCGACAGCAAAACGGCCAGGCTCCGCCTGATACACCTGAGGCTGGCAGAGAGCGCCAAGTTCGAAAACGGTAAGAAGACAGCCGTACTTTCCGGGGCTGGATACAGGGTGAAGGTGCGGTTGTATGAAAATATCGCCTGGGACCAGGAGAAGATTCTAAAGTTTCGCGAGTACGTGCCGGAGGAAAAATTCGAAGAACTCTTCAAAACGGTCTATGAGCCAACGTCCCGAAAGGAGATCGACGGTTTTATCGCCCACGCGGACAGGGAGCTTTCAGACGGTCTCAAATGGTGTATGAACGTTAAGCCCGGGGCCCCCCAGGTCACATATGAAAAGCTCACCGATACCGGGTCCGGGGGCCGGGGTTTTTGACATTGCACCGCCGCCCGCGCGGCCCAAAGGCGATTTCCAATGGGTCAGGCAAACACGGGCAGGCGCAGGTCACGCCAGGCACCGGGACCCAAAAATCCGTGGACTTCAGTTTATCCAACATATCCTGAAGCTCAGACGCAATAGTGTGGCATGCATTGTACAATTGTTTAACGATTCCGATGGCTGAGCGCGTGAGTAAACGGCCGTTCGATTGAGCCAAAAATTCGTTGACCTAGCCCCGATTGTGCGCTTATTCTCTTTCCGGAAACACGGAGACTCACTGCGCATTCTGGTTGCGGGCCTGGGGCCATGGCTGGAAGAGTTCAGATCAAGTGGCATGGTTGGGTTGTACTTCTCGCAGGCGTAGCGGCGGCGCTGGCGGCCTCAACTCTGCCGGCGGGGCGGGATGTGGACCTTTTGGGCTACGATCTGCTGATGGCTGCCACGGTCCGCGCGCCGGTCGACCCCGATGCTGTTGCGGTGGTGGGGATCGATGACGACGACACGATAAGCAGCCCCCAACTGCGGGAAGAAGTTGCGGACATACCGAGGGTAATGCGGCGAGACTACCTTGCCAAAGTGCTCGAATCCATACTGGATGCCGGGGCTGCCGGAATCGGCCTGGATATAGTTCTCTCCAGTTCAGTATACAAAACGTGCGACAAGGAGGCGGACCACAGGCTCAAAGGAGTTCTGAGGAAGGCAAGGATGCTGGGAAGACCCGTTGTCCTTGGCTTTTACCCGGCAAGCCCAGGGAAAAAGCCGGAGTTCCCGCACGATTACTTTCTGCTCTCTGCGGACCGGGTGGGCTTCCTCAATTTTGATGGGGACCCGGACGAAAAGAGGCGATCGGTCACTCTTTCGATTCACGGCAAAGACATGGAAGGCCGTGATACTACTGCACATACGATCTCCTATGAACTGGCCGGCCTCATCAAAAGAGACCTGCCCTTTGATAACCCCTCTCATCTCAAGATCGACTACAGGCTCGCCCCGGTTTCCAGGTATGCATTCTGGGATATCTATTCGCTTGCTACGCAAAACGGCCCGACCGGCGAATCGAAGCTCGCAGAGGCGTTCGCAAATAAAATAGTCTTTGTTGGCTACACGTTCAGAGTCGAGGACGAGCACACAATCCCGGTCAGCTCAAATATCGTATCCGGCCAAAACCGGCCCGCCGATCGAATCCACGGTATTTACATTCATGCACTGGGAGCAAAGACCCTGCTTTCAGGCAAACTGCTCAGGGACGTTCCAGCCTGGGCAGCCTGGACGCCCGCCGCTGTGCTGGCCCTGGCGTCGGGGATCTTGTTCCTGTTGCTCCCGCCCGTGCGGGCGGGTGCTGTGCTCGCTTCGCTGGCCCTGTTTGCATGCCTTGGGGTCTATGCTCTTTTTTCGTCTTTCTGGGTGATGCAGGCTGCCCCACTAACATTCGGCCTGTTGATTCCCGGAGCGGTTACGGGCACTTACCGCTATGGCGTTCAATACCGGCAGTTCCGCTACGTGCAGAGGTTTTTCAAAAGTTATGTCAACCCTTATGTCCTGCAGCAAATCCTCGACGATCCAAAGTCCGCTTTCTTTGAGGGCCGCAGGGTCACAGTTAGCGTTATGTTTGCCGACATAAGGAACTTCTCCACCCTGTCGGAGGCGCTCGATCCACAGCAGGTCGTCTCCGGACTCAACCGGTATCTGGCCCAGATGACCGAAGCGGTCGTTAGGGTAAATGGGTATATGAACAGATTTGTTGGAGACGGGATACTGGCGATCTTCGGGGCCCCCAATCCTTTGCCTGACGATGGGGCGCTTAGCGCAGTCGAGTGCGGCCTGGAGATGCTGGAGCGGCTGCGGCGGCTTAATGTGTCCGAAATATTCCCAGGTATTGCCGAGATCAGGATCGGAATCGGCGTACATACGGGTGAGGCGGTTGTGGGCAATATCGGGTGTTATCAAAAAATGGACTACGCCATAACGGGAGATACGCCTAACCTGGCGTCCAGGATCGAAGGAATGACGAAGGTCTACCAGGTTCCTTTCCTCATCAGCGGGGCCACCTACGAGCGGGTAAAGGATCGAATCGAGGCTCGATTTATAGACACCACCCAGGTCAAGGGACGAAAGGAGGCCGTTAATCTCTATGAAGTTATATCGCTTAAAGCAGGCGATTAGTTAGTTTAGAGGAGGTTTGGCAATATGAGCCGACGCATTGTTAAGGGCATCCTGGGCGGATTGGGGGTCGTGCTTTTGTGGTCTTCTTTTTCTCTCGCACTCAATACGTGGAAGGTAAGCGACTTCTCGGGTGATGTTTCCCTTGGTCGAGGAAATGAACGGATTGCTGCGGCTGTAGGACTCGATATTGCTGCGGGAGACACGTTGACGATTGGAGGCAGGGCATGGATTGAACTCGTGTCCACCGGAACATGCGAGGTGTGGGAACTCGAAGGGAGCCGGCGGTATAGCTTCACCGAGCATGAGATTATGAGCAGTCCCGAAGGCGATAGAATTCCACCCGATCACCGCCTGTCGGTCTGCTTCGACCCTGCCGGATTCTCAACAGGCAAAGCGCAGAGAATAGGGGGCATAATAGAGAGGGGCGAATCGGCCGAAGACGAATTGGCCGAAATCGGGTCAAAATCCAATGCGGCGCTGATTAACCTCATTATTCTCTATGCGTTGAGCGACGGGAACATGGAAAAGGCCGTACCGTACTACGATGAGCTGAAAAAGCGCGTGCCTGGATCTGAGTTTGTCGCGGGCGTGGCGAAAATCTTCGAAGAAAAAACACCCGCCGGTAAGTAAGGGTTGAGGCCGATGGAGGCGCCGATCGATCATTTTCCGCCAGCGAGGGTATGGCGGAAATGGAGAGTGAGCCTTAATTTGCGGTATGCCCCGGGGTCAATCGCATCATAAGTTTTCTGTAATTCCCCCTGCGGTAATATCCGTGGAAATGCCCAACGGATGAAAAGTGGTCGCAGAGTTGGCCGGGGGTTCCAGCCAGTGGAGACAGGTTGTGACGTTTGAACAGCTTCTGGACCGGGACAAAGTCCTGGAATTGATTGAACAGGGTACGGGCAAGGGCGTCAAGGTGGGCATCCTAGACAGCGGAGTCGATTTCACCCACTCAGCTCTTGCGGACTCCGTACATCGATCTTTCGAGGTGAGGGAGTCCCAGGGTGGTTTCGCGGCGCGTGAGGCGCCCGGAACCGACGTTCTTGGCCACGGCACGATGTGCGCCGGCGTGATTCACGAGATCGCCCCTGAAGCGGAACTCTACAATATCAAGACCCTCGACGAACGGGGGCAGAATTCGCCTGCCAAGGTCATCTGCGGGGTCCAATGCGCCATTGCCCAGGGCCTTCATGTGCTCAATCTGAGCCTGGTTTCCCTCAACATGTCCAGAAACACCATTGTGGATATGCTCTACTGGGTGGAGAAAGCCTACTATAATGGGACGATCCTGGTCGCGGCCACGGACAACAAGCAGAAACGTGGGTTTCCGGGTGATTATTCATCGGTCATAGCCGTTGATTTTCAACATTTTCCTGATTTCAGGTCGTTTAACTACTATCCGGGCAGACCGGTTGAAATGGAAGCAAAAGGCGTCTATGTCGAGGCGCCCTTTCCCGGAAACACTTATGTATCGACCACCTGTACCAGCATTGCCTGCCCGCATGTTACCGGAGTGGTGGCGCGGCTTCTGTCTGCGATGCCCGGACTCACATCCTTTCAAGTAAAAACGCTGTTGATGGCGGCCGGATCGAGCGGCCGGAAAGCATAGGAGGCTATATGGACATCCTTGAGGCAATTGAAAGGGTGAGCAAGGCTGTTGAGGCATTGTCCGACCAAGTCAAAGAATTGAAGCTTCTGGCTTCGGAAGCTCTGCCTTCGAGCCCATATTCCGTTCAGACCGGATGCCCTGAACCCGACTATCAGCTCCAGATCGTTGCGGGCTATCTTGCTCTTGGCCCCGGCCTGGAGCAGGACGAACTGCTGAACACCCTGCTGAACTGCGCGCAGCAGGTGGTGAGGGCCGAAGGGGCGGGCTTGACCCTCTACGACGAGCAGAAAGACGTGCTGGTCTTTCGCGCCGCAACGGGGGTTGCCGCAGATAAAATCATCGGCTGGGAGGTGCCTCTTACCAACTCGCAGCACGGCATTGCTTTCAGAATGCGCCAGGTCATTTCATCGACTCCCATGAACAGGGCGATTGACGAGGCTACGGGCATAACCTACAGAAACGTCCTGATAGCCCCTCTTCTCATCGGCGATGAAGCCATCGGTACGGTGTCGGCCGTCAACAAGATAACCGCAGACCACTTTACCCCGCAGGACATCGAGGATTACACGGGCTTTGCGGAATTGGCCGCTCATATCATCCGTCAGCGCATACGCGAATACAATCTCAAGCAGATCATCGAAGGAACCTCGGCCAAATTGCCCGGGGAACTCGCGGGGGTAAAAAACCTCACGATCGACGCGGACCTTTTGGAGATAATCAAAAACTTAGCCGCGATGGGACGCAGGTCCCCCGATATGCTTCCTATGTGCAAGCAGCTCATCGGCGCTCTGGCCAACATGGGTTGATTGACCCAAGCCCACAAAGCCGGAGATTTTTCGCGTGCGAAGATGCCGGCGCGCGGAAAACAAAGAAACGGCAGACAGACATTTTTGTGATGGAGGAGAAGTCATGACCCTTTTGAGGGGCCCGGATGGGACGCTATACGAAATTCCCGATGGAGAACTCGATCAGTACGAGATCGCGCCCGAAGACCTCGTGGACAAGATGGAGGCCTCCGGTGTGAAACCACCGCCCGGAATCAACCCGCAGCAGCTCGGACAGCAACGGACTGTACCGATGCGCCTTTGTCTGAAGCGGTGACCTAAAAGGGGGCGACCGTCGCTGGAAGCCCATGGATCGAGGGAAGAGACGCCGGCGTGAAGACGCTCTGTAATGGCTGGACTTTGGGGCCAGGCTACTCATATGGAAGACTCATATATAATAATACCCTGGTCGAAAAAAATGACCCTGACATGATAAGAGCGGCGACCGTGCGCGCAGCCATGCAGAACCCACAGACATTAAACGTGGTGCATTTGAAGGCAAGCCAAATGTTCAATGCATCAGAGAGTCAAGTGAATTTGGTGTCAATGTCTAGCTTCGCGGGGCTTCGCCCTACTTCACTTTGTGAAGTGGGCTTGCCCGGCCTGCCTTAACGAAGTGCGGGCGCGTAGCGCGGAGGTCGACCGTTCATTCTATACAGCCCGCCCACCCACCCGCGAGACGGGGCCTGATCGGGAGGCCGCATAGACAACCTGGAGTGGTTTCGATGCGTATTGAATCTTTTTTTGAACCTATCGTGTATGTGACGGCCAAAGTTACACATGGCTGCAACCAGAAATGCAACTATTGCAAGGTCGATTCGCTGTCGAGCAAATCCATGAGGATGTCGCTGGAAACGGCCAAAAGAGCTGCTCGTTTACTTATAGAGAACTCCGGCTTTTCTTCCCTGTGGTTCAATATGCACGGCGGGGAACCTTTGCTCTTGCCCGACGAATGGATCGAAGAGGTGGTTTGCTATGCGCGGGAGCTTGCCGGCAAGCATTCCAAGGAGATCAGGTTTCCCATAGCGACCAACGGGACCCTGCTGCCCGAGGAGCGCCTCCTGAAGCTCCACAAGTTGGGGATCGACTTTTCGATGAGCTGCGACGGCCCTCCACAGATACATAATATCATGCGCGGGCGCGGAGCTACTGTTTACAAGACTTACCAATTATTCAGGAAGCATAAGATACGGTGCGGCATTATGGCGGTTATCAGCAGGGGCAATTATGACAAGATGAAGCAGGTCATGGACTGGTACCGCGAGCAGGCAATCCGCTCTTTTCTGTCAAATTTTGTCGAAGCCCAGGGGCGCGGTACAAACAATCATCTTTTGACCTCTCGGGAAATGTATGAGAGCGGAGTTCAGATCCTGGACCACATGTGTCAAACCGATATTTCGGTCTCCAATGACGATATGTTGCGCAAGGTTGCCTGGTTCGTGCAGGGCCGCAAGAATGGCGACGCCCTTGCCTGTCCCAATATAGAATGTCATGCCGGGCGGCACATGGTTGCCGTTGATATGGATGGAAGCATTACGACTTGCGGAAGCGCGGATACTTCTGATTACCTGCTCGGTCACATTGATCGCGATATAGATGAAGAGCACTATAAGAATATACTCCATCGATTTCATGACAAGGGAAGGTGGCTTATACGCTGCTTTGACTGTACCGCCAGGCAGATTTGCAGTCATGGGTGCACGACTGCGTGCAACAAGTCGAGCGACTACCGGGAAAATATGTGCCAATATACTCGAATGATATGGACACATTTGTGTGAGCATCCTGAAAAAGCTTATCATATTAATGGAATAATAAGCGGGCGAAAGGCACATTATGGATAGCTTATGGGGATTGATTGAGGTGTTTTAACCGGAGCAGAACAATTCTAACGAAAAGGAGACAATCATGGCGGTTGTGAGAAGTCTTGAAGGAACGTTTTATGACATCCCTGATAGTGAAATCGAAAAATATAAGGTCCCCGCCGATCAGGTGAAAGGCTTGATGGAATCAGCCGGTCAGAAACTGCCGCAGAATCCTGTGCAGCAACCAGCGGGAGGAGGCAGGCAACCCGGCGGACAGCCCCAGGTCCTTGTCCAGGTCATAGTGCAATCCCCCGGCGGCGGCGCTCCCCCGCAGGGGCAGCAGCCTCAAGGACCGCCCCCGGAAGGCGAGGAGAAGGTCGATCCCCAGTGGTACTGGATCAACTGGGCGAACTGGTCAAACTGGTATAACTGGTATTAATCGCTGTGAGTGACCATCGGGAATCGCTTTCTTTGCGGTCCAGATCATAAATGCGGTAACCGTTTGGTTCCATACAGGGTGGGCACAGCCCCCTCTTTCGTGCCCACCCTTCGCGCCTCGATCCCAGGATCCGGGCAGACCCTGCCGCCCGTTGGGGCAAAACGCGAAGACCCGAAGAAACGGAAAACTCACGGAGTCATTCGAAAAGGATTCCAGTATATGGAAATGCAAAATCCACAAGGTATGCCGGGGGTTGACCAGTTATCCATAGGGCAGAAGGTTTCGAATGCCTTGTTTTTCTTTGGTTACTTGAAGCCGGTTTTATGGATAGCGATATTGGTTGTATCAATCAACTTGATATCGGCTTCAAGTTTAATACCTATCATGGATTTTGGAAGGATATTGACTGACTACTTCGGAAAAAGAGAATCTGTAGTGTGGACTTTCATTAGTTTCTTTGCCGCACCCCAGCACGCTATATATCTTTACGTTATTTTGGCGGCGCTGCTCATAGTCATTTCAGGCGTCATTACGCTTATATCGAATTACTATGGCAGTTATGTACGAGAGTTTATGTTGAGGAACCTGAGGTTTGACGTCTACAAGAGTATCGAGCACCTCAACATGCAATCAGTGAACAAGAGAGGAGCAGGAGATTACGTACAGGGAATTCACCGGGACGTCTACGCGGTGGATCAACTGTTCAGTGAACTCTTTAACAGGACCCTGCCTCAATCCATATTTGCCTGCGTCGCCTTCGCAGTTTTGCTCAACATCAATTGGGTTATGACCCTGGCATTGTTTGCGGCCGGCTTCGTGCTCTTTCCGGTTTTCACCATATGCAACATGAATCTGAACCGGCTTTCCGGATACCTGCGGTACGCCTTCACTGAAATGTCGGATCAGTTGATCGAGACCATAGGAGGGTTCCGCGACATTGTGGCCGGAGGGCGTTTCGACAGGTTTGCGGGCCGGTTCGACGATACTCTGAAAAGATCGCAGGGCAGCGCGGTCAGCATTGCCTGGTGGGGGCAGTTCGGCGGAGTAACCACAACGTCTCTGATGAGCCTGTTCAGTGCGGTCCCGATCATCGTGGTGGTACCCCAACTGTTGAGAGCCAACGCTGCCGGCCAGCCGGCAACGGTATCCTCCCTTATAGGCGCCACAATTTCGTATGTACTTTTTCTTCAACAATTTCTGCATATTTATTCGATCATATACAATTTTATTCAGCAGGCGGCCCTGACCGCCCCGAGTTTCCAAAGCCTGCGGATGATGTTGACGCCCGAACCAGGGAAGTTCGCACAGATCGCTCCTGCGAAAGCCGGGGACACTGCCGCCGGGCTGTCGCCCGTTTTGTCCATCAAATTCGACGGGGTATCGATGCGCTTCAACGGCCGTGAGATCTTTGAGGGTCTTGAGTTCTCGATCCCGGGGGGGAAGCTTTCGGCCATTGTGGGTCAAAGCGGATCGGGCAAGACGACGATATTTAACCTGCTGTTGCGATTACTCGACCCGACAGGCGGCAGAATCCTGATCAATGACCGGCTTCTGGAACAGATCGATGAGAAACAGCTCAAAAAATTGATGGGACTTATTCCCCAGGATCCATTTATCTTCAACTGTTCGATTCGTGAAAACCTTCTGATGGCTTCAGCCGACGGATTGGACGACACCTTGCTTGACAGGGCCGTCGATCAGGCGCAACTGCGTGAACTCGTCGAATCCCGTGAAGGCGGTCTGGATTTTATCGCAGGGCATATGGGCAGGAACCTTTCCGCCGGCGAAAAGCAACGACTCGCCCTGGCCCGCTTGATCGTGCAGGACCCGGAGATCATTATTTGCGATGAATATACGGCCAATATAGATGTGAAGACAGCAGGGCTGATTCACGAGGTGATGCGGAACGAGTTCTCCGGGCGCACGCGCATTATTATCACGCACCAGTTGTACACGATCAAGGGCGCCGATCACATAGTCGTTCTGGATAAAGGGAACATCGCTCAAGCCGGCACGCACGAAGAACTGTTCGCTCAACGAGGTGTTTACAAGGATTTATGGGAGCTGCAGAAACTTACGTAGCGGCAGACCGTTGACAGGATTTGCTGGAAAACAACAGGCCAAAGACAAAACCTGAATTTCCACCGCAGGCGCAGAGAGCCCATAGTGTCAAAAAGACCTTTGACAGGAGAGCCTCTTGCAAAACTCCGATTAAGAGTTGAGTCGCCTAAAGAATGATCTTCATCAGCGGCCTTGTGGTAAGGTGTTGTTGCTTAAGACAAAACCAACCACGGGAGGCGCCAATGAAGCTCGGACAAGCTGTATCATGGTTGACAGGAAACTTGCAACGCAGTTTGTTCCCTCGTCTCGAACAATGTTGGGAAGGCCCCTTGACCGATAAAGAACGACGGCTTGTGAGTATCCTTGAAATAGTTCAGGTTGAGAAACATGTCCCAAAGAGTGGATCGACTCAGTGGAAAGGAAGGAAACTCAGAGAACGTGAAGCAATAGCACGCTCTTTTGCGCGATATTATACTTGACGTTACCAAAAGGGGGGAGAGGTTGCGTCAATCCTGGCTGGCGGTCCCGGTTCCCAAGCCCCGGATTCTACTTCTTGGTCTTTTCACCGAGCCTGGCCTTTAAGAGGTCTGCCAGAGTTCCCATAGAATCCGGATTTCCCTTTAAATATCGTGAATAATCGTCCTCGGCTGCGTTATGATCTTCAGGGTCCCCAGACCCTGCCAACGACAGGGAAATACGTTTGTTGTCCCTATCCACAGAATCGATCCTCACTTCAACGGCCTGGCCCTTTGCCAGCACCTCGTGCGGATGCTTGATCCTCTTGCCCGATCCAAGTTTGGAGATATGAAGAAGACCATCAACTCCAGGCGCCAGCGAGACGAAGGCGCCAAAATTCGTCAAGCGAGCCACGGCGCCGCTGTGTCGAGATCCTTGAGGAAAATCCATTTCGATATGATTCCAGGGATCCGGCAGAGCCCGTTTTAAACTAAAAGAAAGACGATCTTTGTCCCAATCGAGATTTGTAGCCACCACCTCGACTTCCCGGCCAACTTCCAACAGGTCGTGGATGTCCTCCACCCGGTCCCAACTGATTTCCGAGATGGGTATGAGCCCTTCCAGGCTGCCGATCTTTACGAAAGCGCCAAAATTGTGGATAGAGGCTATTGTCCCAATTACCTTCATTCCTTCCTTCAGCAAGCCTTTCTGCTCTTCTCTCAGCCTCCGGCGCTCTTCTTCCAAAACCGACCGGTTGGACAAAATGATGTTTCGTCCCTTCTCGGCGTATTGAGTGATTCGGAAAGCAAGATGTTGGCCTACAAGATCATGCGGGTTTCCAGAATGTTGCAGCCCCATCTGAGAATGGGGACAAAAACCCCTGATCCCCCCGGCTATCTTGATTTCAAAGCCCCCCTTTATTTCTTTCTCAACAAGCCCTTCCACAGGTATTCCGCTTCGCCATGCTTCCTCCAAATGGTATCGTCCGGCTTCGCCTCCTGTGATCCGCGTGGTAAAGCGAAGTTCGTTGGCACCCGAAGACAGGAAATAAGCCTGGACCATGTCACCTTCTTTGACGGAAAGCTCGCCCTCCTCATCGAGCAATTCCTTCTTGTCGAGATAGCCTTCGCTCTTCCCACCCAGATCAAGGAAGATCCATTCAGCCGAGATCTTAACTATCCTTGCCTCCACTCGCTGCCCGGCGTTGAACTGCACAGGGTTGATCAAGCTTGCACCCAACAGCTCGGCAAAGCTTTCCTCTTCGCTCATCTCATCGAGTTTTTCGTTATCCTCATCCATATCAGGCCTTTTACCTTTCCCCAAAATTGAATCTTCAGTCAAGACACCCTTCGGTATTTCAGAATGAAATTGCTTTCAATAATAACGGATCTGGTGCGAAAAGCCAGTTTGACTCTCAATTGCAACAACCATCAAGGATGAATCGGCGGATGCGGTTCTTTTTGAACGTCTTTGACCAAGCATTCGTGAACACCGGGCATCATTTCAATCCCAGGGGTGAAACGGCCGCCCCCAAAACCGCCAGGCAGGGCCCTCAGGGTTAATGTCAATTACCGCAAAAATTCAAGAGAGGCGAATAAAAGCTCAGGAGGCATGGACAAATCGGAGAACGGTAATACCTTACTAAAAGTAGATGGGTAGTAGCGGTTCTAATTAAACTGAGTTCAAGGAGGTAAAAACATGAAGGCTAGATCAACTTTGATTATAGGGTGTCTGAGTCTTGCTTTGCTCATGGTCGTTGGCACAACGACAGCGCAGGCGGACTGTTGCGGCTTCGACCTGCTTGCCGCGCCTTTCGTGGCAGCGGGGACGATAGTTGAGGGAGCGGCAGTGGTATCGGCCGCTATCGTAACGGCTCCTTTCGCTCTTGCGAGTTGTAACTCATGCGGAATCAGCTTTTGCGATACGTGCTATCATCCCCTTGCATACGCGCCCTGTGGTTGCGGTCAATACTGAGTAGGAGTTGCCGGGTACCCGATCTTTATTGATTTCAACTTAAACTCTAGACTCGGGTGGCCCAGGCAACTTTTGCCTGGGCCGGTACGGCAATCGGTTGTGTGTGCATCCATACCCGGAGTGGCGTCCAGCGAGGCGCCACCCTGGGCTAACTTATAAAGCCCGTTGGGGCGGCAGAAGCACAAAATGTCGAAACTTGCAGTGGTTCAAAGGGGCAATTTATAAAACGCCGCAATTTAAATACCGCTATGGTCTCAACTTGTTATCAGGCGGCCTGTTTGGGATTTTGGCCGTACTGATTATCTCCTGGCTGGCTGTCCTGCACCATGAAGACGATGAGTACTACGGAGCCGATGAGCGGTACGAGGGCGAGAAGGAGCCACCATCCGCTTCGATTCGTGTCGTGGAGCCTGCGAACCCCAACAGCAATGCCGGGGATTAGAATGCCCAGCGCGTAGATAGATGCCAGCACGCTGCCGTTGGTTTGCGGTGCAATCCGCAAGATGTCTTCGATGACGCTCAGCACACAAAAAATGATCATGTTGAAAAGAAAGAACATCCAGTATTCTTTTCGCCGCGCCCGTCCGCTAAACACCGCATACTTCCTTAACACCTCGATATACCAATTCATATTGTCTCCTTTCCCCGGCACCCACTCCGAAGCGGTTAGCCGGTCACCTGGCATGGCACCGCCTATAGCAAGCGGATGGACCTTCTTGCGCGGATCACGACCACACCCCACCCCAGCAGAGTTGCTCCCACGATGAACCAGTATCCGGGGACCATGCTCATCCAGGGACCGTAGTACCACATTAGGGCTGAGAGCACCATGCCGCCGACAGCAAGCGCCAGGAACTCGGGATAGCGATCGGGCCGATAACGCAATACCATCAGGAGCACATAGTAGCCGGGGGCGAGCAACGGCACGAACCAGCGGATAGTGGCGCATAACCCCGAAGCGTTGTTGGAACCCCATGCATAGACCAGCCAGGTAGCCCCGCTCCAGGCGAACGAAAAGATCATTTCCGGCAACTCCGGCAGGAGCGCTCGTTTTGCGGTCATCACCGCCATGCCGCCCAAAAATGCAAGGATCAATACGGGCTGGTGCAGCAGAAAGCCTTTTTTGCCGAACAAAAGTTCCAGCGCGTAAGCCAAGACGCGCCAGATGCTGCGATGAAGCCATGGGCCGGTGGCGGTGCTGGGGTCGAAGGGTGAACCAGGCCAGAAAAGATATTGGGCAACAGTGTTGACAGGGCGGAATGTCCCGCCGATGTGATAATTGAGTGCATGATGCAGGACAATCAAAGGAAGAGCGGAAAGGAAAAATACGCTGACCATGCCCGGCCCCTTTCGCCCGATGACGCGGCACCGGTAGATGAGCAGGGGAAAAATGGCGATCAGCAGAAGAGGACCGAGAGCAAAGTCCATGCAGTAACCCAGGCCGGTAAGCAATCCTATGCCTGCCATCAATCCACGAGGTGAGGGACTCTGAAGAAGCCGTTGCGGCAGGCAATGGAGGCAAACCAGCAGTGCAGCCGCCACGGCGAGCAATACCTCATGGCTGTTCACCTGCCTGGCATACGCAAGCGCCGATGAACCTAGAGCAAAACTGACAGTCACGGCAAGCGCCATGGAGCTTCCGGATAATACTCTCCGTGCTAAAAGGTGAATGGAGAGCACCGCCGCCACATAAGCCAATCCTGAGGAAATGAGGGTCATCGCGTAGACGAACAGGTCGGGTCGTGAGCGGGCCTGCAATCCGGTGATCCACTCCAGGAGCTGATAGCATGCGGCCATGAAAAGGGCCGGGACCATGGGTTTATCTGAATAGAATCGGCCTTTGATAAGGACTTTATCAAGCGTGCCGCCTTCCATGAGATCTCGTTTCTGTGGGGGATAAGGTTTGGCCTCAGCTTCTTTGGCCCTGGCAGGATCGACAAAAATTGACCGGTCAATTGACAGCGTTCTGAAATCTACCAGACTTTCGACCAGAGCCAGGCGGCTGCCGTCGTTCCACCCGCCGGCGTAAGGCCGCGCGCTGACCAGCGCCACTGTCAGGCTCACCATTAAGACTAAAATCAGTTCTTTGCGGCTCACATTCCGGCTCATGGCTGCTACAGAAACCCTTTACTCGATCTCAAGCTCCAGTTTGCTTCCCACATGATGGAGCTTCAATTCCCTGGCGCCAGGTTCCGCGCTGCCGTTGAACAGCACTTTGGCTCCGAACTCGACCCGGCAAATGTATGCGATTGTATTCTGGAGTTCTGCCCAGCGATAAGGCATGCTGAAATCTTCCGATGCAGCCTCAGCCGGGTTGATCCTGACCTCTCCACTTCCGGCCGAAGCGGCAATCCTTTGGGCGGCATGTCTCTGTTCGCGGTAGCAGATGCCGTATTCCCCGGTGGCGCCGTTATTTGCGTCCACATACGAAAGAACGAAAGGGTACTGAAGCGCATATGAGATCAACCCGGCAAACAGCAGGACCCTAACCGGGCTTCTCCATGGTTTTCCAAATTCATGGAGGAGCAAGATTCCCTTAGAGAGGGCCAGGACCAAAAAAGGAAGTAAGATTATGTAATGATGCGGATGCACGACAAAACTGAGGATGCAGTAAATCAAAAAAAGATACCCGATGGAAACCGGGCAAAGCAAGTCCTTCAGGTCGGACCCCCCTGCCGGACCGGGAGATGCCGGTCTGAAATATTGCACGGCAGCTTTGGCATAGCTGAAAAATCCCAACAGGAACGGAAGAACAAGAAAGTAGCAAAAAATCAGGACTACGCCGGGAAAAGGCGGAGCGGGCCAGCTCCATACGCAGTTGCTTCCGGAAAGCAGGTAGGTCCAGAAATGGTTACCCGTCACAGTAAAGACCATCCATTGAAGCGCGCCTATTTTGAAGAACTCATTTGGACCTCTTGCAGCCCATTGTGCAACCCCGGTCTGCTGGAGACGATGGAAAAAGAAGCTCACATAGGGAACAAGAGGCAGCAGGAACGCAATAAAACCGCCTGCCGCCCACAGGAGGGTGGTTTTTGGCCGATTAGCCGCCCAGATTGCCGGCTCGTTTGCGGCGAGTTTGAATGAAGCGGCGGCAAAACAGATCAGCAGGATTACATAAAATACGCCGCTGTGGTGCAGTTGGAACGCGATTGAGGCGAACAGGCCTATCGGCAGGAAAAGATGGGGTTTTTCGCGAACCCTGAATATCATCAGCACCAGGGGAATTACGAAAAGCAGCAGCAGGTTCTGCGCCCAGATTTTTCGGCTGAAGAGGATCAAATAGGGTGACAATGAAAAAAGAAACAGGCAAAGGAGAAACTGTACCCGGTCCCTGGCGAATGTGGCAAAAAAAAGGACCGAGAGCAGAAGGACGACTATATTCACGGCAAGGAAAAAAGCGGTAAGGGTGTATGGATCGGCGCTGCCGGCTGTCAGCAGGCCCATGATATAGGAGAAAACCGGCCCATTGGGTATACCGACGCTAGACTGCATGCCATGCTCGAGCCACCAGTGATGCGCAGGGGCGGAGAGTCCCTCCCTGATTGCCTTCAGCTCATCCCCCTTGAATTCGAAAGTATCCAGACGGAACGCGCGAAGAAAAATCCCCAAGGCCAGCATAGCCCACATGCCTACCCTCGCGCTTTGGGACATCTGCGCCCACAGCCGTTTGAGTGCAGCAAAGGAAGAACCCGTGGATGTGGATCCTTCGAGGTACATATGAGCCTCCCTGCGTCTTTTTCTCGGCATATCGCAGAACTCAAAGCCGGCCGCATTGTATTAACCAGTGCCCCCAACCGGGTTGCCTGCCGGCTGTAGAATGGTCTCCCCTGAGGTCGAGTATCTGCGAAGGGAACTTCCTGGTGCATGCTTGCGGCCAATCGGATAATCGAATATCCCACTGAAAAAAACAAGAGCAAGCTCAACGTGACCGCTTTGGGCAGTTTCAGATACACCACTTGCGTTTTTCATAGGCATATGGAAAAATCCTATGGGTTTTTAGGTTCAAAGTGCGGTGAACGGTTAGTGGAGGCTTTCATGTGGGTGAACATAGTATCTTTATTCATGGTGCTGTTCATGGTGTTTGCAGGTTCTTCAGTTCCCTGTAGGGGCGATGAAGGCCATGATAAGCCGTCCGGCGCAACTGAATATCACTCTTTGGCAAGTGAGAGAAAGTCTGGTGACTACACGATCAAAGTTGACCTGTCCGAACAGGTCCTCACCATGGAGATCCCCAAAATGGTCCGCCATGGAGGCGGTGGTGAGGAGAGGCTATATCCAATCCCGGGAGATCTTCACCCGACCAACGAAGGTGGCACTCCGGATGAGGGGAGCATTGACTTTGTTTCCGCATCCATCCTGTCGGCCAAGGCCAAACAGTTTGATGACGGGCTTTATGCGGCCGCTGAAATAGCAATGCAGGAAGGGTTGCCGGGCGTTTTGGGAAAGAAAATGTTTCTGTCGGCCCTGTTGGGCGCCCTTAAGGACCTCGGGGACCCCTCCATCCCTCAGCAGGAAGAAGAATGGTCGAGGGCTTTTATTGCTGCGGCATCCTCACTGGGAGGGCAGGACTCAGAGGAAGATGAGAGGGTTACCGAGTTAAGCCAAAGAATAAAGGAGGTTTTTCTGCAAGAGCCTCTTCGTTCAAAGCCTATAGGTTTTTACACATGGAATGACGAACTCGCCAAGATATTCCGGCAGGATCGCCTCTTGCAAACCAAACTTGAGAAGAGCGCTGCACTTGTGCGGGCCATCAAAAAAAAAGCCGGGCAGACAAAAGATTTCTATTTCAAGTACTTGGGATTTACCGAAAAAATGACTAACCCATTCCCATCGGATGTTTCGGATTTGAGGCGCTGCATCGAGGACCCTCTTACTACTTGTGGGACCGGGGAACAAAAAAAAACGGTCGTATTCTTTCCACCATCAAGATCTTATGAAACAGACCTTGTAAAAAAACTCTACGGCAATAAACCCATCCCTGACAATTTCAATCTTGCTGAAACACTGATCGAGGAAATCAAGGCCGGCAGCATCGATCTAACCCCCCGGGAAAACTCCGGCTGGTATGACTACCAGACGTATTCACTGGAAAGCCTTGTTCTACCGGAGAAGTCCCCTGAGGGCAAAAAGCTCGAGTTTACCCAAAGTTACAGGGAAGAACTGGAGGAGTTGTTCAAATCACTTCTGGCCCTCACAAGGGAAACCCACATCAAGCAACTGGAAATCCCTCTAATGATCGGTTCTGCATATCGGAAAGGGCCGCATGAGGAAAAGATACGCATAGATATTTCCCCGGAACTCACTTTAGAGCCGCTGGCGACCTACTATTTGAGAAGGGCCCGCTCTTATAATTTCGTCCATAGCGTCCTGAAAGATATGCTTGGAGAAAGCAATCTCTCAAAGATACACCGTTTGACGGCATCTGGACCTGTCAAAAAGGACCTCGCCGTGGAGCTGAAGGAAATGGAGGCGCTCTTTTTCGGGGCGGCTTTAATCGTTGCAAATGAAACCGGCTGCGCTCTACAGATAACAAAAAGGGACGGATCGGGCAATGGAGGGAACAAGGACATCGAATTTGCCCGCCTCTGGATGAATCATCTTTCCGATGATCCGGATGTTTCACGTGATAACAGAATGATGGTGCCTGTCTTTTATGATTTCCAAAGAAAAATGACAAAAGTGTGGGTCGTTTTAGGATACGAACAGAAATCTGTCGAGGTGGGATTCAAGTCGACTCCGCAAATTACCGTCTTTGACGGCAAAGGGAATAAGATTGATGAATCAAGACTCGACGTACATTACAACGACCAGGTCCGCTCCCTGTGGTACCCTGTTTTTGCCGAGATTTACGTAAAAAATATCCTGGATAGAGATGAGTTCAGGAAGCTTTGCGACAGGTACGCCACGAGGCCGGAGATCCTAAAGGCGCTCCAGCAATAGTTCATAAACTCAGTCAATAGTGAATAGTGAAGAGGTTGGGCTGATGAAGCTGCATTAAATCCATTTAACCAAGGAGCTGCCCATGCCCAGAAGCATCTTGTGCTCCCTGCTTATGATTTTGGCTGCCTCCAGTGTGGCCCATGGAGGCGCCGTGTTTCTAACATATCCGTCACGCTCTGGTCCGTTGAATCCTATCAGTGTCAAATCCACCTACTCAGCAAAAACTCGGATTTTAACAACTGCTCTTTTATCTTTGATCTTTTAATGATCTGAATTGGCTATGCTCGTTTCCCGTGTTTCAGATGTAACTGTAGATTTAGTCCCAACATCATTTTTCACATCCGGCTTTGGCGTGGGCGCCTCGTATTTAGATTTTGAGGAGCGCAGCAAGGTTTTTTGTTTTTCTCTGATACTTTTTAGCACTTCTTTATATCGATTTTTTCGTGAACTACTGAGCATAAAACGCCATGCAAGCCACCATATAAAAATACCCACTACAATACCTATCCCCGGAAAGAGAGTAAATCCTAAAATAATAAAACCAAGTCCAACTACAAACATGGGGAGAGCAAGACTCAAACCTTCCAACCTGTTTTGTATAATATATACCATCTTTTTAATATCCATATTTTATCACTTCTTTCTAAGTTAATGTGATTGTTAAGATACGTTGTCAACTACTGCGCAGATTTAATAACCTTTCTAATTCCTCTATCCTTTGTTCAAGTATCCCAGCCTCACATCATTGTTTAACCTCCTTTTTTCGTTCCCGAATCATATTTTACTAACTAGTTAATAATGCTATTCAAATACAATATTAAGCCATTTTTCGAGTCCAAGCACCCTTATCCCGCAATCTTAATGCCCCACCTGAAGCGATGCAATCTTTAGTGGAGGATTTTGAGTCCAGGACAGTGGCTCTTGGCCCATTTGAGATATTCGGGATCGCACCACCCTCGAGCTGACTTTGCCACCGGTGGCATACAGTTGATGTATGGTGTTGAGGGACAGGCATAGCCCGAAGCCCTGGAAGGCCCTGGGCGCGAGGCCGGATCGTCCCCGCTTGAGCCGCCATCAAACTTCGGGGTGTTGTCGCCTGTTTGGCTCAATTGCTGATAGACCGTTTCACCAGCGGATACGACAGCCGACAGCCCTGCCGCCGTAAGCGCGACAATCGCCAGAATGATGCTCAGATTTATTGCGGCCTTGGTTCCTATATCCGTTCCCCCCTCTAAAGCAATGGAGTTATGGTGCGACGGGCCGGTTAGAACTTATAGCCAAAGCTTTCCAGAAACTGTTCGAAAACATGATCCACGAGGATTGCTGCTAGCACCAGGGGGATCAACATGGCTACGATGACGAGCTTTTGTTTCCAGCCTTTCAGGGCTGCAAATTTATAAGCAAGCATGGTCACCATGGGGCCGAGGATGAGCATGACGCAGCCCGAAATCGTCAATGTGACGGACATAAAGGTTGCCTTCGGATACGTGACAATCTTGGGGGCGTGCTGATATGCGTCATGTATGGGGAAATAGAACCCTACAAAGCCAAGGATAAGCCCAAGGACCAAAAACAGGCCCCCCCCGAGACGGGGATATTTGTCCAGGTTTAACTTTCTCTCGCCTTGTACTTCATCACTCATGGCGTATTCCTCCCGCAATTGAATGGTTCCCGCGGTTATGACCTCCTCGAACATCCCCGATATACTTTACCCCAAGTTTTCGTTTCCTGTCATGTTTATTTTCAACGATGGTCGAGTATAGCTTTACGGTCCTGGTGCCTGGACGGCAGGGCCGAGGGAAATAGTCCCGCAAAAAGGGCCCCGCAAAAAGGGTTGCCAATACGAACGGAAAGTCTTATATGGAGCGGGCACTTTCTTATCACGAAAAGGAGCAAACATGAAGATCATCTGTCCATCATGTAATTACGTAGGGGAAAGCAAGGGAATTGCCAAAGGCTCTCGAAAAATCGAAATCACGCTCTGGTGCTGTTTTATTTTGCCCGGCATGCTTTACACCATGTGGCGGCAATCAAAAGACGGCCAATACCAGGGGTGTCCAGAGTGCCACGAAGCCAACGTTCGGCTGATGAAAAGAAAAGAATGGCAAGCATATGAACGAAACGGAAAGTTACCGCCCGAATGATTTTCGAAGAATCCACTCCCAAAAGCATCGAAGGACTCCGAAGCGGTCCCACAATTCCACCGCAAAGACGCAGACAGAGTTGAGCTGAAACAGAAAATTCCCGCCTTTGCGGAATTTTCGAGCCTGGGCAGTTACGCTTGGTGAAGGCAATCTCAATCCCTTTTCCACTTTTGTCTCTGTCTCCTCCGCATAATCTGGTCAACCCGCCCACCGGCTCTAGCCGGAAGCTCCACGGTGAAAAGTTTTTTCTTCTCTTGTCCCCGTGTACCCCCTCTCCGCACCGGTCTTTCAACGTACTGCTCTCACGGCCCGCCTCTGAATATCTATCCCATTTATGAAAACTTCGTTTTTTCCCCTTCCCTGCCCTCTCTAATTTTTCTTGCCACTTTTTTTGCCGCTTCTGGTTGCCGCTTCTGGTTGCCGCAACTGATTGCCGGTTCTGGTTGCCGTTTTGCAGGGCAAAATCGCCCAGTGGTATGCTGCTTAAACTGGAATAAGACAAGGGTTGGGGAGACGCGGGAGCGCAGGGACGGGGGGACGAGACCCTCACCGCGTCACAGTAGAATTCGGGAGTTAAGGCGAATCGAAGCATCGGAGAATCAGGGGAAATGAAGTGCGAGCAATGCGGCATGGCGATGGATTTAGTGGAGGTTTTGGAGAGGGGGGGAGTTTGGGAGTGCCGTGGGTGCGCCTATACCCTCACGCTCAAAAAAGGCTTCACACCAAAGATTCTATATGATGGTCCGCCGCCTCTTGACTATTACTACCACGACTAAGATCCTGGCTGGCGGTCCTCTTCCCTGCTCCGACGCTTTTTGCCGTTTTTATTGCCGCTTCTGGTTGCCGCTTCTGGCTGCCGTTTTACAGGGCCAAATCCCTTTATGATATTCTGTATCCTGTAGAAACGAATTGTATTGATTTAGACAGGTTTGACAGAATTTAGAGGAAAAGGTTTTAAGCCCCTCCGGATAAACGCCTCTGGTCATAGACAGGCCAGGGAGAGCATAGAGAAAGGTCCAGCTTCCGGCTAAAGCCGGTGAAAGGAATGACCAGACTATGTGCTTCGCTTCAGCGCCATCGGTTCCCGCTCCTCCTCCGGCTCCCGCGCCTCCACCGAGCCTGCCGGATTCGGGAGTGCAGGGTGCGGGTCAAAATCAGCGCAATCTCGCGGCAATGGCTTACGGCGCGAGCCAGACGATTCTAACGGGTCCGCAGGGCTTGCAGACGCCGGCAGCGACAACGGCGAATTCGGGCAAGACGCTGCTTGGAGGCTAGAAGAAGGGTAATCGGTGATAGGTAATAGGTAATGGGCAAAAACCACCTCTGACCCATAACCCCTAACCAATAACATTTAACCCGGAGCGGAGCGAGCGTGGCCGACGTAATCAAAATCGATACCTTCAGCAAGGTCCCTAAAATCCAGGCTTTGCGGAAGTACGTAGACCGGCGGCTTGTGGGCTTGCGGGTTGACCGCTGGAGTTACTGGCAGCACTGGCGGCAGTTATCCGACTTTATCCTGCCCAGGCGCGGCCGCTATCTCATGACGCCCAACCAGGCCACAAGAGGCGACCCGGTTGGATCGAGGATGATAAATGAAACTCCTATTTTTGCGCTCAGAACGCTTGCGGCGGGCCTTATGGCTGGCCTTACTAGTCCTGCTCGCCCTTGGTTTCGGCTTTCTATCCGGGACATGGATGTGTCCGATAACACACCCGTCCGTCTGTGGCTTGATGAAGTAACCAAACGCTTACTTACGGTGCTCTCCCAGAGCAATGGCTACAACGCCTTGCACGTCATCTACGAGGAGCTGGGGTGCTTCGGCACGGGGTGCATGCTCATCGAGGAGGACTACGACGATGTTGTCAGGTGTCAAACACTCACAGCCGGTGAGTACTACCTTACTTCGAGCGGTAAAAACCAGATTGATACTCTTTACCGCGAATACGTACTCGCAACAGGTCAAGTTGTGGAACGATTTGGACTTGAGGCTTGCAGTCCCCAGGTCAAAAGTCTTTGGGCCTCAGGGCAGCTCGATAAAGAAGTAAATGTTGCCCAGGCAATCGAGCCAAACGACGATCGCGCCCCGCAGATCCCGGGGCTAAAAGGCAGAAAGTTCAGATCTGTAATATGGGAGTGGGGGCAGAGCCAGAACCTGGTGTTAGAGCTCCGGGGCTATCACGAGCAGCCCTTCTGCGCGCCGAGATGGCATGTTATCGGAAACGATTCATACGGCAGATCCCCCGGCATGGAGGCGCTGGCGAGCTCGAAGATGCTCCAGCAGTTGGAGAAACGCACGGCCCAGGCGATAGACAAAGTGCTAAATCCTCCGATGGTGGCCGATGTGTCAATGAAAAACGAGCCGGCCTCACTTCTGCCGGGCGGGGTGACTTACGTTGCAAACCTTGCGCAAAGCGGATTCAAGCCGGCTTATGAAGTACCGCCAAATATCCAAGGCGCTGAAGAAAAGATAGCGAAGGCCGAGGACAGGATCAACCGGGCGTTCTTTGCGGATTTTTTCCTGATGATCTCACAGCTTGATACCGTGAGGACCGCGACTGAAATCATCGAGCGAAAGCAGGAAAAGATGCTGATGCTCGGACCGTTTCTCGAACGCAGCCAATTCGAGCTGATAAATCCGATGATCGACCGGGTGTTTGCAATGATGTACCGGGCCGGGCTGTTGCCTCCGGCGCCGCCCGAGATACGCAATCGCGCTCTTGATATCGAAACGATTTCAACTCTTGCCGATGCGCAGAAATCAACGGCTACAACCGGGATCGAGCGGCTGGTGGCCTTTGTTGGAAACCTTGCGGCAGCCAAACCCGAAGTGCTCGATAACGTGGATATGGACGAGACCGTGCGGGAATACGCAGACCTTATCGGGGTTACGCAAAAGCTCATTGTAGCGCAGCAGAAGCGGGATGCGCTGAGGAAGCAGAGATCCCAGCAGGCGGCTGCCGCCCAGGCGGCGCAGATGAGCATGGCCGGAGTCCAGGGGGCAAAGACTTTGAGCGAGACCGACGTTGGCGGGGGGCAGAGCGCGCTGCAGAAGATGTTGGGGTATGGTCAGGCAGGCGGAGGGGTGGCGCAATAAAGAATATTCACCGCAGAGACGCAGAGGGCGCAGAGGAAAAGATTATGAGCCATGGCCAATATGCGAAAGCAAAGAATAATGGCGCGGGCGTAATGCCGGCGAAGGTGCAGGTGCAGATCCCGAATGTATCCGCCTGTGCGAGTTATCACTGCCCGGGTTGCACGAACAATATTTTCGAGCGGGCGTTTCGGATCTTTGAAATCTCTGCATTGCTTTCTCCGATAGGGGTCGCGCAGCCGGCCGAACAAGAGGTCTATCGCTGTACGAATTGCGGCCTGGCGTGGGAGCAAACATCGCTCAAGAAACTGACGGCCAAAGAGCGAGAAGACCTGGTGACGGAGATGAAGGCCAAAATGCAGGAAGCAGGAAGCGGGAAGCAGGGAGCGGGAAGCGAGCTTGATGGCTGACGAGCAGACCCCATACAACGCAGGCGACGCGCAGCATGTGGCGAAGCGGGAGAAGAGCCAGAAGACCCGCAATCTTCAAAAGAAGGCCGCGCTCCGCAAGATTATGTCAGATCCCGAGGGGCGCATGTGGATGTGGGATTTGCTGGAAATGTGCAGGATTCACGTAACTTCGTTTTCGTCAGATCAGCTTGCGATGGCGTTCCAGGAGGGAATGCGCAATGTGGGGCTTATCCTCGAAGCGCAAATATTCCAACTTAGCCCGGAGCTGTATTTAAAGATGGTTACTGAAAACGGTGGCTACAAGACAGAATAAGTACAAAAAAGTCAAGTGAGGGGGTCCGCTTTAGCCCGGCCAGGTGAGAGCGGCGAATAGAATAAGGAACGGCAGTCAGGTGCCTGACCATCTGATCTGCCGTTTTTTATTGCCCCCATTAGACCAGGACTGAGTGCTGAGGACTGAGGACTGAGTAGAAAAAGCAGAGGACCTCGATGCAAAGACACCTACAACTCGTACACGACGTCATGAAGGGCAAACCGGCTCACCTTCGAAGTCCGCAATGGCACAAGGTAGAGAAAGAACACCTGGCGAAAAAACCTGCCTGCCAGTGGTGCGGGGCGAAAGTCGAACTCGATGAAAATGGAAAGCCGAAGAAGGACGTGCAACCAAAGCTCCAGGTGCATCATATTAAACCGTTCCATCTTCATCCGGAACTTGAGCTCGATCCTTCGAACTTCATAACCCTTTGCGAAGAGGGCGGATACCTCAACTGCCATTTGTTTCATGGCCATAACGGGGATTGGAAGAGTTTCAACGACAAGGTGCGCGATGATTGCGAAGAGCACGCCAAAGATCCGGAGCGCCAGATCCTCGAAGCCGTGAGAAAACAAGACCCCAAACTATATGAGTTCCTGGTGAAAGCCAGGATTGAAAGGAAGAAACATGCCTGAAGAAACAGCAACAACGACAGCGGCTGAAACCACGGCGGCACAAACCACCGAGCAGACTACGGACCAAACTAATATCCTGGCGGATGCGGCGACGCAAACGACAGAGGCCGCGATCGAACCGAAACTTGGCCCAGATGGGAAACCATTGCCGCTAGAGCCCAAACTGGGGCCGGACGGTAAACCGCTGGAGCCTGATGAGGGCAAGGATAAAAAGCCCGAGATCAAAGCGTCCGAAGAATATGCGGAATTTACAATCCCGGAAGGGACCACCCTCGATGAGCAGACCGCGACTGAGTTCAAGGGGCTGGCAAAAGAGCTGGACCTGACTCAGGAGCAAGCACAGAAGCTGCTCGATTTTGGAGGCGGGAAACTCCGGGCACAGATTGAGGCCCCCTACAAGCTGTGGGCTGAGACCCAAGCGAAGTGGCAGGCCGAGGTAAAGGCGGACCCGGAGATAGGCGGCACGAAATTCGAGCAGAGCATCAAGGATGCGGCTCAAGTCTTTGTGCCGGGAGATTCAAACCCGTTCGTGAAAGATGAGGCGGAGGCCAAGAGCCTGAGAGATGCGCTCAACATGACGGGGGCCGGGAACAATCCCGCTATTGTGAAGTTATTTGTCAAGATCGGGACCCTGCTGAAAGAGCCTGGTTCGCTTTCGGGCGGACCGGTGAAAGACACGCAGGACACACTTCTTGCCAAAATGTATCCAACAATGAACGAAACGACGACGTAACGAGGAGCACATAAATGGCCACTATAGGACCTGTAGCATTGACACTGGCGGACTGGGCCAGACGGATAGATGACGACGGAAAGATTGCCGAGATCATCAATCTTTTGTCCCAGACCAATGAAATCCTAGACGACATGCTCTGGGTGGAAGGAAACCTTCCGACCGGGCATAAAACGACAATCAGAACCGGTTTGCCTTCCGCGTACTGGCGCTTGCTAAACATGGGCGTGCCCAGGGGCAAATCGACCACGGCCCAGATCACCGAGACCTGCGGCATGCTCGAAACTTACAGCGATATCGACGTGGATCTCGTGGCGCTTTCCGGTAACGACCGCGCTTTCAGGCTCTCTGAAGAGCTGGCATTTCTTGAGGGCATGAATCAGCAGATGGCCGGGATAAACGTCGATTCGGTCTACTTCGTGACCCAGAGGACCATTCCGGGCGTGAATGGCGGAAATCCCGTGAAATATATCGAGCGGATGAACGCACGGAACTTTCTCACAAACGGGGTATCCGATGTGACGAAGGCCTGGTTTGTAGACTGCGGGCTTCAATATTCGGGCAGCCCGGCGACGGAGATAACCGGCCTCGATCATTTAAACGGGGCCACTGTAAGCATTCTTGCCGATGGGAGCGTTCAGCCTCAGCAGATAGTGGTGAACGGGGCTATTACGCTCCAGAACGCGGCAAGCCTTGTCACTGTGGGACTTCCTTATGTCTCGCAGCTCCAGACCCTTTGCATGGAGCCCGAAGGGATGGTGATGCAGGTCCAGGATTACCGCAAGAAGATTGCGGCTGTGGCGGTGCGGGTAGCGGACACGAGGGGGTTGAAGGTCGGGCCGGACTTTACGAGGCTGACCGAGATAAAGGAAAGATCGGCGTCGGTCAGCATGGGCGCGGCCGTGCCGCTTTTTACCGGGGACGAGCGCGTGATAATCAGCGCAGATTACCTGGTGGATGATGATGTGTGTTTGCAGCAGGACAACCCACTTCCGTGTACGGTTTTGGGGGTAATTCCGGAGGTGAGTATAGGAGACAGCCCTGGGTGAAGCGGGGCTGAGGACTGAGGACTGAGTGCTGAGGACTGAGTAAAAAAAATCTCAGCACTCAGCACTCATAGCTCAGCCCTGAAGCGACCAAAGGGAGCGGCCATGGCTCGAATCATAGTCCCGGCACATTCAGATCATGTCTACTGGATCGCGAATAAAATGCGGCAGCCGGACCGGGCAGAAGTCGCGGCGGCGGCGGGGATGGGGCCGTTTCGGGCGCTTTCGGACTCGCTGCAGCGATCGGCGGCGGCATGGACGGGGATGGTAAACGATGAGCCTGTCTGCATGTTTGGCGTTACGCCCGTTGATATTTTGGGAGGCGTCGGATCGCCCTGGCTGCTGGGAACCAATGAAGTCGAAAGGTACGCCATCACTTTCTTGAGGTTGAACAAAGGATATGTGGCGAAGATGCTCGAGCTTTTTCCTCATCTTCAAAACTATGTCGACGTCAGGAATGAGATGTCAATCAGGTGGCTCAAGTGGTTGGGGTTCAGGTTCGATCCTGAGCCGGTTCCTTATGGAATATGGGGTTTGCCGTTTTATAGATTTCATATGCAAAAGCAGAATGTTTCTGGAGGCAAAATCTAATGTGCACACCGGTTGCTCTTGGCGTAGCAAGCCTGGTTGTCGGGGTCGCGGGGTCTGCGATGCAGGGGATAGCTCAGTCCCAGGCCGCGAACTATAACGCCCAGGTCGCGCGGAATAACCAGATCGTCGCCAATCAGAACGCGAGCATCGCCCTTCAGCAGGGACAGGCACAGGAGCAGGCCAAGCGGATACAGACCGGCGAGATGGGTTCCGCAATCGTGGCGAACGAGGCGGCAAGCGGGGTGAATCCGAATGAGGGTTCGGCGCTTTCCGTGCGGTCCTCTGCGGCCGAAACCGGGGAGCTCGACGCGCTTACGATCCGGTACAACTCGAACCTCCAGGCGCGAAATCTCCAGTACCAGGGGGCGCAGTACGGTGCTCAGGCTCAGCTTTACAGCTCACAGGCCGGATGGGATGTGGCGAACTCCATCCTTGGCGGAGCGTCTTCGGTCTCAGGTAAGTGGCTTCAGTACAATCAGATGGGGGTTTTTGGAAATCAGCCTTCAAATGCCGTGACTGGGGCTTCGGCCTACTTGAGCGGTATGTGGAGTTAATAAGCTTCGGCCTAACGGTAAGAGGAATGACCAGATTATGCCGGTCGTTCACGATTCAGCGTTCGAAGAACACGTAATGCCCCAGGGCCAGAAGGCATATAACACCATCGACAAGGCCACGCTCGAAAGCTCAGGCTGTCAGGTTGGGCAGACTCTCCAGCAGACCGGAAACATGTTCGAACAGCATGCGGTTGCTCGGCAGCAGTTCATAAATGAAGTCAACGTGAACGATGCTTACGCGAACAGGTTTTCCCCGCAATTCGCGATTTGCAAAACGAATTTCTGAAACTCGAAGGCAAAGAAGCCGAGACGCGCTGCCCCCAAAGATTTAGAACCCAATCCGGTGATAGACTGCCTAATCCTCAGACTAGCAACTTATTTCAAATCTCCCGGGGACCGGGTAAGATTTTGTTTCGGAAGTGTGCTTCTCTATGTTATCAGATTTCAGGACAAAGGGAGGTGAAGCAAATGGAAGAGAAAAAACCCGCGGCCGATCCGAAAGCAATGCTTAGCTCGATTTTGCAAATCTTCCAGGCTGTTATCAGTGCCCCGGTGTCGTTTTACCGGCAAATGCCAACTTCGGGAGGCTATGCCGATCCCGTTATTTTCGCAGTCGTCATGGGTGTTGCCGCCGGCATCGTAAGGATCGCCGTTAGCCTGCCGGGGTTTTCTTTTGCCAAACTCTTCACCCTGTTTTTGGCCGGGATGATAATAACCCCTATATTGACAGCGCTTTTCACCTTTGTTGCATCGGCCATTCTATTTGTAATCTGGCAGCTTATGGGGTCGCGGCAATCCTATGAGGTCTCCTTCAGGTGCGCGGCCTATGCGCTTGCTATCACCCCTGTTACCGCAGCGCTCAATTTCATTCCATATCTGGGAATTGTGGCCGGCATGGCCTGGACGGCTTACATTCTCGTGTGTGCTTCAGTTGAAGTTCACGGGACTGAACCGAAGATTGCCTGGATCGTTTTTGGCGCTATCTGCACCATTCTTGCACTCGGTTCCGTTTCGATGCAGCACACGGCGAGGAGCTTCCCGCATAAAATGCAGAGCTTGGGAAAAGGGCTTGACGATATCGAGAAGATGAAGCCCGAGGAAGCCGGCCAGGCGGTTGGCAAATTTTTAAAAGGCATGCAGAAGGGTATGGATAAGTAGGGGTCTTTAGCGGACAGAGCCGGGTAGAAGGCGGAAAATGGCCGAACCGAAATTGATCTACCGATGCCAGCAGTGCGGCTACATAAGCCCTAAATGGATGGGCAAGTGTCCCGAATGCGGGATTTGGCACAGCTTCTCCGAGGAGGTGGCGCCCGGGGGGGCCAGGAAACTGGCCTCGAAACTCGCAAAAACTCTTTCGGCCCATCCGGTCAGCCTCGATGAAATCCAGTCCGACGGCGAAGTGCGCCTCCATACGGGCATCGGCGAATGGGACCGGGTGTTGGGAGGGGGTCTGACAAAGGGATCTGTGGTTTTGCTCGCAGGCGACCCGGGCATCGGAAAATCCACCCTTCTTCTCCAGGCGCTTTCCAGGATGACCAAGCAGGGCCCTGTTCTCTACGTTTCAGGCGAAGAAAGCCCTCAGCAGTTGAAGTCCCGCGCTCAGAGGCTGGGACTGAACTCCCGCGACCTGTTCATCTTTGCGGAAACCTCACTGGAAGCCGTGCTTGACGAAATCGAGAAGAACCCTCCGATGGTCGTAGCGGTGGACTCCATTCAGACTATGTACACCAGACTCCTGGATGTTGCCCCTGGGTCCATAAGCCAGGTGCGGGAATGCGCATCCAGGCTCATGAGGACGGGCAAAGAAGCCGGGATAAGCATTTTCGTTATCGGCCACGTCACAAAGGAGGGAGCCATAGCCGGCCCACGCGCCCTGGAGCATCTGGTGGACACCGTTTTATACCTTGAGGGGGATAGGACGCACACCTTCCGGCTGCTTCGGGCGGTCAAGAACCGATATGGCTCGACAAACGAAGTCGGGGTTTTCGAAATGAAGGAAAGCGGCCTCGATCAGGTCCCCAATCCCTCCCAGTTGCTTCTGGCAGAGCGCCCCAAGGGGGTCGCCGGCTCCGTTGTGGCCTGCTCCGTGGAGGGGACCCGTCCCATTCTGGTCGAACTTCAGGCCCTGGTCAGTTCGACCGGATGGATGCAGCCGCGCCGCACCAGCATGGGGGTTGACACAAACCGGCTCTCGCTTTTGCTTGCAGTGCTCGAAAAAAAGCTCGGCTTCAACTTTGCGCAGCAGGACGTGTTCATAAATGTGGCCGGCGGAGTGAGGCTCATAGAGCCCGCAGCCGACCTTGCGATGACCACCGCCCTGATGAGCAGCTATCTGGACAGGCCGCTTCCGCAGGATCTTGTGGTGTGGGGCGAGGTAGGGCTCGCCGGTGAGGTAAGGGGAGTCGGGCACAGCGCGCTCCGGGTGGGAGAGGCCTCCAAGCTGGGGTTTACCGCCTGCCTTATGCCCAAGAGCAATTCCGAGCGGCTTTCGCAGGAAATGGACGCACGCCACATAGGCGTCCGTTCCCTTCAGGAGGTCCTGCAGACAGTTTTTGAGGGAGAAACGGGACTGCCCCGGAGCGGCGCTCAGTGATAAACTCCTGCAAATTCTGCCGGATAATTTCGGGCGAGTTGCCCGCCTCGATCATCCTGGAAGATGAATCTTGCGTGGCCTTCCTGGACAGCCGCCCACTTTTTCAGGGCCATTGCCTGCTCGTCCCCAGGGCCCATTACGAAACGTTGATGGACCTGCCGGACTCCCTAATCCAACCATTTTTTTCGGACGCAAAGCTTCTGTGCCGCGCGGTGGAGGAAAGCATGAGCGTGGAGGGGACTTTTGTGGCAATCAATAATAAAATCAGCCAGAGTGTTCCCCACCTTCATGTGCACGTGGTCCCGAGAAGAAGGAAAGACGGTCTGAAAGGTTTTTTCTGGCCAAGGTACCGGTACGCGGACGAAGGGCAAATGCGAGAGGTTGCCGAACGGATCGGGGCTGCTGCGCAACTGCTTAGGTCCGCGACAGAGTAACCGTGGGCCATTCTTGCCGCTCTATTACGCTATCTACCTGGAACTCGGGCCGGGCGAATTTTTTGACCGACTCAAGCCTGCTCTCCAAAAATCCGGCCAGTACGATCCGCCGGGCATTCCTCCACTCCCCGGCCGCAAGGGTTTTCTCGATAATGGGCCATTCCAGGTTCATGACTAAAAGGTCCGTACGTATACACAAACACCCCAACCGGTCAGCTTCTACCAAGGCGACACGATCTGCAACTCCGTTTGCACGCGCGTTTTTCCAGGCGGTCTTCAGCGCGAGGGGATTACGGTCTATTGCCAGTACGAATCTTGCCCCCGCCAAGGCGCATGCGATAGCAAGAACCCCGGTCCCGGCGCCAAAATCCAGCGCCGTACGGATTTCATCGGACCCGAAAATTTCAGATATCGCAAGCAGGCACCCTTGAGTGGTGGGATGAAGGCCCGAACCGAAAACAACTCCGGGGTCGATGAGAATTGCCATACCGTCCGGCTGATCAGCCGGGTCAGCCGACACCCGGATGTTGAAAGACCCAAGGCTTATCTGAGGGAGGCAAATGTCCTGCCATTTGTCATAAGGCAAATCGTATCGAGAAGTTAGCCGCCAGTCGGGGCGGGATTTCAGCCACTCTGCAATGGGTTCGGCAGACTCTTTTCTGTAGAAAAGATAATAAAAAGGCGGTTCCGGCCAAATCCCCTCGAGGCCTTCAGCGGGGAGGTTCCGGGGCCGGCCGCTTCCTTTAAGCTCATAAACACTGAGCATCGCCCCTCACTATATGTTGTTTCCATCCGGCAACCGCTTCGGGTTCCATCAGGAGTGTCCAGATAGACAGTATCTAAGCGCTCCACGCCGGCCCAAAAGACAAAATCCTCCAGGACGGGAGGATTTTGCCTGAGATCAACTCTGTAAACCGCAACGTTATGGAGTGAATGGATTGGACCTTCTTTTGTTGACATTCGATTCGGTCTGATCATCCTTGGACACGGGTGGTTTATCGGACACTATCGGGACGGTCTCTTTCTCGTCAAGAGGAGACCCGACCTTTTGAAGAATCAATTCAGGATCGCGTGTAGCCGCCGCCTCAGCCTCTGCCGAAGCCGCCTGCGGCTTTTCCTCCGGCTTGCCGAAAACCTTTTCGTTTATCTGTTGGGCAAACAGGTTTACCTGGGGCATGACGTCGTCGAGTGTCTTCATTTGAGCATAGAAGGACACAGGCTCGGTTTTGCCCGACACCGCCGCCATTTTTGCCTCAATACTTACCGACTGGCCCGTGCTGGTTATGCTTCCGAACAGAACATAATCCGCCTTGAAGCCGGCGCCGATTCTCAGGGCCTCGCTCTGCGATATTTCCTTTGCTCCCTTGAGGGCCATGTCTGTTTGCGATTTGTCCACTACCTGCACTTTTCCCTGCGAGGAAAGCCGCGAACAGAGCATGTCGCGGACTCCGCCCTGAAGGTAATTAAGATTTGCCGGGGTGCTCATGCCAAAGGGCAAAATCACCACCCTGGCCGTTGCGGTGTCGCCCGCAGGGCTTTGAGCAGCCATACAAGGCGCCATAAGTCCTGAAAACACAAACAAAAAGCACGCAAATAAAATCACTGCCCTGCTATAAGACATGCCATTCTCCTTCGGGATGGAATCTATATTCGGTTGAATAAACACCCGCTGATTGCAGATTTTGGCCACTCATGCAGCGATATTTTCCGCCTTTGCCTAAAAAAGCTCCGAATTTCAGCAATTTTCGGGAGCTTGGCGCAGAGCAACCCTTTTCCCGGTAATGTACAATAAATCAGGCTGGGGCCGCTTATCAAGTCTTTTTATTGCCGTTCGGGATGAAGTGAACAAAGATTGTTGCCTGCTCCTGCGCCGGCGAACCTGCCAGGCGGATGAGCGGCCGTGGAGTTTGCGGTCAATGGCGTCATTGGCGACTCATACGATAGGCTTATATAATACCATGTTCGAAAAAAAATGCGTCTGACATGATAAGAGAGGCGACTGTGAGCGCAGCCACGCAGAACGCACAGACATTAAACGTGGTGCGTTTGAAGGCAAGCCGGATGTTCAGCGAATCAGAAAGTGAAGTTACAATGGTGTAAAGGTCTCGCTTCGCAGGGCTTTGCCCCACGTAATTTTGTGATGTGGGCTCGCCCGGCCTCCCTTAGCGAAGTGCCAGCGCGTAGCGAGTAGGCCGACCGCTCATTCTCGACAGCCCGCCCACCCGCGCGACGGGGCTGGGGCGGCAGGCCTCATAGGGTGTCTTGCCTGCAATCTGCTTCACCTGATCCGGGATGCAAAATTCTGGTTTGTGCAAAAAAAATGTATCGTGTTGAACCGATATGATACGTTTTCTATTGACTCAAGCTTGCAGACAATTGTAAGTTCAGGCCCTTAATAGCACACTATTAACACAATACGAAACATCGCGTTACATATTGCAACACTAATGAAACTGGCTATTGCATAATGCAATATTTCCGGTGAAACACAGTTTTGCGGAATTTTGCAAAATGTGACAATTTGATGACGGTTTCTTATTACCGAAGCTTTTCTCTTGACATTAATTGAAATTTTGCAATAGAGTCCCCCAATTATATGCGGGGGCAAACTGTGTATTTTTTCTGACAGGAAAGGAGGTTAAAAGGTCAATAATATCAAAATGATGGGGCTTAGTAAGGAAAGAGTTTGCAAATAACGTCGGCTTTTGAGGAGGAAACGGTATGAAGTGTTTTATGAAATTGGGGCAAAAAGTGCTCTTAAGAGCCTTGACCGTAACGATGGTGGTGGGCCTCGTTATGGTCTTCATGGGTGGTTGGGCCTTCGCTCAGGAAAAGAGCGTGGCCGAAAAAATACTCGACATCATGTTGAAGAACCACGAGATCACTCAGGCGCAGTACAATGACCTGCTGAGCCAGGCCAAGGCAGAACAAATGGCGGCGGCCCAAAAAATTGCAGAATCGCAGAAAGCGACGGAAGCTAAGTTAGTGGCGCTGCAGCCTGTAGCCAAGCAACCGACAGATTTCAGGGCCTGGTGGAACCAGTCTGACGGCCTCCATTTTACGACGGAAGATAAAAACTTCGACATGCATATCGGAGGCAGGATCCAGTATGATGTTGCAGATACGGAACCGAATACTGCTTTAGGCAAATGGGCGGCGGCCGGAGGCTCTTTCTCGTCCAAGGGTGGCACGTCCCAACCGACGGCAGTCGGTGGGTACGGTGACCAATTGCGCAGAGTGAGATTGGACATTGACGGGACTCTCTATAAAAATATCGAATTTATCATGCAACCCGATTTTGCCCCGTCATATAAGATCACTACCGGGGTCTTGAGAAACACCAACGGCGTAACCACATCATCAATCACAAACATCGCGAGTATCACTACAGGCGCTGCGATCACTTTTGCGGACGTATGGGTGGGCGTCAAGGACATCCCATGTATCGGACGCATCAAAGTGGGACAGATGTACGAGCCTTTGTCCATCGAACAAATTACCTCGGACAACTGGAACACTTTCATGGAGAAGGCCCTGCCGGTCAATGCATTCATTCCCGGCCGTCAAGCGGGCATCGAGACGCAAAACACGATATGTAACGATCGCATAGGCTGGATGGTGGGCTATTTCTTCCAGCAACAGGCAGCAGTAACAGCCAATGGCGTACCTCTCGATACGACCGGAGATCTTTTCTCACCGCATTTGGACGCCACGAATTTTGCGATGAGGCTCACGGCTCTTCCCTGGTATGAGTGCAAGGGAGAACATCTGCTCGAAATTGGCATAAGCTACTCGCATGAGTTCCGTTCAGATACTTATTCGACTGCTTCTACGACACTTAACCAGGGCTTCATTAACCCCGGCACGCTCGACTTCAAATCCTCACCCGAAGCGAATCTTTTTAGCCCACTGGTCGACAGCGGATATTTCCTGGCTAAATCAGTGGATATTATAGATCCGGAAATTGCCTTCGTATGTGGACCCTTTTCCGCGCAGGCTGAGTACATTTGGGTCCAGGCCAACGATTGCATAAATCTTTTTGAGAGCTCGGGCGGCGGGACCCCCGAAGGCACGAACGGCTCGACCACCCATCTGCCTACTGCCAATTTTAGCGGCTGGTATGTCCAAGCCAGCTACTTCCTGACCGGCGAGCATCGCAACTACGCTACGACGGCCTCCCCTGCCACTTATCAGGGGACCTTTGGCAGGGTATACCCGTTTCATAACTTCAATCCCGTATGTGGAGGGGGGCTCGGCGCATGGGAACTGGCTTTCAGGGTGTCCCAACTTGATGTCAACGACCTCGGCGCCGGTTTCAACGGCGGGTGTGAAACCGACTACACAGTCGGCTTAAACTGGTACCTGAATCCAAACGTCATGGTCAAAATGGATTATGTTTATGCGACCGTCGGCGCTCATAGTGGCGGACTCCCCAACAACTACTACGGCAACCTGATCTCGAGCGGCACCGACAACATTTTCGAAACACGCTTCCAGATTGCCTTCTAATGATTTGCTCTGATTAATCTCAGGAGCTTTCAACGCAGCCCCTTCAGCCGAGCGGTTCTGCTCTGCTGAGGGGGTTTTCTCACTCATCCATTCTTTCGTTGCCTTCCTCGATGCTTGACATCGGTCGCGTAGCCATGTTCTTAAATGCTTTCCCTTTGCTTGCCTTCAAACGCACCACGTTTAATGTCTGTCCGTTTTCCATAGCTGCGCGCAAGGTCGCCGCTCTTATCATGTCAGGCGCATTTTTTGAGCAAGGTATTATATAAGTCTATAATACGAGGAAAACCTGATGGCCAAATTTCTCAAAGTCAAAACTGCCGGCGAGGTTTTGTCGATCCTGGACCGGATACAGCCACTGCCGCCCGAGCCGGTTTCACTCGCACTTGCCTGCGGCAGGAGGCTGGCTTCGGATATCACGGCAGCCGAGCCGGCTCCTCATTTCGCTCGCGCGACGATGGACGGCTACGCGGTGCGTGCGCGGGACACCTTCGGAGCATCGGAAAGTCTGCCCGCCCTTTTGGAAAGATCGGGCGAGGTGGTCATGGGCGAGGCGCCAGGGCTTGCAGTAGAGCCGGGAAAGGCTGTAGAGGTACCGACCGGCGGCATGATCCCCGATGGCGCCGACGCGGTGGTGATGGTCGAATACACTTCGGTGCTCGACAATACGACAATCGAGATCACGAGGCCCGTGGCGCCCGGCGAAAATGTGCTCAAGGCCGGTGACGATATAGCGCTCGGCGAGACCCTGTTCAGGCGGGGCGCCATGCTTCGGCCCCAGGATGTCGGCGTGCTGGCTGCCCTCGGAATAGTCGAGGTGGAGGTTTTCAGGGTCCCGCTGGTCGCCCTTATTTCGA
>Ga0208820_1000036_pt1 | contig 146635 bp, 116 predicted proteins | sample June2015DPH_16_5_FD_184713 | JGI IMG/M metagenome (GOLD analysis project Ga0208820, IMG submission 184713) | Peatland microbial communities from SPRUCE experiment site at the Marcell Experimental Forest, Minnesota, USA - June2015DPH_16_40... | ecosystem: Environmental > Terrestrial > Soil >...
CGCGCTGTTGGCAAAGCCGCTGGATACTGCGATGGCCTGCAGCGTCTGCGTGACGGAGACCGTGATCGGGCTGGAATACAGCGTCGAGCTGGTCGTCGGCGTAGTTCCGTTGGTGGTGTAGTAGATGGTCGAGCCGGCGGTCCAATCGCTGATGGTCACCAACTGCGCCGAGATATAGGTTCCGGCTGCCGGGCTCATGGTGGGCGTGGATACGGTCGGCGTCCCCGTTGTCTTCAGAGCCACAATCACATTGACATCGGCGTCATCGAGATTTGACGTCGCCGTCGCCGTCTGAACTCCCGTGGCGATCACGACCTTATCTTCAGAGAAGGCGCTGTCACCGCCATCATTCGACAGTTCGGTATCTCCCAACCCCGGCCCCGCCGTAAGGTTTGATCCGTTCGCGTTGTCGCTGAAGAAAGCGAACACGTAATCGTCGGCATTCGCGGTTGCCGCGGAGGTGGAGACGGTCAGCGACGTGCTGGTTTGAGTAGAATTTCCCGTTTGGTCCACGGTTGCCGTTATGCCATGCACCTCGTAAATATGGCAGTGGAGGTTGTTCGAGGCGCTGATGTTGCAGGTCACGGTATCGGCGCCGGAGCTCTTGGCTGTGGCTGCGTAGATAGCGGCCACCGAGTCCCCGGAAGTGCCCGCGTTCACGAGCTGAGTAAAGCTATTGCCGAGCGAGTCCGTTGGCGTATCGAGCGTCTCTGCGTCGTATGTGCTCTCGGCCACCAGGATCACGTTTCCGGAGGTTACGTTGCTGTTAAACGCAACCGCAAGCGAGGTGGCGCTTTCGTTGGATCCGCTATTGTGTTGAACCGTATAGATCGCCCCGCTCGACGCGCCGATGGTGTAAGCCGCCGAACCCACCGCGCTGTTTGTATCGCCGCTGTGCGTGGCCAGAGCTTCCAGCGTCTCTGTAGCAGAGACCGTGATCGGTGAGCTATAGACGCTTGAGGCGGTCGTCGGCGTAGTTCCGTTGGTGGTGTAGTAAATCGTCGCGCCGGAGGTGGTATCGCTGATGGTTACCGTTTGCGCCGAGGCATAGGTTCCGGCCGCGGGGCTGAAGGTCGGCGTGGCTACCACGGGCAGGCTGATGGTATAGGCCGCCGAGCCCACCGCGCTGTTGGTATCGCCGCTGTGCGTGGCGAGAGCTTCCAGCGTCTCTGTAGCAGAGACCGTGATTGCCGAGCTATAGACGCTTGAGGCGGTCGTCGGCGTAGTTCCGTTGGTGGTGTAGTAAATCGTCGCGCCGGAGGTGGTATCGCTGATGGTCACCGTTTGCGCCGAGGCATAGGTTCCGGCCGCGGGGCTGAAGGTCGGCGTGGCCACCACGGGCAGGTTGATGGTATACGCCGCCGAGCCCACCGCGCTGTTCGTATCGCCGCTGTGCGTGGCGAGAGCTTCCAGCGTCTCTGTAGCCGATACCGTGATTGTCGAGCTATAGACGCTCGAGGCGGTCGTCGGCGTTGATCCGTTGGTTGTGTAGTAGATGGTTGCGCCGGAGGTCGTATCGCTGATCGTGACCGTCTGCGCCGAACTGTACGTTCCTGCCGCCGGGCTGAAGGTCGGCGTGGCCACCACTGGCAGGTTGATGGTATAGGCTGCCGAGCCCACCGCGCTGAGCGAATAGCCGGAAGCTATGGCAACGGCCTTCAACGTTTCAGTGGCAGAAACAGTAATCGCGCTGGAATATGCCGAAGAAGCGGTCGTCGGCGTGGATCCGTTCGTGGTGTAGTAAATTGACGCGCCGGAGGTCGTATCGCTGATGGTTACCGTCTGCGCCGAGGCATAGGTTCCGGCCGCCGGGCTAAAGGTGGGCGTGGCTGCCGCGGGCAGGTTGATGGTATAAGCCGCCGAACCTACCGCGCTCAGTGAATACCCGGATGCAATGGCAACAGCCTCTATCGTCTGTGAAGTCGAGACCGGAAGCGGTGAGCTATAGACGCTCGATGCGGTTGTCGGCGTGGTTCCGTTGGTGGTGTAGTAGATCGTCGCGCCGGAGGTCGTATCGCTGATGGTCACCGTCTGCGACGAAGTGTATGTTCCGGCCGCCGGGCTGAAGGTCGGCGTGGCCGCTGCCGGAGCACTCGATCCAGCCTTGAGCGCAACGGTCATGATACTTGCTTGATCGGCGCCGCCATTGGTAATAGTGGTGGCGCACTGCCCGTAGTAAGTTCCCGCTGTGCTGGCCAGGCCGTATTCCGCTATGACGCCCTCTGAACTGTAACTATTCACCGCAGTCCACGTGATTGGCGCAGTGCCCGCGGACCACGAGACGTAGGATGGTATGCCGTAACACATGGACCACAGCAAGTCGTTTGCGCCGGTAGTGGTGAAGTTACCCGTGGATACAGTCGTGGCGTCCCAGCCTCCGACCAGCGATGCAGTAGCACTGGTATCCAACGGAGAAGAGGTGGCTACGCCGGAATACTCGGATACTGAGATCCAGATATTCGTGTAGGAGCTTGTAGTGGCTGTAATGGTAATGCTTCCCGATGCAGTATTCGCCAGAATGGCTGTGTCCATCTCGCCTTGATAGTCGGCCAGGTTTGAAATTGCACTCGACGGCGTGCCGGACGAGGAGGTAATAGTCGGTGTTACGGTGCCCGAAACATAAACGCCAATCATTAACGCATGTCCCGCACCTACTCCACTCAGCGTGCAGGAGGCGGTTTCAACATAGCCGCCGTATGAGCTGCACTGCTGAACAAATGCCGGGGTGCCTGACCTGGAGCTGATGGTATAGACCGCCGAAGCTACTGCGCTGTTTGAATAGCCCGACTTGGCGGCGATGGCCTCCAGGGTCTCAGTGGCCGAGACTGTGATGGCTGAGCTATAGGTGCTCGATGCGGTCGTAGGCGTCGAGCCGTTGGTTGTGTAGTAGATGGTCGAGCCCGAAGTGGAATCGGTGATGGTCACCGTCTGCGTTGAGCTATACGTACCCGCCGCCGGGCTGAAAGACGGCGTGGCAACTGCCCCGTTGATGGTATATGCGGCCGAACCAACCGCACTTGCCTGATAAAGAGGAGCCGTGGCGATGGCCTTCAACGTCTCTGTAGCCGATACGGTGATCGCCGAGCTATAGGTGCTTGAGCTGGTCGTCGGCGTGGTTCCGTTGGTGGTGTAGTAGATGGTCGCGCCAGTGGTCCCATCGCTGATGGTCACACTCTGCGCCGGGCCATATGCGCCGGCCGCAGGGCTGAAGGTCGGCGTGGCCGCGGGCCCGTTGATAACATACGCCGCCGAACCTACGGAGCTGTTCGTATCGCCGCTGTGCGTGGCGAGAGCCTCCAGCGTCTCTGTACCAGAAACGGTGATTGCCGAGCTATAGGTACTCGAGGCGGTCGTCGGGGTGGTTCCATTGGTGGTGTAATAGATCGTCGAGCCGGAGGTCGAGTCGCTGATGGTCACCGTCTGCGCCGAGGCATACGTCCCCGCCGCCGGGCTGAAGGTCGGCGTGGCTACAGTGTTAGTAGATGCCTTGAGCGCCACGGTCATGATGCTCGCTTGCTCAGCGCCGCCATTGGTGATAGCGCTGTTGCACTGCCCGTAGTAAGTTCCCGCTGCGCCGGCCAGGCCGTATTCCGCGATGACGCCCGATGCGCTGTAACTATTCGCCGCAGTCCACGTGATTGGCGCGGTGCCGGCGGACCACGAGACGTACGATGGGATGCCATAGCACATCGACCACAGCATGTCGTCTGCGGCTGTCGTGGTGAAGTTTGCCGAGACTACGCTGGTGGAGTCCCAGCCTCCAACCTCCGATGCAGTTGCACTGGTATCTAACGGAGAGGTGGCTACGCCGGAATACTCAGATACTGAGATCCAGATATTCGTGTAGGAGCTTGTAGTGGCTGTAATCGTAATGTTTCCCGATGCGGTATTCGCCAGAATGTCTGTGTCCATCTCGCCTTGATAGTCGGCCAGGTTTGAAATTACGCTCGACGGCGTGCCGGACGAGGAGGTAATCGTCGGTGTAAGGGTGCCCGAAACATAAACGCCAATCATTAGCGCATGTCCCGCGCCTACTCCAGAGAGCGTGCAAGAGGCGGTTTCAACATAGTCGCCGTATGAGCTGCACTGCTGCACATAAGCTGCTTGTGCCGAAGCCATGGTTCCGCTCGCGCAGAATGCGAACAGGACGAGGACAAAGTTGAAAGCGCTCAGCGCATGCGAGTGAAGGCTGGACTTCACATAGACGGAGAAAAACCGACTGATTGACATTTACATGCTCCTTTTTTGGGCTGCGGACGCGCTGAGGGCATATCAGCAATCAAGCCAACTCAGGTTGTCACCAGGACACGAAAAAACTTCATTGTGGGGAAACAATACAATCAGAAATCGCCTTTGCATAAATATTTTTTAATGAATTACCAAACTTTAGTAATACCCGGTGAGAAGTAAAATTGGGCGTTGCCGGTCGGCGTGCGCACCGCCCTTTGTTCGCTGGCCCTGATCTCTGATCCCTGATATATCGTTGAAGCCAGGCCATGAAGCAGATTCTCACCCGTCTCGTGCTCACCGTCCCGGTCGTCTGGCTGGTGGTTTCGCTGGTCTTTCTGCTCATTCACCTGGTCCCCGGCGACCCCATCCTGCAGATGCTGGGCGAGGGCGCGACTCCGGCCGATATCACCGCCCTGCGCCACCAGTACTCGCTCGACCAGCCGCTCTGGGCGCAGTATCTGCACTACTGGGCGGGCGTCGTGCGCGGCGATCTGGGCGCCTCCATCCGCCTGCACGAGACAGTGGCCCACCTCATCGCCCAGCGCTACCCCTATACGCTGGCTCTCACCTTGACCGCACTGGGATTGGCGCTTGCCCTGTCGCTGCCCGCCGGCATCCTCGCCGCCGTGCGCCGCGGGCGCTGGCTCGATCAACTGCTCTCCGTCGTGAGCCTCTTCGGCCTCTCCGTGCCGGGACTCGCGCTGGGCCCAATCCTGATCCTGGTTTTTTCCATTTCTCTTGGATGGCTTCCCGTCTCCGGAGCGAATGCCGGCGGCAGCCGCTCCATCGATTGGCGCTATCTGATTCTTCCCGCGGTAGCCATGGGTGCTTCGCTGGCCGCCATCCTCACCCGCATGGTGCGCACGGCCATGCTGGAGGAGCTGGGCCAGGACTATATCCGCACCGCCCGCGCCAAGGGGCTGAGCGAGCGAGCGGTGGTTTGCCGGCACGCGCTGCCGAATGCGCTGGTGCCCATCGTCACCGTGGTAGGTTTGCAGTTTGGCGCGCTGCTGGCTGGGGCCATTGTGACGGAGACGATCTTCAGTTGGCCGGGGCTGGGACGGCTGACGGTCAGCGCCATCTCCAATCGCGACTATGCTCTGGTGCAGGGTTGCCTGCTGTCGATTGGATTGACCTATGTGCTGGTGAATCTGCTGACCGACGTAGTCTACCGCTGGGTGAATCCGAGGATGCGAGGATAAAGAAGCTCCCGAATGTCGCCCGAAATCATGCGCAATGCAGTGGAATAATCTGCGCTTCCAACTCGCCATCTTTGCTGATAGTCAGCATTCCGACCGAAACCGGCAGCTCAAACCGCCGCGGCCCGCACGAGCCGGGATTGAAGTAGAGCACGCCCTTGCGCCGGTAGAAGTTGGGCACATGCGTGTGCCCGGAGAGCACGGCGGCAAACTTCCCGGCGGCGGGGTCCAGGTGGAGGGTGTTGAGGTCGTGGAGCATATATATGTAGCGGCCTTCCAGAAGCAGGACCTCCGTCTCCGGCAACTTGCTGCACGGGCCTTCGCGATCGATATTCCCGCGCACTGCTGTGACCGGAGCTATCTTTTCCAGTTCCTTGAGAATCGAAGCCTTGCCCACGTCGCCAAGGTGGAGAATCCGCTCCACGCCAGCCAGAGCGGGCGCAACCTCAGGGCGCAGCAGGCCGTGGGTATCGCTGACCACGCCGATTTTCATGAGATGTCCCGAAACGCAGGTCCTTCGACTCGGTCGCCGCGGCGACCTCGCTCAGGATGACAAACATGATTGGAGAAGCGAACAAACATGATCACAGCCCCAACTCCAGCCGTGTGCGCGGGTCGAGTTGGTCGCGCAGGGCGTCGCCGAGAAAGTTGAAGCCGAGCACGGCGCCGGCCACGGCAGCGGCAGGAAAGAGCACCAGGCGGGGTGAGTCGAAGAGATGCAGCCGGGCATCGTTGAGCATGGAGCCCCAACTGGGCGCGGGCGCGGGAATTCCCAGGCCAAGAAACGAGAGCGTGGCCTCGGCCAGAATCACTCCGGCCATGCCGATGGCGGCCTGCACCAGGATGGGCTGGACAATATTGGGAAGGATGTGGCGGAAGAAGATGCGCAGGCCGCTTGCGCCCAGCGCCCGCGCCGCATCGACGTACTCGCGGTCGCGCACGGCCATCACCTGCGCGCGGACCAGCCGGGCATAGCCGGCCCAGCCGCCGATGGCCAGGGCCAGCACCAGGTTAACGAAGCCCGGCCCCAGGAACGCGGCAAAGGCGATGGCCAGCAGAATGCCGGGCAGCGCCAGAAAGGTGTTCATAGCAAAGGTGGTGAGGGCGGTATCGACCAGGCCGCCCAGGTATCCGGCCAGGCCGCCAATGGCGAGGCCAAGCGCCAGCGAGATCGTCACCACGGTGATGGAGACGGCCAGCGAGAGCCGCGCTCCCCACATGAGCCGCGAGAGCGTATCGCGTCCCAGCTCGTCGGTTCCGGCCCAGTGGGAGGCGGATGGGCCTTCGAGCCGATGCAGCAGGTCGATAGCCGCCGGATTGTGGGGCGCGAGCCACGGCGCAGCCAGGCCTCCCACCACAAAGCCGGCCAGCAGCAGCACGCCCACCGCAGCCAGCGGCTGGCGGCGGATGCGGTGCCGGAGGTTGCGGAGCGCGTTGGAGACGGGAAAAGCCATCGGCAAAGCAAGAATACCGCGACACACGCGGCGGAGTGGGGTTTAATCTATCATGCGGGCAATGAGGCGGAGTTTAATTCTGTGTCTGGCTATGGTTGCGCCTGTGCTTTTGGCTCAGGCGCCTTCGTCCCGGTCCGAGCAGACTGAAAGCAACCCTGCCATTCAGCCGGAGGCCTGGCAGATTGTGCAGTTGGCCAACCAGGCTCGCGCCGCCGCTGGGGCCGGGCCGCTCAAGTGGGACGTCGCACTAGCCAGGGCTGCCCGCCAGCACTGCCTGCGCATGGCCGCCGAGGGACCGATCTCCCACCGCTATGGGGGCGAGCCTGATCTTGAAGAGCGGGCCGGGCAGGCAGGCGCGCATTTCAGCCTCATCGAAGAAAACGTGGCCATCGGCCCCACGCCCGCCAGGATTCACGACGAATGGATGAACTCCTCCGGCCATCGCGCCAACCTGCTGAACCCGCAGGTGGACCGGGTGGGAGTGGCCGTGGTGGCCAGCCGCGGCGTGCTCTATGCCGCTGCCGACTACGAGCGCTCCGTGCCCGTGCTGACTCGAGGCCAGGTGGAGGCCTCCATCGCCCAACTGTTGCGCGGCAGAGGCGTCACCCTGCTGGACGATGCCTCCGATGCCCGTGTGTATTGCGCTCAGGGCAGGGACGCCGTAAACAGCGGCGAGCCTGGGTTTCGCATGCTTTGGCAGGAGGCGGACCTGACCCAGTTGCCAAAACAGTTGCGGGAGCGGCTTGCCTCGGGTCAGTATCGCCAGGCCGCCGTGGGCAGTTGTCCGACGCAGGGCCAACAAGGCTCGTTCACGGCTTACCGCGTGGCGGTGCTGCTGTTTTGACCGCTCGAGCAATCTTCAACTGAACGCCCGGTATTTCTCCCCAGCGCTCGGAAGTCGCCGCTTGCTCAACTTCTGTGCATGATGAACGGAACCATGACGGAGGCCATTCCGGCAGCGGTTGCCGCCTGAATTCCCAATGCAGTGTCCTCAAAGACCAGGCAATCCCGCGGGGCCACGCCGAGGTTTTTGGCGGCAAGGAGGAATGCATCCGGGGCGGGTTTGGGGTTCTGGTAGTCTTCGGCCGCCACGATGGTATCGAACTTGTCGAGCAATTTGAGTACGGTGAGGGAGCTGACGACCGACTCGCGGCTGCTTCCTGAAACGACCGCGAAGGGAATACGGCCGTACTCAGCCTCAATCTGCTCCAGCACTTCAGGGATGGGCTTGAGTTGCGGAAGCAGCTCGTAGTAGAGGCTTTCCTTGCGCAGGCCGACCGCCTCGACGGGCATCTTCAGCCCGTTCATCCGGTTGAGCGTGGAGATGATCACATCGACGGGCTTGCCGCCCCAGGAATAAAACAGCTCTTCGTCGAACGCGCAGCCCCATTCTCCAAGCGCTTTTTTCCAGGCAATGTAGTGGAGCGGCATGGAATCGGCGATGGTGCCGTCGCAGTCGAAGAAATAGGCGCGGAATTGCCCGGCGGGCAGTTGCAGTTTCATGCCGCGCAGCCGCCTTCGCCAGACAGGGTCGGCTCCATCCGGAGGGCGTTGTTGAAGCGGTTGAAGTAGTTGAACAGGCCGATGGCCGCAAGCAGCTCCACGATCTCGCCCTCGGAATAGAAGCCGCGCAGCTCGGCGAACTGCTCATCGCTGACGGCGTGGGCGTCGCGAGTGACGGTCTCGGCCAGCCGCAGGGCGGCCTTTACGGCGGGAGTAAAGTCCTCGCGTTGGGGCCAGTCGGCCAGGTGGGCCAGTTGGTCGTCGGTCCATCCCAGGCCCCTGGCCAGGATGGTGTGGCTGGCCAGGCAATAGGGCGTTACGTTCACCTGGCTGGTGCGGACGATGATCAGCTCCTTCAGTTTGGTGGAAAGCGTGCCGGTATTGAGCACCGCGCCGAAGTGCGCCTGCATGGTGGAGAAGATTTCCGGCCGGTGGGCCATCACCCGGAACATATTCGGCACGTTGCCGCGCTGGGCAAAGGCTTTGTCGTAGAGCGCGGCCATTTCAGGGGTCACTTCGCTGCGGTCGAGCCGGGAAATACGGGACATTGGGACTCCTCATGGATTAGCCTATCGTATCGCCGGCGGCGGCTCCCGGCGCCGGTGTACGGGCGGAGACCCGTTGCGCCACGCGCCCCTTCAGGTTAAACTCCACACCCCGCTGATTTTTTGACGCGCCGGGCACTCTCTGCTACCTTGGTAGTGGACAATTTAACGTACAACACTCCTCAGTAGCTCAATGGCAGAGCATTCGGCTGTTAACCGAAGGGTTGTAGGTTCGAGTCCTACCTGAGGAGCCAAAAGTCAAATAAAATCAATAAGATGCTAGGCAGCCAAATTGGCTGCCATTTTTATTTTGGTCGAATGGCTGTTCTGATGGCTGTTCCACAAACTTTTTGTGCGTTTGATGGAATAGCAGCGTCCCGTCTTCAATCGGTGCCCCACTCATGTGAATTTTTCGCGTGAGACCCAGCTGTAATCGAGATCGCCAGCGATGCAGATAATGGAGCTACCATGCTGCGTCGCACCGGATGATAGGCACGCGAGAAGCGCCGCAGATCTGCGACAGGAATCAGTACGCGCGCTCCGATACGGCGGACGGTGAGCTGGTTATAGTCGCGTTCGTTATTCCTGATTCCGATGGAGAATGAAAATAGAGCTTCCCGTTATTCTCGCGCCAGAAAGGGGAACAGGACGGAATTGACATATATTCCCGGCAGAAGCCGTAGGGAAGGGTGAGCATTTAGCCTTTGTCTTTCGGTTTGGCCTTGAGCTTTGCCGCCAGAAATCTCGCAAGAGCCAGCAGAAAGCGCACGTCCTTCTCCCGGACGGCTTGCACGATCAGCACTGCCATCCATCCGCCCAAAACGACGGCATAGATCGCCATCAGCGCATGGGCCTCATGGTCATCGCGTGGATAAGGGACTGGAAGTTGGGCGATTGTCATGGCACACTATGAGTGTTTTCATTATCACACTCATAGTGTGTAGACCGAAAGTGGCAATGTTCCAATGATGGTTACGTGCGTACCCCAGACCCCAGATTGTTGTTTGGCAAGCGTGTCCGCGAGTTGCGGCTGGCAAACGGTTTGTCTCAAGAAGAGCTGGCCGAACGCGCCGATCTCCACCGCAACTACGTCGGTGGCATCGAACGCGGCGAGCGCAACCTCGGCCTTGTAAACCTCGTGCAACTTGCCCATGCGCTTTCCGTCAAGCCCGCCAAGCTGCTGGAGACCATCCCTTAAGCAGCGAATGTTGGACACCCCTCGAACCCAGTTTGAAGCGGGTGCACTGGATGCCTAGCGCCCTCGATCGGCTGTTTGCCTTCTCTTGAAGCGCGGAGCCTGGATCGCGGGCACTTCGAGGGCTTCGCCTGGGGCATCATCGACGGCAACCTGGGCTGGAGATCGGTCTTCAATAGTCTCCGCGTAGACGTGCTCTTCGCTGTCCGTGGAATCACGCTCGACCGCAACGGTCTTAGAAGACGGCAGTTCTTCCGTCTCTGCATCGACAAGCTCCTCGACCTCTTCTGTCTTGCCTAGCAACTCCTTGTCGATCTCCGCCAGACGCTGCTCGTACTCCTTGAGCTTGGCTTCGTAGGGGCTTTGATAGTCGAGCGCCGTATGCAGTTGGGCCAGGGTTGCCTCGCTTCCCTGAATGGTGGTTTCCGTTTCGAGGATCTTCGCTGACAGGTCTCCGCCGCGGCGCAGGACGGATGTGAGCAGAGATTGGGCTGAGGGCATTCCCATGTGGGCTTCCGGTCGCGGTACATCGAACCACTCGCCGGCCAAGTTGTAGCGAACAGCCGTGATGTCCGTGATGCTGCCAAGTTCATCCTTGATGAGAGCGTCGCTGACCGCTAAAGGAATGTCGAGGCCGTTGACAGTGAGCTGCGAGGTGCTGTCAAGGGTGACCGTTCGCAGGTATTCGTTGGCGTCTTTAAGCTTGGAGAATTCGAGGCCGTTGAAGCGAACCTGGAGACTGAGGAGTTTGCCTTCGTCGTCGCGGCATTCGTGTGATTTGAAGACCCGGTTGGCTTCCTTGAGCTGGGGCAGCCTGTCTTTAAGATGTGCGATTCGGTATTCGACATTCAGCAATTGCTGGCGGTTGTTATAGTGGTCCAGCCGGTTGGAGCGGGCGAGAAGGGTCAGGTTCTTGATCTCGTATTCCAGCTTGATCTTTTCGAGCGCAACAGGGTTGCCGGTGGCCTGGGCTTTGGCCAAAGCAAATATCTGTGGACTCAACCGGGTCTCACCAGCAATATCTTCGATCTTTCGGCCCATCCGGCCGCCTGATTTGAACTGGGACAGAAACGTCTGTTTGCGTTCCAGGAGCTGGGCGCGTTGAAGATCGTGCGCCTTTGGGGAAGCCACGTCGCGCGGTTCTGAAATCATCCGGTAGAACTCGACTTCGGAAAAGGTGTTGCCGGAACGGCGCATTCGCCCGTGACGTTGCTCCAACTGGTCGGGCCTCTGTGGGAGATCGAGGTCGATCAGCGCCTTGAGGCGCGTCTGAATGTTGACACCTATGCCGCATTTTTCCGTGGTCCCAAGCAGGACGCGAACGCGGCCCGCGCGCACCGCCTGTTGAAGACCGAAGAAATCCTTGCCCTTCTTGAAGTCGTGAACGATGGCGACTTGTTCTCTGGGTACACCTGCCGCAATGAGTTTTTTCTTCATGTCCTCGAAGAGATTGAATTCGCCCCTCTGATAGCGGTCGGCAAACAGAATGACGGTCCCGCGCTCGGTTTCCGTACGGTGCAAGACATCGAGAGCGGTACGCACGGCGGTGTTGGCTTTGCTGTCGGGATCGTCCGGGCAGGTTGGATCGTAGAGGCGGCCGTCGAGCGAGATTGCGCAGGCGTCGGAATCGAGTTTGAGCCAGTTATCTTCCGTTGGGTCGGGTCGGTCTGGATCGCTCATCGGGAGGCTCAGGAGTTCGCCGCGCTCGGCGATGCTCTGGAGCAATGGCTCCTGAGCTGGGGTCACCTTGACAAGAAGATCCTTGCGAACGGCCTTGGGAAGGGTGATGTAGCCGGCTTCCTCCGCTTCGTCCTGCATCATTACATCGGCAAACTGAGACCAGATGGACTGGAGTTCCGGGACGTTGACGTAGTTCGCCAGAGCGGTCTTCGGCTTGATGGTCACGCCATCGGTGGCGTATTCCATCCGCGTGACTGGCTCGGCGAAGTTTGCCGCCCAATCGTCAAAGTTGTAGATGTTGCACTTGTTGAGGATGTCACGGGCCAGGTATCGGGTCATCACGAACTGTTCGCCGAGTGTATTCGTGATCGGTGTGGCGGTAGTGAAGATGACTCCGGCGCCGTTGTGCGTCTCTTGCATGAACTCGATTTTGGCGAGGATGCGCTGTGCCCGCTGGGACTCGCGGGTGCTGATGCCCGCGATATTCCCCATCTTAGTGACGATGGCCAGAGCCTTGTATGCGTGTGCTTCATCGACAAAGAGGCGATCTACGCCCAAATCGTCGAAGTAGATGGTGTCGTCTTTCCGGCCCTGCGAAAGCTCCTTGAGCTTCTCCTTGTACTTCTGAATCTTGTTCTCGATTTGGCGCGTGGTCCGCTTCTCCGCTCTGGTCTTGGTGCGATTGTTCTCAGCGCCCTCGCGCAGCAGGTCTTTCATCTCCTGTATCTGAGCGTTGACAGTCTTCGCCTCCCGCTCGGGAGAGATGGGGAGCATATCGAACTGGGAATGGGGAACGATGACGGCGTCCCATTCGTTTGTGGCGACACGGCTGAACAGGCGCTTCCGGCTGAGTGGCGAATCGAAGTCTCGTTCGGTAACGGCAAGGACATTGGCGGAAGGATAGGCTTTCTTGAACTCTTCGCGCCATTGTTGAATCATGTTGTTCGGGACGACATAAAGGTTCTTGCGGGAGATTCCGATTCGCCGCGATTCCATGCCGGTAATAATCACGGATAGAGATTTCCCGGAACCCACAAAGTGGTCGAGCAGGGCACGGCCTTCGACCATGACGCGCCATGCCCCTCTCATCTGATATGGCCGTGGAACGATGTTGGGATTCAGCCCTGGGAACGAAAGGTGACCGCCGTCGTACACGCGCAGGCGGGTGGCGTTGAACGTTTCATTGTAGATGCGCTCGATCTGCGGATGAATGTCAGCCTGCTTGTCGTCTTTTATCCATTCGGAAAAGGCATCTTTGATTTCACGCAGTCTGGCGCGCGCAGCGATCGTTCGTACCGTGTCGATGACAGGTTTACCGTCTGAATTGTTTTCATAGAGTGTCGGTTCCTGGAGGTTGAGACCGTATTCAAGGAGCTTGTGGCCTGACATCCCTCCCCCAGCCCACTTGTGTGTCAGCTCGAATGCGTTATAGCAGGAAGGCAGATCGACGCTCCAGCGGCCGTTGAGGTCTCTGGTGATGGATGGTGCGCGGTCGCCGGACACTGGGCGTTGCTCGGCCAGATGACGGTTGAGGAATTGAACGTACACCTCGGTCGGGACCCAAGTCTGTCCAAGACGCACATCGATGTCGATGAAGGGAACGATCTCGGGCTGGACGGCTTGGAGCGCCTTGACGTTCCGTTCATAGGCCAGGTCAAGCAGCGTGGCGCCTTGGGCGTCTTTCAGTTTTTGCCGTACGTTGCCGGAAAGGTATTCGTCGGCTGTCTGGTATTGCTGAGAGTTCGGCTCTTTGTAGATGAGGTCGGCGGCGACAAACTGGGCAGTAACGTCTGCCTCCGGTTTGTCGAGGAGACGAGACATCAGGCCGGTGTCTAGACGGCCGCACTCGGCCAGCACCTGGAGCATGGCGGCTTTCGGATCGCTGGGAAGCTCCCGCAGCGGTTCGTAGGGACGGATCGTGCGCTTGGTAAAGATGTCGGCGAGACTGATTCTCGAAGTCTCCGGGTCGATGTTTTCGAGCGCCGTCAGAAGGGGATATTCGGGATCGTCCTCGAAGAGTTTTGCCGTGCCTATATTGTTAAGCGGTCCAAAGTTCGCGCGATAGCTTTCGTAGTGCTGTAGGAGCTGCTCCTGGCATTCCGCAAGCTGGCCTTCATTCGAGGATTGGAGTTGAAGCCGGATCACTTCCTTCAACGAATCTCTGAGCGCAATCAGCGATTTCAGTTGAAAGAGAACGCGCCCACTCGACAATGCGCGTGGAAGAAGTGTCCTGGCGCCGTTATCGTTGAACCAGACGGTGCCTTCGTCGATAAAGTACGAATGATTCTTGACGGTGTCTGGCGAAGGAACAAGCGAAGAGGCGTTTCGGCTGTTCCGTGAATCCTTAGAGACAGACGGATCGTAAGGCGTGAAGATGTTTTCCGGTAAGGTGTCGATAGCTTTTTGAAGACGTTCGGCGATGCTTGTGTCGTCTTCAAAGGGCTTCAGCGTGTAGTCCTTCCGCCCGTACATCCGGCTTTCCGCACTGTGGACTCCGAGGACCATTTCAGGATTTTCGTCGAAGTACACGTTGTAGTTAACCGATGCCGGGTCGCCATAGCCTGGAACCACGTGCGAAACGCTGTCGATCCAGACCGGATGCTCCGGTTGGGGTTCGTTGGGAAGCCGCTTGCGGAAAAACAGAATATCGGTGGTAACGGATGTGTTCGCGTTCTTCTGGAAGGTGTCGTCGGGCAGACGAATTGCAGCGACGAGATCGGCCCTGGCAGCCATCGCGCGGCGGGCGCGCACGTCGAGAGAATCGAGCGTGTAATGCGAGCTGATGCAGACGGCAATCCCGCCCGGCTTGAGCTTGTCGAGAGACTTGACAAGGAAGTAGTTGTGAAGGGAGAGCTTCGGCTCGGAGTATTCGGGATCGGCGATTTTGATGTCAGCGAATGGAGGATTGCCGATGATGAGGTCGAATGAGTTGTTCGGCAGCCGGGTGTTTTCAAAGGGTTGAACGAGGATTTTGGCGTCCGGATAGAGCATGGAAGCCAGCGCCCCGCTGAGCGGGTTCTTCTCGACACCGAAGAGTTCGGACTCATGGAGAAGCTGGTCGGGAATGCGGGCAAAGAAGTTGCCAACACCCATGCCCGGTTCGAGGATGCGTCCGCCTGCGAACCCGAGACGGTTTGCCGCTGCCCACATCAGGTCCACGACTTCAATGGCCGTGTAGTGGGTATTGAGGGATGTCTCCTTGACCGCATCGATTTCTTCCTCGGAGAGGATCTCGGCAAGGCGGTTGCGCTCCTCGTAGTAACGATAGCCTTGGTCCCACATTTCGCGTAGTCCGCCGAAGTCGATGTACTGCGCGATGCGATTCTGTTCGTCGGTGGTCGCGGTGCGTTGCTCGGCCTGGATGGACTTGAGCAGCTCAAGAATGTCGAGGTTGTGTTGTATGCGCGCCTTTGACCCGCCCTCAGCGATATGCGAGGCGACATCGTTGTTGAGGCGAAAATTGCGGCTGTTGCGAAGAGGATCGGGAGGGAGAATCGGTTTTGGTGTTGCCGCTTCGGCGGGGTTGTCTGGAGCGATACCAAAGTCCAACTGGGTGGCTTTGGTATCGCCTTCCAGTATCAGTTGCCGTCTGACTCCAGCGGCGGGTAGACCAGTTCGGAGATCAGCTCCTGGGCCTGGTCCATCGGGAGGCCGGTCGAGCGGGCCTTCGCGAGAATCTCCCACGCTTGGGCTGCGCGTTCCTGGAGGGTAAATCGAATCGTCCCCTCCAATTCCAGCTCTGCCGCTTCCTTGGGGCGGTTCCGGTAGAAGTTCGTCTCCACCTTGGCGAGCAGGTTCTGGAAGGCTGGGAGTTTCATCAACCCCAAAATGCAGTCGGGGTTGCCGGGGATGGTGCTCGATGCGTCGCTGGGAGTCATGTCGTGCCTCCTGGTTCAGTGTAGTGAAGGATTCGGATTCCTGGAACGTGCCGGACAGTTCCGGGAACAGGGACTGCTGTATTGGCCGAAATTGTGGCATTTCCACCTCGCCCGAGTGAGGGCATATGTCAGCATAATACAATACTGATATATTATCTATATGTGATACCCCAACCACGACACCTTTGATCTCGCACCTACACGTGCCCTTGACAACCACTGTACGCTACTGTATGCTTACAATCAGTATGAAAATTACATTGGGCGATCAGCTCCGCAAACTGAGAGATGAGAGTGACCTCTCCCTGCGTGAGCTTGCCAAAAAATTAGGTGGCGTTACGGCTGCGCATCTGTCTGATATTGAATTCAGTCGGCGATATCCGTCAGATAAATTGCTGAAGAAACTGGCCGTGTTTTTCAAGAAAGATGAGACAGAACTGCGCGCGTTGGACACACGACCGCCGGTAGAGGAGATAAAGCGCCTTGCACTCAGCGATCCGGCATTTGGGTTGGCGTTGCGCAAACTCGTAGACAAGGAGATCACGCCAGAAGACGTGCTGAGAATGACAGAAGGCAAGTCCGAAAGGCCGAAGAATCAATGAAGAACTTTCGATCCACAACTGGACCATTTATGGAACGGCCTTTCTACGAGGATCGGGAAATCGAGGCCATTTGCACCGATGCACTTCGAGAAGTCGGTTTGCTGCCAACGCAGCCGGAAGCCGTCAGGATTGACCGCTTCATCGAGAAACGATTCGGAGTGGTTCCGACCTATGAAGACTTGCCAGATGGCGTACTGGGGCTCACTCGGTTTGGCAAAATGGGCGTGCGTGAGGTTGTGGTGGCCAAAGCGCTCGACGACGATTCAAGCACTGTGGCAGAGCGCAGGATACGCACGACTCTCGCGCATGAAGGAGGTCACTGCTTGCTGCATACACATCTGTTTGCATTGGCAACGCCTACGCAAAAGCTGTTTGGAGACTTTAGTGAGCCAGACAAGCCGAAGGTTCTTTGCAGAGATGAAGTCCTCGGGAACGCGCAAGGGACGTATGCAGGAAACTGGTGGGAATTCCAGGCGAACCGCGCAATTGGTGGGTTGCTGATGCCTTCGAGCCTTGTCACCGATTCCCTAATTGAGTTCATGCTGAAGGGTCCCGCAGGCTTTCCGCATTTCGATCACAGTCGCGCCGAAGAGGCGGCACGAAATCTGGCTGATGTTTTCAACGTCAACCCCTTGGTTGCCAAGATCAGGATCAAGCAACTGTTCGGGACAGACACTCAGCAGCAATGGCTATTGTGAATTTTTTTGCCCGCCAAGTACGCAGCGTATGCGGACAGTGCGGATAAATGCAAGGAGAGAACAGCGGACCACAGAAAGCCAGAATTCGGTTCGTGCCGACGAGTATTTGGCCAAGTCGCAAGCCTAGCTTCGATGAGAGCCTTTGGGTTAGAGAATCTCGACGGCACAATACACCTTTCTCCGACCGGCAACAAACATTAACAGTCATCGCAGTGAAAGCAGCGATGAATTGAGGAGAAGTTCTCAAATGGCAGACCACACAGACGAAAACCGCAAGCAAGTCACGATAACGATAGACGCCAAGCATCATGAATCCCCAACACCCACTACGGGCAGAGCGTTATACGCGCTTGGTGGCGTTCAACCAGAGCACACGCTCTATCGCGAAAAGCCGGAGAGCGGGCGCGAAGATCCTCCTGTTCTCCAGGACGATTCGGAGATTCACCTGCACGAAGGTGAGAAATTCTATTCTGAACCGAACCGGAAGGAAGTTGAAATCATCATTGACCGCAAGCATGTCGAGTCTCCGAGGGAAACAACCGGGGCCGCACTCTATGTGCTCGGCGAGGTTCCGGCCAACTACATCCTTTACCGCGAAACCAGCGGCCCAGAAGAGGATCAGCAAATTCCCAACGACGCCACTCCTATCCGCGTACACAAAGACGAGAAGTTCTATTCCAGCCTCGGCCAAGTGACCCCAGGAGCGCGCCTATGACCGCAGCAGGCATTCTGGGGGAACTACTTGCAGAAGAGGACGTGCAGCACCTCAAAGACAAGGGCTATATCTTTGAGGTGGAGCGTGCTGCGGGGTTCATTTGCGTAGTGATTCGCAATTTTTCTTTGCCCGCAGGATACAACCCGCAAACGACCGATCTCCTGCTGCGGTTGCCACCGAATTTCCCGATGGCCTGCCCTGATATGTTCTGGACATTTCCACACGTCAGGCTTGCAAACGGAGCATACCCGAAGGCCGCCGATGTTTTCGATGTGCCGATTCAGGGCCGCCAATGGCAACGCTGGTCTCGCCATCCGGAAGCTAGCTGTTGGCGCCCTGGAACAGACAACCTCAAAACTTTTCTTGGAACTATACGCCGAGAATTGCAGAAAGGTATTTAATGCGCCATACTCTCACATTCTTGGAAACCCAATATGCTCAACTGACGGAGCATCTGTTTGGTGAAGGGCATGACCGGGAGCGGGCCGCATATCTACTGTGCGGCCTGTCTCATACCTCCGCGGAGGCTCGCTTGCTCGTCCGGCAGGTAATTTGCGTACCGGATACAGATCTGCTATCGCAAAGTGATGACCACCTGAGCATTCCTGCCAGTTCGTTCTTGCCCGTGATGAAGAAGGCTGATCGTGAACATGCTTCCTTTGTATTGGTCCATTCCCATCCAAAGGGCATCCCCAATCACTCCGCGCAGGATGACCAGGAGGAACCGGGGCTATTCCGCACCGCATACAACCGAATCTCAACGAAGAACGCGCTGCATTCCAGCCTAATTGTTAGTGAACCGAACATGACGCAAGGTCGAGTCTGGCTTGACGGCGGCGACACTTGCCCTATTGATGTCATACGCATCATAGGCCGGAGAATCCGCTTCATCCCTCGGGGTGGCCTTTACGGCTCGGTAGACACGAGCTTCCACGACCGAGCGGTCAGAGCGTTTGGCCCGGACTTACAACCTCTCCTGCAAAGCCTCACTGTGGGGGTTGTGGGAGCTGGCGGGACAGGGTCCTCGGTAACCGAACAGCTCATTCGCCTGGGCATTGGTCATCTCGTTGTTGCGGATGGGCAAGCTCTCGAACGCTCAAACGTAAGCCGCGTCTATGGCTCACAAACCGATGACGTAGGAATCTCAAAGGCCGTTCTTATGGGGCGTCTCGCTCGCCATCTTGGCTTCAATACGCGTGTCGATCTGATCAAGTGGCCCATTACCTACCAGTCTGCGATGAAAAAGTTCCGCGACTGCGACATTATTTTCGGCTGCACGGACGATCAGTGGGGCCGCTCCCTTCTGAGCCTCTTTAGCATTGAGTACTGCGTTCCGGTCTTTGACCTTGGGGTGAAAATTGACTCGAAGGATGGTGTCATCCGCTCCATCCCTGGTCGAGTGACTACACTGATGCCGGGGTTGCCATGCTTGTATTGCCGTCGCCAGATTACTCCGGAAGGTGTAGCCGCAGAGCTGTTGCAAGAATTGGCACCTGAGGAAGCCAACGAGCGCCGCCGTGAGGGGTATATCCCGGAGTTGCCGGATGCCGAGCCGGCCGTAATTGCCTTTACTACCGCAACTGCTGCCGTGGCCATTAGTGAACTCCTCAACCGCCTCACTGGGTTCAAGGGAGAAGGCTACCAGGCCGGGGAACTCCTGATACGTTTTGACGAAAGCGCAATCAAAAAGCCCGGAGCGGTTCAGCAGCCGGGGTGTATTTGCACCGATGCAACCCGCATAGGTCGAGGCGATCAAACTCGGTTTCTTGGTCAGACTTGGAGAGAAGAATGATTCTCAAATCAATCATTCGCTGGTGGGAGAGTCTTCGAAAAACACGCTCTCTGGAACGCGTCTTCCTAATTGAGTCGATGACTGAACTTCCTGCCATCCTTGGATCGAACCTCTATGTTGTTCGGCGCGCAGGATATGACCGACACGCGGTGTTCAATTGTCCATGCAGGTGCGGGCGGAGAATAGACTTGAACCTCGTGAAGAGCAATAGCCCGTACTGGTCCCTAATCGTTACCAATGGCAACGCCACGATCCATCCATCTGTATGGTTGGAGGGAGAACCTTGTCAGAGCCACTTCTTCATCCGCTATAGCAAAATAATCTGGGTGTAGCTCGCAAACCGGCAAATCGGTTTATGTTTCAAACGCATTATCATTCGCCTTAACGAGGGTGCAGAGTTGGCCTTTCAATTCAAGAAAAACGGTAAGTTCGCCATCCTGGCGCTCGACGGTGTCTATTCAGATCTTCCCAATGCGGAGTTTCGACTCTCCGATGGCACTTGGGTAATGCCGCGTGTGCCTGCCGTCGCGGATCTCGGGGTTTGGAAAGAATGGATAGGTTCAATACGCGCTGGGAGCCTTCAGCGTTCCAACTTGGTCCTCCTGGCCGAAGAAGAGTCACGTAATCCACTGATCCTGGATGAGGACCATTACCGTTTGCGTAGTGACCTGGCGCAGTTGTTCTATTTCCTTCACTTTCGGCAGGGGATTGAATGCGCTGGAGCGAACGAACCCGATTTGCTCTGCGGTTCGTGTAAGGAGGGCAATCCAATTATCCGCCAGATGAACAAGCTGCCTGCCTTCTACCAGAGCAAAGGTTATACGCGCGCAGCAATCACCGAAGCGTGGATCAGCGATGCCCTTGCGCTGCGCTCGGCAGCGACGGCGATAGAATCGGCGACGGATGAATTCCAGCGGCTGATCAGAGGGTTGAATGTTCTATTCGCGGGTCTAAGAGAGTCGGGACAGGGAAGGCTGCATCAGTTGGTTCGCTCGCTGGAGGCGCTTGTTCTTCCTGACACAGGCAAAACGCGAAATCAGTTTGTTCATCGCTGCCAAACATTCGCGACACCTGGACCGGATGCGCAATTGGCGCTGCAAGAGGCGTTTGACATGCGTAGCGATATGGAGCATTTGCAGGACTGGAACAGGGCAGTACAGACCTACCTACCTTCAGAGCGGGAGGATGTGTGCTGGCAGAGAACCCGACAAATCGAGCTGCTTGCCTGCTACGCGTACTCGCGAGTCTTGCTTGTTATGAATGTGCAGGCCCAATACCGGACAGACGACACGCTCGCGCAGTTTTGGAAGCTGCGTGATGACCAGAGGCGAGCAATCTGGGGAAAACCTTTGGACATAACCGTTGAGCCAAGGCATACCAAGTATGACCAGTGGGGGAGGGCCATAATATGAGCACGTCGCGGCGCCTCTGCTGTTCGCGGCACGCTCTTGCTCCTTGAATTCGGTTGCCTGACTGATTTGCTGAAACGATACTGGGATTGGGTGCGGACTTTTCCGTGTGGCAAGTCCACTGGGTCGTCTGCATTGCTAAGAATGTAAAAAGAAACGCGGCCGCTTCATACGGGTGCTGAAATGGTAAGGAAGATTGCAAAGGTCAAGTCGACGGGTGGTTACGGCTTCAGATTTGAAGATAAAGTAGCCGCGAGCTGTCTCATCCGCATGTTAAACGGGTTGGAGGTATTTTCCCTTACGGGATTGCGGGTGCAAGGCATCACTTTCCAGGCTCGCGCTAGCGGCTGGCTACTCGACGATCTCTTGCTACATATGTCGGGTCCATCAGGTGAGTGCAAGTGCGCGGTCTCGGTTAAGAGTGCAGCGTACTTGACGAAAGATGGCTTCAAGAGTGAATTCGTAGGGGACCTTTGGGAGCAATGGCGCAATGTCAACAATATTCCATTTGAACCGAAAAGAGATCATTTAGCTCTCGCGGTGGGGCGACTGTCCGAGGCGGCCTCAAATGCTTGGGAAGACATTGCTATGCAAGCTCCACTGAGCGATCCGCAGGATCTTGCAAATCGACTCTCTGTTGAAGGCAGCTCCTCCAAAATCGAGAGAAACATCTTTGCAAGCCTCCTTCCGAACGCTGAACGCAAGAGGGGCACAACTCAGACAGAGTCAGCTCATCTGCTTTCGAGACTGTCAGTACAATGCTTCGGGAATCAAACGGACGCAATCGCCGCGCTTCAGTGCGCCATGCTTCTATTTGTTAAGGACGCGGCCAGCGGACAGGAACTATGGAAAGCTCTTCTGGGCATTGCGTCTGAATATCGTATTGCTGGCGGAACGATAAAACTGGACAATTTGCTCGAACGATTGCGAGCCCGCTTTTCGCTCAAGGAGCATTTAGACTACCGTGGTTCTTGGGATCGCCTCAATCAGCTATCTCTCGCCAATTGCGACGCAGTTCATTCGGTTGCTGGTGCTGATACCGCGATAGATCTCAGCGGTTTCATAGCTGAAGTTGAGGCGAAGACAAAACGCGGGCGGGTTCTTGCGATTGTGGGTGATTCCGGCGTGGGCAAGTCGTCTCTGACAAAAGGGTACGTGCGCACGCTGTTCAATAAGGCAAACCTGATTTGGCTCTCTGCCGAAGAACTAGCGGTGCAAAATCAGGCGATCCTCGCGAAAGAAGTTGGGACAGTCGTTGAGCTGCCAATGCTTGTCCGTTACTCAACCAGGCCGCTGCTGCTTGTAGTGGATGCATTTGAACAATTCTCAGCGCTCGCCCTACGGCGTTTATCCGAAATAGTAATCGCGCTGCGGAGCGTTGCCGGACTTGATTTCAGGATTCTTCTTACGACTCAGCCGCTTCGTTGGGGAGACATCAAGGCGGAAGTTTACTCGTGGAAAACGGAAGGAGTTGATGATTTACCATTTTCAGGTCCCGCATTCGACAGCGTTTCTACGGCGCTTTCGGAGAATGCGATGGTCCGGCCATTGTTATTTCGGCCTGAACTCCGGCGCGTCGTTACCAATCTTGCAACCCTCGATCAGATTCTGAAGGTTGCATCGGTCCAGCAGCTCATTACCAATCGCGCCTGGATTGGCGAAACGGAGATCATTGATTGGGTTTGGAAACACTGGCTCGGAGGCGACGCCTCTCAGCACCAGCGTGCAGCGCTGTTGCGGCTGCTGGGAGAGGAGGATGCAACATATGGTCCTGTGATCCCTCTTTCTCGTCTTCCATACGAGACCTCAACAGGACTCGGCGATCCAATGATGTCTTCCCTCACTCGCACAGACTCCAATGGAGTTCGATTCAACCACGAAATTGTTGCCGACTGGGCGCGCTATCACTGTCTCAAAGCAGAAGGGCCATCTCGACACGCGAGAATTTTGGAGTTGATTCGCAATCCTCGCTGGACGCGCGCCATTCGCCTTTACTCTCAATCGTTGCTTGAACAGACCGAAGGCTTGGTGGCATGGGAGGCGGTGTTCGGTTCTTTTGGCGCGGGTGATAGCGAGAATCAAGTCGCCGCAGATGTCTTTTCCGATAGTCTTGTGCTCGCTACGAACTCCGCGGAGCTTCTGGCGCGAGTTTGGCCGGCACTCATCGCAAACGATGGCCGACGGTTGAAGCGACTGATGAAGCGAATCATGATCGTCGCAACGATACCTCTTCCCTCCGCCGATTTGGGCGAAGAGTATACAGACGTTGCATCTGTTGTAATGCGATTTCCGGTGCCCGTCTACTGGGACGGATTGCTCCAGGTTCTGTCGTCCCACTGTGATGAGGTTGCGGCTAATTGTCTCTCCGAGGCGGGCGAATTATGCGCCTTTTATCTCCGTGTGATGCCGGTGGGCTACGGGCGTCGAAGATTGGTATCAACTTTAGTCCTGAAGCTCGCGGAGGAGGCTGAACATGGCTTGGATGACCGCAAGTTCTATTTGCGCGATGCATCCAAGATAGTATTTGAAGCCTTGCTGCGAGCCGCATCAGAGTTTCCTGAGCAGGTGGGAAGATTCGCTATATCCCTCTCAGAACGATCCCCCGTCGTTGATTCGACTACCGAGACGGTGAAGGTAGTCCGATCAACGGGCTTCTCACGGCGATTGTTGGGGCGCACAAGGAAGCCCTGGCCACATGGACCGCACAGGCGGGTCGAAGAGTCATTCCGAGATGCTGTGCTGCAAACCGACGCGCTGGGTTCCTTAATGGTGAGTCATCCCGAGATCGCAAGCGAGGTGCTGCTTGCTGTCTGCATAGAGGAGCCCCAGGATGAATATGAATCCTATCAATCCACTCGATTAGACGACGGCGGCTTCGCCTTCTGGCATGGGCATATGCCCGCCATGTATTTCAATGGACCGTACTTGACCTTTCTCAGAACATCACCGCAAATTGCCCTTCAGACGATTATCAGGCTAGTTGATTTTGGGACCGATCGCTGGCTGGAGGGCTTTCATCGATTCAACGGCCCGGACTATACCCCTTCCTACAAACTCCTCTTTGAGGGGTTCGACAAGACTTTTGTCGGCAACGGAAACGTCTATAACTGGCATCGCGAAATGCGCGATAGTGCAGTATTTGTAGAAAGCGCGTTAATGGCCGTTGAGAAATGGCTCTATGAGCGTATTGATGCCAAGGAAGACGTATCAGACGCGATCAATCAGATTCTCATAGAGACAAAATCGGCCGCGTTCCTCGGCCTTCTCGTAGCCGTTGGTCTGTACTCGCCTGGTCTGTTTAACAGCCCGCTTAGACCTCTGCTGTCGTGCCCCGATATTTACACGACTCAGCGCTCGACATTGCTGGGGGCTAGTTGGAAGTTTCTGTTTGAGATTACATGGGGCCGGTATGGCAAGCGTATCTGCGATGAAGTGCGCGCGTGGAACGAGATGCCGCACATGCGCTATGATCTTTGCGAATTTGCTCGGCAGCTGGTTCTTTTCAACCATGAAGCTGCATCGCAACTCGAAATCTATCGCAAGCGATGGGAGACGGAGGCCGCGTCTCAAGCTAACGCGAGCGGTGTTCTTCCAACCGAGTTGGAGATTCTTATTGCACAGTTCGATCGTGGCAACTACACCGTAAGCGACGCCGGCAATGGTCAGGTCGCAATCGAATTTCACGCGCCCAAGACGTTAGAGGCAAGACTTGCCGAGGAGCGAAGGGGACCGGCACTCAACCTTTCAGCGATGAGCCTTATCGCTGAAGCTGGTCGTTTCATCGATGAGGTAAAAAGCCTTACAAGGGAGCAGGCGGAATACATCTACCGACGGTTGCAGGAAATTGTCAGTTCGGATCAGCGCGATGGCACATTCGAGATATATCGCGAAGAAGCGATTTCCGCTGGAGTTGCTTTACTCGTCATCTCGGGCCACAATTGGTTGGCCGAGAATTTAGAAGCAGAAACATTTTGCATTGAACAGCTTTTTGCCCTCATGGAAGATCCCCCGGCGCCAAGAGATATGGATTCTGCCGAATCACTTTCTGACGGCTATGATCTGTTCCTGGCGGAAGCGGCTCTGCATCTTATCTCACGGAATCGCGGCGATGACCGTCTGTGGTCTGCGCTGTTGCACGGGATCACGAGCTATCGATACAACACGACCGAAAAGATCATGATGATGGCCTTCCGGCATCGCGCGGTAAACGGCATCCGCTTCAATGAACTTGTAGGGACGGTCATCCTTTGGGCAATCATTCGAGTGCCAGTCGGAGCTCTCGGAAGCCGGTTTGACTCCAGGCTCATCGCGCCGTATCAAGACCTAATTGTGAATCGGTTCAAGAGGGGCTACTTCAAGAGACGTATGCCGTCGCTTGCCTTTGCCGTCCGGGTCAATGACCGATTCGCCCGGATGAAACTGAGAAATACACCGCAGTGGGAATGGCATGAGCAGCGAATGCAACTGATTGAGTCTGGAAATACAAGTATGCTGGGGCGCCGTGATCGGCTTCACCGCCGGGAAACTTATCTTGACCTCGAAGTGTTGCATCATGGCTTTGCTTTCCTTGGTCAATTCGTGGGTTTGCGATCGGTCGATGCGCCCGCCCTACGGTGTTATTTTGACCAACTCCTCGGTCTGGAGCTCGAGCTTATTCCCAATTCTCCGAATGCAGACTCGGTCGAATTCGAGAATCAATACGACTTTGACGACTGGATAATGGTTTTGGCTTCGCTGTATTATGCAACGTTGCCTCTTTCAGAAGCATTGCAGACTGTGGCGCAGCCCATCATGTCACTCGGCGCTGGGGCGCATGATTGGATTAGAGACTTCTTTCAAGCGTTTCTTCGTTACGCTCCCGGTTTGTGTACAAACGATGCCGACTTGGCAGATCGCTGGCGGGCGCTGGTCCAGTTTGCTGCTACCTCTGAGAGATGGAACTATGACCAGATTGGGCTCCAGTACTACCTAGAACATTTGTTTCGTGAACTCTGGGGTTTCTCTGGATACCCGTCACGTGCCACAGATGATGCCCTGAAAGGAGCCTTGGTCCTTCTCAAACCTGAGTTGGTGTCGTGGTGTGATCGCTGGCTTAAGCTCTCCGATGCTGCAGCAGCATTCGCGAAGTTCGTTTCAGGAACGAATTATCAGGAGTTTATTGAACTAGGGTTGATCAAGCTTGCGGACAATCTCTCGTCATCCGGAAGAAGCGCTAGGCGCCAAGAGGATCTGACCTCCTCCTTACTTGCGGCCGTTCAGCACGCCTGGAAAGCTTACCCCGATATTGTTCGCATTGTCGGTCCTGCGAGCGATGCCTTTCACAGGATATTGTCATTCTTGTCTGCTCTTTTGATGCCGGAGGCAATTGATCTTCAAGCAAAGATTGCGCGGGGATGATTTGATCAACGCGGCTAAGGAATGTGCGAATTAACGATCCTTCGCTGATAAGGCGTTTGGCCTGAACAGAGCATATTCGATCTAACTGGGTTGCCTTCTGGAGACCTGCACTGTCGCGTGGAGCAGCCTTGGAGTGAACCCGAACAGCCTCGGCTATCGCCCGGACGCCGGAGAGGCATTTTCAAACTGGAGGAAGTATGGAAGACAAAAGGATCTCTAGTCTCCCCATTAGCGAGATTCATTCCGAAGATGGCGCCCAAGAACTGGTCCGTTCTGAAATGATGAAGCCGTATCTCGCCCTCTTGAAGGCGCAGATGTCTGGACAGGACACCGAGCCGTATTTGGCTGCGTTGGCCGCGCTGCCGCTGGAAGAGAGATATGTCTGGCGGGTGATCTCCGCTTTGAAGTGGGCTTTCTGTGACCTTGAAACGGAAAATGCGATTGCCGATTTCCGCACTCTGTCTGAAGAGGATCGCGTGAGGGTGGTGGAACCACTGACATTGAGAGCGACTCAATTCTGTCTATTCATCAACGCGCTGATTGGGGAGGACGCTACGGAACGGATCATGCAGCACGCGCTGCAGTGCGCAAAGGAATCATCCGAGCCGGCTTCGGGCGAGTAGCTGGTCCATGCAGATGGGTGGGAACCCTTCGCTATCTCGCCCTTTTTCTGGAGCCGGTTAGTTGCAGATTCCTGTGTTGAGCCTTTCGCAAAGATCGTCGATCTCGGTGGTGCTGAGCGGAGAATCTTCTCCGTCGCAGAAGTGGTCGCAGGAGTTGGGCTCGCTCAATTCCAGCGGGTCGTGGAGGCCGATGGAAGTGCAGCCGTGCATTTGCGGCTCCCATTGCTCTTGCATGAGGCGCAAGCCGTGGAGCACGCTGGCGAGTTCGCGGCGCGTGATATGTTGGTTCTCCTCTGCCGGGTCTGGATCGGAAGCAGCCGACACGTTCAACTTGTGCTGGTCCACGCTGTAGGTATTCAGGGGTTCGATCACTTCGGCGTGAATCCATTCGTCCAGTCCGTCGAGGTCCTCTTCCTCGATAAACGCCTCGGCCTTCGCTACCTGGTCCTTGTCGTCGCTATCGACGGTCAACTCAATCAAGCGCCGATATGCGGCCAATTCTGTTTCATGGACGCTGGAATACGTGCCGTTGTCGTCGTCCGCTGCCACACTCCAAACTGTGATTTGCATAAAGTCCCTTCTGCGTTGCGCGTGTTAGGAACGCGCGGGGTTGGGGCCAGTTCCGTAGAGCATGGCAGAGAGATGGTCGGCATAGAGCGCGTGTCCGGCCTGGCGCTGGACTTCGATGGCCTCTGCCATGCCGGGTTGGACGGTTGTGCCGTCGGGAAACTTGGGTCCGGCGGCGGAGATGTTGTCGCGGTGGAGGCGATAGTGCGGGAACCCCAGCACATTGCCGTCGAGCGGGCTGAAGAGGTTGAGCAGGGGCTGGCCGGTCTCCCATTCGTCTTTGGCGACCAAGAAGCGGCACTCCAGATACTCGGAGTGAACCTCGATGAGTTCCACGTCTTCATAGCGGTGAATGGTTGGGTTGAGTCTGCGTCCGAGCATGGGTGTCTCCGTTTCTTCGTTTGCAAATGGGTACTGGTTAAAAGAGGGCAAGCTGGACCTGGGGAGCGGGAATGTCCTCCGATTGGCCGGCAACGATCTGGACTTCCGGACCGCACAAAACGAACTCTTGCCCGCCGTGCTTGACGGTCATGCGGTCGTAAAAGCCATTGGGATCGTTGCGGGCTGCCTCCGCGCCCTCGGCGGTGCCGGTCTTCTCGCGGTACGTGGTCGGGGTGCCCGTGAAGATATGCAGCGGGCACAGGCGGTATGCTTGCGCACTATGGTTGCTAAGCCCGACAGCGACCCACATCTCTCCGTCCATCCGGAAGGGCTTGCGGATTGGCTGCCCCATGGCGATCGAGTCGCCGCTGTAGCTGGCCGGAATATCGCCCTCGTTCACGTAATCGTTCTGCTCGTGGTCGAAGGTTCCCCAAGCGAGCCTGGCCGGATTGACTTCGCGGATTGTTTCCATGGCAGGCACACTCACTTTCTCGCCGTGGCCGGGCTGGCCGCTGTCGCCGAATCGGTGGGGATGGGAAACAAGAGTCCTTGCTCTGCTGGCGGGCATTCCCAAGGATCGAGAATGCAAGCGGCCTCGATGCGGACCTTGAGTTCGTCGGCTGTCTCGATGCCGAACGCGCAGCCGATTTCAAAGAGTTTGGCCGCGTAGAGGTTGGCTATTCTCTGTTCTTCCTCGATCATCTCGTCGCGGCGGGACCGGGACAGGGCGCTCGATTGACTCCAAAACCGGACGATCTTGAAGCAGCGGCAAATTGCCGCAGCCTCGATCTCGGCCCCAGCCAGCAATGCGGCGGGGTTCTCGTCCAGAACGTACGTGCTGTCGTCTTGAATCTGCATGGCGGTGCTCACTTGATGGCGTCTCCGATGATCTCGGACAACGCGGCAACCTTGGGTTCAAGTTCGGCGATTGCCAACTGCACGTCGCGGCGCTCCGCGTGCAAGGTAAAGATCAGGTGCCGTATCCACCGCATGACTTTCACCGGATAGGAGCCAAGGCGATAGGCAGGCTCCTCGTCGAGGTCCAACATCCCAAAGCGCATTGCCGCATCCCACCAATTGGCATCGATCTTTCCCTCGCCCGATGCTTGTTGGTGCATGGTCACGATAGAGAGGTTGTAGTTCACGTCTTCAAGATCGGCCTGGGCCGTTGCCAACTGACTGCGCAGAGTGTCGAGTTGGCGTTTCGCGTTCCGCGCATTAATGCTCGGCTCCGTGTCTACCGTGGCAGCTATGGGCTGCGCTTGGAAGAGGGAGAATTGCATCGCGGTCATTGAATCGCGAAGCTGCGCCGGTTTGTGGGCGATTGCCATTGTCGTGTCCGCGCCGGGATAAGGTTCCCGGCTGGCCCCGTGTGGATTGCGTTGGTGGGAAGCTAGGCCGCGATGTCCTCGACTTCGGCTTCGGTCTGGCATTCCGAGTCCATCACGCCAAGGATCGAGTGAACGGCATCGCGGATGGTGTGGAGGGAAGCGGTAATGCTTTCGGCGGTGGCGTCCCAACTGGCCAGATAGCGGTCGGAGGGCTGCTCGACGCCAAAGTGGGCAAGGACAGCAAAGGACGTGGCCTCGGCCTCCAGTTCGCGCTGCTCCTTCGTCTTGTCGGCCTTGAGCCCATGTTGGTGCAAAAACTCGTGCGCCAGTTCGTGGGCCAGCGTGCCGCACTTGGCGGTGGTGGACAGGGGCGCGTTAACAACGACCTTGCCGCCCTCGCTCCAACCGTTCGCCGAACCCGTCTCCGAGCGATACTCCAGAGCGATGCCCATGGCGGCGGCTGCGGATTCAAGGCGGGGTAGAAGAGTTTCGCCTCCAGCCTCGGCGCGGTACTCAAGCTCGGGAATGTCCTTGCCTTCAGTGTCGGCGATGTCGAAGACGTGGGTGACGCGGAAGCCGCACAGCTTCATCGCGGAAACCCTCTCGGCTGCGCGGCGCTTCTCGGCTTCCTCGGCGGTTAGCTTGCGCACGCAAGGGGCAAGGATCGCGATGCCCTTTGCACCCTTCTTGACGTTGCGGCCAAGAGACTTCCACGTATGAAAACCGGCAACGCGTTCGGCCTGGGGCCGTTGCAGGAGAACGAGCAGTTGGTTGTTGAAGGAGTAGTGATGAAACCGGGACACTGCCCGAAGCCAGGTCTTGAACAAGTCCGATTTCGCGGTTCGGTCGGTCATGGTGGCGAGGTTGTTGATACTGTCGGTAATGGAGTCGATGAGGGCCTTTGATTTGTCGCTTTGCATGTTCGGAAGTTCTCCCTGTATTGCTTGACCTTACACTTCAAGAATAATACATATCTGCTGTCTTTGTAAATAGATAACTCGTTTATATTCTATTCTTTAGTAACATTTTTCATTGCAATAAATACACATCCGAGACCCCGAGATGAGCCTCCGCAGAGAACCTTTCCCCTGCGTTTTTTTCTCAGGCCCGAGCCGCGCGACGGTTACGCTTTTTCTCGCCGTGTGGAATGGAATCGCTCGTCGAAGCGCATTTCTTTCAAGAGTGTGTGGGGGCGTTGCGGGGCTTTCATCCCGCTGGGGTGGGTAGCGGAGAACCTGGAGGGGTCGAAGCGAGGGAGGGACGCCGAGGCGCCCCTCCCCGCGGATAGGCGGGAACGATTAGCGGCAGAGTGTTGCGGATTGTAAGGCGGGCTGAGTAAGGAGGGAGAAGCCGTTCTGCTTGAGTGCTTTTCTTACGGTGCGATCAATATAAGCGTCTTTATCTCGTTGCGAGCGGTTGACAAAGGCGGAGGTAGAGGTATGGGCGCGGATGGTATCGCGAATTTCGATTTCGGGTACGCCTCGTTGCAGCGAGTAGGTGGCATAAGAAAGATCTGCTTTGTGGCGTTCGCCTGGAGCGGAGAACAGGTTGGCAAAGTGGGCGTAGTCGAGGAGTTCAGAAGCCGGGCGGGGATATTTCTGATAGCCGATGAGTGCAGCGGTGGATCGCCGGACTTCCTGGAGTTGTTCTAACAGCCGGTCCTCCACTTCAAAGAGCACCTCATGGGTTTTCTCATAAATGACGCCATTGGAAAGGGCGAATTTCAGTTGCGAGTAGGGAAAGAGCCCATTGGGGAGTCTGTACTCAGGTTTTGGGTTGGTGAAGCTGGCGAGGCGGCCGAAGTGCCGCCAGTCGGCTGAATTGGGGTCTCCTCCGAATTTCTCCGCCAGGATCTTGGCGGCGATGGTGTCTTCTTCCTTCGTCAGGGTCCAGGAGTGTTTGAGCCACGCCTGGAAGTTTCCAGGGGAGGTCTCGACGACGCAGGCCGGGGTGTAGCCGGTATCGAGGATAGTTTCGAGGCTTTTGCGGGTCAGGTCGTCGATCAGGGTAAGCTGGCTCGGTCCCGAGGGCCGGATGTAGATGTGGTGGCCCATGGCATTCTCCGCGGCGCACCAATCGAGCTTGTCGAAGACCTCGCCAATGGTGAGGCCATCGTTGTTTTGGCCGTTGCGCAGTTTCATGTGCGATTCGACATCGTCGGCGAGTTCCGGGGGGACCCGGACACCCAGTTCGTAGCGTTGGGCGCCCATGGCCCTGAGTTGCAGTTGAACGGCCTTGAGTGCGATGGGCATCATTCGGCTCTCCTTGCTGGAACGAAAGTCACGGATTCTGAGCCAGCGCCCGGATTACCGGGGCGTAGCCCAAAGAAATCGCTGGACACAGAGTACCACAAATATTACATTACTGCTTCGTATGATTAATCTGCTCACATTGCTGTATTATTGTGGTATTGTTCCAGTAGCGGGTTATAACGGCGTCCGGGGGAGAGACTCATGGCGGTTCAGGCGGAGAGTTTGGAGACTGCGAGACTCGACTCGGAGAGCGAGAGCGATTTCCGCAAGCGGCATAAGCTGATGACCGAATTGGGTCCAGACATCGTCAACGCGCTGATGCGGGACAGGACGGCCGAGGACGTGGTTGTGAATCCGGACGGGCGGGTCTGGATCATGCGGCAGGGCAAGCCGTTCGAAGTTCTGACGGAGATCCCGCCACTCCGGGCCGTTGGGGCCACGATGAGCATCGCGGAAGGGTTTGGGTTGGTGGCCACCTACAATAGCCCGGTTGTTAGCGGGAATGTTCCTTATCTGAATTGCCGCGTGGAAGCGCTGGTTGCGCCCGTGGTGCCGATCGGCACGGCCTCTTTATCGTTCCGCAAGAAGGGCGAGAAAAAGCCCAGCCTGTACGATTACGCCGCGAGCGGAATCCTCACCAATAAGGACGATCCGCTGAACGGCCTCCAGAGCATCGACCCGTTCGAGCAGGCGCTTCGTAGCGCGAAGAATCATGTCGATGTGCTTTTTACCGCCATCGAACACCACAAGAACATTCTGGTTGTGGGCGGCACAGGTTCGGGCAAGACCACGCTTCTCGATGCGTTGAATCAGGGCATTGCGGAGCGGACTCCGCATGACCGTGTGCTGATTCTCGAAGATTTGCCGGAGTTGCGCGTAGCGATCGAGAACTATGTGCAGCTCACCGCCTGCAAGGCGGTTCCGATGGACGATCTGATTCGTTCCTGCCTACGGATGAAGCCCCACCGGATATTGGTAGGCGAGGTCCGTGGGACCGAAGCATTGACCGCGATGGAAGCGTGGAACACGGGGCACCCTGGCGGATCGATGACCATCCATGCGAACAACGCCATGGAAGGTTTGAACAGGATCGTATTTCTCTGCCAGAAGACGGCGAATCCGTTTCCAACCCACATCCTGGCGAGGATCGTTGCGGAGACGATTCACCTGGTTGTCTACATCGAAGCCGGGCGCCAGTTTCCGTACGGACGCAAAGTGAAGGAAGTTTGTTTGGTGAGAGGGCACGATGGGGAACGCTTCGAGATTGAACAGCTTTAAGCGTTCTCTGCCGGCGCATGGCGAAAACATTCAACCGAAAAGAAGGAGATGGGCATGTTGAAGAGGTTGCGGAAGATGGCCGGGAAGCTGATCGATCTTGTGACCGGCAGGCAGTTTCTGCCAATGGCAGGCTTGGCGTTGGTCTCGAACGCGCTCGCTTTTGCCTCAACGAGCACGACCGGACTGCCGTGGGAGACGCCGTTGCAGACTGTGCAGCAGTCGCTGACCGGGCCGGTAGCGGCCGGGATTTCGGTAGTGGGCATCGCCAGCGGCGGGATGGCGCTGGTTTTTGGCGGCGAGCTGTCGGAGTTTGCCAAGCGCGCGTGCTATGCGGTGATTGCTACCGGCGCAATTGTCGGCGCGGGCACATTGATGACCACGTTGTTTTCAAGTTCCAGCGCCGTGATCGGGTAGCGCATCCCGAGCGCCTTTTGGCGCGAGGGTGTGGATGGATTTCCGGTGGGCTTCGGCCCATCGTCGGGCAAAGAAAGAAGGAGGAGGCATGTCGAAGAGGATGCAGAGGATGACCGGGAAAATGATTCGGATTCTCACCGGCCGTCAGTTTCTCACCATGGCGGGGTTGGCGCTCGTTTCGAGCGCGGTCTCGTATGCATCGAGCACATCCACGGGATTGCCGTGGGAAACCCCGTTGCAGACGGTGAAGCAGTCGCTCACCGGGCCGGTGGCGGCGGGCATTTCGGTGGTAGGCATCGCCGCTGGCGGCATGGCGTTGGTCTTCGGGGGCGAACTGTCGGAGTTTGCCAAGCGGGCCTGCTACGCGGTCATTGCAACCGGCGCGATTGTCGGCGCGGGCACGCTGATGAGCACCTTGTTTTCCACCTCCAGCGCGGTCATTGCGATGACGGGGGGATTTTAAGATGCACGGGCCGAGAGAGACGGTGTTCCATCCGTCGATCAACCGCCCCAATCTGCTCATGGGCGGCGACCGTGAACTTGTTCTCGGCGCCGCCATGATTTCGGCCTTGTTCATTTTTTCGTTGATGACCTGGTGGAGCATTCTGATCGGGGTTGCGTTCTGGCCTGTGGCTACGTCGATGCTGGCTCGATTGGCGAAGGTCGATCCGATGATGCGCGATGTTGCAACGCGCAGCTTCCAGTACAAGGCATACTACCCGGCTAAATCCCGGCTTTCGAGCGGGAGTACGACCCAGCGGCGGGCTTGGAAATAGGTGTTGCTGGAAATAAGGAGAGGGTAGGGCAAAATGATCTCGTTTGCGGTGTTAATACTTCTAGCCTGTGCGGGTGTATTGGCGTGTGTTGTGGTTGCCTGGGCAGCCCGCGGCACACGGGCTGAGGAGGGCCAGCGATGGGTTGCCGGACTTCCCGACTTATTGCTCTATGCGTCGATGATCGACGATGGCATCCTGCTGCTACAGGATGGGGCACTGACGGCGACTTGGCGCTATGCCGGTCCGGATCTGGGTTCCGTCACTCACGAAGAGATGGCGGCTCTTGCCGAACGATTGAATTCTGTCCTGAAGCTCGGCTCGGGATGGCTAGTGCATTGCGATGCCATTCGTTCGGAGGTGAGCGAGTACGCGAGGCAGGGAGCCTTCCCGGACCCGGTAACGAGTTTGATCGACGATGAGCGCAGAGCGCAGTTCAAGGCCGAAGGCCGTCACTTCGAGAGCACCTATTACATATCGCTCACCTACCTCCCTCCGATGCGAAGCGAGGAAAAGGTTAAGGGATACCTCTTCAAGGACGGGGAAGAGGACAGTAAGACTGCTGGGGAGACAGCCCTCCTCTATTTCAAAGACCGTCTCGGGCTCTTTCACGATGTACTGAGTTCGCAGGTACGCGTCGAGCGGCTTTGCGGTCATCCTGTCGTCGGAGACGATGGGGCAGAGACGCAGTGGATCAGCTGCGATCTTGCGCGTTACGTGCGGCGTTGCGTGACGGGGGAGGATTATCCGTTCATCCTGCCAGCGATTCCCGTGTTCCTCCATGACTTGATCGGCTGTGCAAGCTTCAAGACCGGCGTCGAGCCGATGGTTGGGAACAAGCATATTCAGATCGTCGCGATCGACGGATTCCCGGCGACAAGTTTTCCTGGGATTCTCGCAGCTCTGGACACACTGCCCTTTGAGTACAGGTGGAACACACGAGCTGTGTTGCTCGATCCGGAAGAGGCGAAGAAGATCATCACCGACGCTTTGAAGAAATGGACAGCGAAGGCTCGGGGTTTCATCGACCAGTTGATGGGCAGGCCGCCCAAGCGCATCGATCCGTTCGCGTTGAAGATGATGGAGGATGCGACCGTCGCCATCGGCGAAGCTTCCAGCGGCGATGTGCAATTCGTTCTTTACTCGGGAAACATCATTCTCATGGATGAGGACAACGAGGGAGTAAAGGATCGCGCCCGGCAAGTTGCGAAAATTATTAAGAATCTCGGTTTCGGGGCGCGGCTGGAATCATTCAATGCCGTGGAGGCATGGCGCGGTACTTTGCCTGGGGACGGGTATCGGAACGTCCGCCGCATCATCCTGCACACGCTGAATCTGGCCGATTGTATGCCAATTGCAGCGATCTGGACCGGAGACCGCGTGAACTCTTCGGCATTGATGCCGAAGAACAGCGAGCCCTTAATGTACGCAACGAGCACCGGCTCGACGGTGTTTCGTTTCAATCTGCATGTGGGAGACTTGGCGCACACGCTGGTCGTCGGGCCTCCGGGAGCCGGCAAGAGCACATTGCTGTGCGGAATCGAGGCGCAGTTCTTCCGCTATCCGAATGCTCAGGTATTCGTGTTCGACAAGGGGTACTCGGCCTGGGCTCTGAATCAGGCTGCGGGGGGAGAGTTCTACAACCTGGGCTCCGAGGACGGCGGAATGAGTTTCGCGCCATTCGTGGAACTCGACACCGCTGGAGATATAGCCTGGGCCGCGCAATATATAGAGCAATTGTGCGCACTGGCGGGCCATACGGCGGTGCCGGCCGAACGCAAGGAGATATTGAAAACGATTCAACTCCTGGTCCAGTCGAAGACCAGAACCTTCACCGAACTCCTGGTGAACTTGCAGAACCTACCTCTGCGGGATGCGCTTCGCGTGTACACGCTGGAGGGCTCTCTTGGTGGTTTGCTCGAAGCCAAGGCGAATCAGAGCGTACTCGGCCGGGGCCGGTTCATGGTCTTTGAGATGGAACACCTGATGGGCATGGGAGAGCGGGCCGTTGTTTCAGTGCTCCTGTTTCTCTTCCATCAGATCGAGAAGCGTCTCGATGGGTCGCCTACGGCAATCGTTCTCGATGAAGCGTGGGTGTTCCTGAAGCATGAACTTTTCAAGGAGTTTATCCGGGATTGGGCGAAGACCTTGCGGAAAGCGAACGCGGCGCTGATGATCTCGACGCAGAACTGGTCGGACATCTTCAATTCCTCCCTCAAAGATGTCTTGATCGAGACCTGCCCGAACAAGATTTTCCTTCCCAATCCCGAGGCCACAAGCGAAACGGTGCGCGTGTACTACGAGATGTTGGGCGTAAACGCTCGGGAGATCGAGATGATTTCTCGCGCCATCCCAAAGCGTGAGTATTACCAGCGGACGCCCAACGGGCGACGGCTCTTCAATATCGGCTTCGGTCCTGTTGCTCTCGCATTTGTGGGCGTGAGCGGTCCGGAGGTACGCGCTCGCATCGGCGAAATCCGCAAATTGCACGGCGGTGGATGGATCGCGGAGTGGTTGCGCGTGCGCGGTGTCCCTAACTGGGCGGATTACTTCGAGACGAAGTATGGGGCGAAGCAGTCCGGCCTGAAACTTGTGTCGTGAGGAGGAATGCATGAAAAAGTTGCTGCTTCGTATCGGTATCGTCATGGCTGGATTCATCTTCACAGTGAGTCTGAACGTGGATGAAGCACATGCGGGCGTCGTCGCGGGTCTCGCCACGGAGTGGACCCAAATCATGAACAATGTGCAACTCGTTCTTCAATATGAGCAGCAGGTACAACAGTATGCGACTCAGTTGCAACAGGCGCAAACGCAAATCTTGCACCTGGAAGAGGCGTACAAGCAAACTGCGGCGATGGTGCAAGGGATTGGCAACGGCAATTTCAATTTCAGCGCCATTGCGAACGATCTGTCGGCATTGAACGGTGTTGTGCAGTACGGGAATGGCCTGGCCTACTCGATGGCCAATCTGGACGATGAGTTCAACGCACGCTTCCCCGGCTATGGGAATGTGAACCCGACGAATTACGCGGGTATGTATCGGAATTGGTACAACACGAATCTGGATACAGCTCATTCGGCGTTGAAGGTTGCGGGGCTTCAATATTCACAGCTTAATAACGATGCCGCGTTGGTGCAGAAGTTGCAGCAGCAGTCGCAGAACTCGACGACGCTTTTGCAGACCCTGCAAGTGGGAAACTCTCTTGCCGCACAGGAATTGGCAGAGCTCGAAAAACTGCGCCAATTGATGCTGACCGACATTACGTCCAAGGCCACGTATCAGGCACAGCAGGCAGCCTCCGCGCAGGCTGACGGCGATATGAACGATACGTTTTTTACGGTGCCAACCGGATCGAATACGGACACGCGGACCTATTCGCCGGTTCCGCAGCAGTAACAGGGAGCGATTGCGATGAAGCTGAAACCCAGGTCGTTGTTGGTATTGAGCGCGTTGGCGATTGCGTCGGTGGCACTTGCCTATGGACAGAGCACGGCGCCTCAGTCCGGGCCGTCGGATTTGCTCGATGTGTATAAGAACGCAACCACGACCTGGGTCTCAACGGCGTTCGGTTATGCGAATAAGCTGTTCGGCCTTCTTGCCTTTATCGATTTCACCTGGGCGATGATCGTTCTGTTCCTGGAAGGGCAGGAGTTGCAGGGATGGATTGCGGGCTTCTTGAAGAAATTCATGACCATCAGTTTTTTCTATGCCCTGCTCATCAATCAATCGACCTGGTTCCCTGCGATCATCAATAGCTTTGTTCAGATCGGTCAACAGGCCGGAGGGGTATCGGGGTATCTGAACCCATCGAACATCTTGTGGACGGGCGTTCAAATCAGCGGGGCGATTTTGGCAGCCTGCCTGCCAAATGCCGCGGCAGGCGCCACGGCTGGAGGCATTTTGGGAGTTATTGTTCCGGGCGCTGGGGCAGCTCTGACGGCTGCTTCTCTGATTCCGGCACTCGTAGCCCTGTTCTGCGCGTTATTGATTTTCCTCGCCTATGTGGTCATTACGCTGACCTTCATCATGGCGACTGTCGAGAGCTATGTCGTGATGAGCGGCGGGTTAATCTTCCTCGGTTTCGGCGCGTCCCGTTGGACCGTTCCGTATACGGAGCGTTATATCTCCCTGGTCGTATCGACGGGAGTGCGACTGATGGTCCTCTACATGATTATCGGTCTAGGCCAGACCTTATCGAATACATGGGTTCAGGAAGCTTCGCAAATACCCTTGAGCACGGCCGGGCTTCAATCGCTCTTTGGATTGTTGGCCAGCGTCATCGTGTTTATGGCACTGGCTTGGCAGGTGCCGAAGCTTGCGAGCAGCATCCTGCAAGGGTCGCTGCAGATGGGCAGCACGGATCTGATTGCTCCTGCAATGTCGGCTGCGATTGCGGCCGGTACGATCGGCGCCGTTGCAACGGCAGGGGTGGGAGCGGTTGCGGGCGGCGTTGGCGCATTGGCTGCTGGTGGCGCGGCTGCTGGCGGAGGAGCTGGCGCGGCTGGTGCCGGTGGGATGGGCGGAAGCTTTATGCCCCGAGGAGCTGGTGGGATGGCGCCGGGCATAGGCAGCACGATGGCCGGTGGCGGAGCCAGCGGCGCTGCCCCAGGCGTCGAGGGCGCAATCAACAGTGTGCCGCCGCCTTCTCCGAGTGCGAGTGGTGGAGGTGGCGCAGTAGTGGCTGTCGATCCACCTCCTGTAACCGTGGGGGCGCAGGGAGAAAAGGGTGCGCCTGGTGCGGACGTGGCTTCGGGCGGCTCGCCGGCTTCCGTACAGGATGTTCAAGGCTCTGTGAGTGCGGCTCCGGAGACGGCTATGGCGGATGGGAGTGCGACCGCTCAAGAGGATGGCGCTACTTCGAGTCCGGTATCTAGGGTTGGCGGGCAAAGCGTATGGAGCAGTAGGCGCAAGGCACAGGTACAAGGCAGCGCTGAGCCGCAGACGATGGCGAGATTCGACGTAGGGGACTCGGCGGATGAATCGCCCGGAGCGATCACTGTTGATGGCGAGGGGTCGAGTGGAGCGAGCGGAAGCGCAAGCGTGCCCGAGAGCGGTGGTGGAGAAGCCGTAATCAATGAGGGCGTTCCAACGCCGGTTGCCGACAGTTCCGGTGGCAGCTTGGTTGGAGAGCCCGCTGTCGTCGAGCCCGTCGAAGTGGGTGAAGTGAGTGGAGTCGCTCCGCAAGTGGCGGGCGGGAGCACAGCGGCTGCCGGGGGAGCTGGTCCTTCGTCCGGCGCACCGGCTGGAGTGCTGGGCGTGTCGAAGGAAAGTCCTCTCGGGGGTGTGAATCCTGCCGGAGAGGAACCATCGCGCGCGAGACGCCGCTCGGATGATCGTTCGCTGGGCGAGAAGATCTCGGGGATTCATAATACCGCGGCACAGGTACAACAGCATCTACCGGAGGATTCGGCGACTGTGTCGGCGCCGACTCTGAACATTCAACACGGAGAGTAGGAGCGAAAGATGAGCGCATCGCTGGCAAGTGTGGAAGAAAAAGGTTCGGGCAAGAGCCCGTACCTGGCGGCTCGCGACGAGTGGAACGAGCGGTATCGGGATCTGATCGTGGCTGCGCGCAATTGGCGGCTTCTGGCGGTGACATCGAGCGTAGTTGCGCTTGTCGCGGTCCTGGGCTTGATTGTGATCGGGGCCAAGCCAAAGGTCATTCCCTACATCGTGGCGGTGGACAACCTGGGCAAGGTGGTCGGCCAGGGTACGGCGGTTCAAGCCTCGGTTGCCGACGACCGTTTGAAACGCGCGGCGTTGTGGTCCTGGGTCCAGGATTGGCGGATGGTTTCGTCGGACGCGACGGTCGAGAAGAACGCGATCGAACGGGTGTATGCGCAGATCGGGAACGGTACGCCTGCGGCGATCCGGATCAGCGATGCGTATCGCGATGGGTCGCCGTTGAAGCTGGCGCAAACGGAGACGGTTTCCGTCAATGTGCGCTCTCTCTATGCGTCCTCGAAAGATTCCTATGAGGTCGAGTGGACGGAGACGACATTCGACTTGAAGGGGGAGCAGATCGGCACTCAGAACTACAAGGGTGTCATTACGATCTCCATTCATCCACCCGAGGATGAGGGTTTGGCACGCGTAAATCCCCTGGGGATCTATGTCACGAATGTGAGCTGGTCGAAGGTTCTTTAAATCATTCAAGGAAGGCGAGAGTATGAAGACGGTACGAGTGATGGTGTTGGTTGTGATGGGTGTGAGCGCCTTCCGCGGGTTCGCACAAGAGGTTGCCCCGAGTGCGGGTGCGTCGGCCGGTGGCGCGGTGGTGCTGAATCGGACGAAGGCAGCTCCGGCAAAGCCGGAGATCGTTCCTGCGGACAAGTATCCGTTTGCGGCGATTCAGAAGGCCCTGGAGCAAGGTCCGGGCACGGATATTCAGTCGGCTGCCGCAGGCGTAGGGCTTGGGGTGAAAGCTCCTCCAGGCTGGGAGCCGTCGAGAGATGTGGCGTTGTCAGAGACGGCGCGAGAGGCCGTTGCGCTTTCAGCGAAGCTCTTAAACGAACAGAACAATCCGGTTCCTGGGCCGGATGGACGGGTGGTTTACACCTTTGGGGTTGGGCAACCGACGTTGGTGGCTACACCGCTTCGCGTGAGTTCGATCGAGTTGCAAGCGGGCGAAAAAATCCTGGGAGAGCCTCAGATTGGGGACTCGGTGCGATGGGTTGTGACGCCGATTTCGTCGGGGTCCGGGGACGCCGCTACGCCGATTCTGGTTGTGAAGCCAAAGATGACGGGCCTCGATACGACCATGATTGTTGCCACGGACAGGAGAACGTATTACCTAAGGCTGGTTTCAAAGCCGGGTGATTACGTGTCGCGGGTCGCGTTTCTCTATCCTGACGATCAGCCGTTGCAGTGGAAAATCTTTTTGGAGCAGCAGGCGAAAGAGCACAAGGACCATGTTGACGCCTCGCGTATTTCGCAGACCGGCAACGATGCGGTTGACAAGCTGTACTTCGATTACACGTTCAAGGTGAAATCGGGATCTGGTTCCATCCGGCCCATGCGGGTCCTGGATGACGGAGAGAAGACCTACATCGAGATGCCGAGCGTGACTGCGTTTCAGGAACTGCCGACGTTGGTGATCGAAGGCCCAGAGGGCAATGAGATGGTCAATTTCCGCGTTAAGGGCACAACTTTTGTGGTGGACCGTCTTTTTGTGAAGGCAGCGCTGTTGCTCGGTGTTGGTAAGCATCAGGAGTTTGTGGAGATCGAGCGCAAGGATGCGCTCACGCCACATACGGAGGCAAAGTGATGGCGGACGAAAACAAGGTCGATGGGAACGGGCGTGAGGAGGTTGTGTTGTCTCCAAAGGTGGAGGGTGACAGCCCGACACGCAGTAAGCAGCCTTTGAAGCTGCGTTTCTGGCCCACGGACGGCAAGCATCTGAATCCAGCTGTGAGGGGGATGTTGTTCGTCGCCGTCCTGGGATTCCTCGGTCTGATTGTCTATGGGGTGATAGCTCGGGGTGGAAAGAAGGCGGCCGCGGAAAAGGCCAAGGATGAGCAATCGATTTCGGATGCGCAATCGACCGGAACGAAGGTTTGGAAGGATCTCGAAGACCAGCGGAAGATCGACGCCATGAAAGAAGCGCAGGCGCAGGCCGCCGGGGGGAGTGCGCCGGACGCGCTGCAGGGGCGGGTCCAGAGCGCCGGTGTTCCGGCTGAGCTTGTAGCTTCTTCCCAATATTCGAAAGATGCGCTGGTCCCCCCTCTTGAGGCTCGGCAGATTGCCGCATCTGGACGGCCGCCAAAGGGAATGCCCACGGACGGCAGGGGCGCGTTGAATCAGCAGCAGGCGGGCCCTCAAGGAGGGGCGCCTGCGGTACGAAACGCAGCGGACGAGTGGCGTGAGGAGATGTACAAGGACGATCTTGAAGCGCGCACAGCGGGGACGTCGATTTCGAGCGGCAAAGGTTTGGCAGGTTTGGGTTCCCTGGGAGCTTCGTTGCCTTCCGGGGGAGTGGGATCGGTCCTTCAGCAGCTTCTCGGTGAGTATCCGAAAGCCGGGTCTGGTGGAAATGCTGGGGAACCAAGCCCGTCGGTATTGCCTGCAAACGCTGGTTCTGGAGGTCAGAGCGACGCTAATCTTCAGGAGCATAAGGAGAATTTCATCGAAAAGGCGAGGGAGGGCCGGGAGGAGCGGGACTATTCGTCCGCGACGCGGGCGCCGGCTCTATCGAAGTATGAGATCAAGGCCGGATGGGACATTCCGGCGACGCTGGAGAGCGGAGTGAACACCGACCTGCCGGGCGAGGTAAAGGCTGTTGTCCGTGAGAACGTGTACGACACGGCGACGGGCCAGTATTTGCTGATTCCGCAAGGATCGCGCCTAATCGGTCAGTACGACAACCGGGTTTCATACGGCCAAAGTCGCGCAATCGTGATTTGGTCGCGGCTGATTTTCCCGGACGGGTCCAGCGTGGATCTTGACGGGATGGTGGGACACGATGCCTCGGGCGCTGGAGGTTTTCACGATCAGGTCGATAACCATTATTTGCGGCTTGTCTCCATGGTCTTGATGCTGAGTGCGTTCACTGCCGGTATTGAAATGTCCCAGCCTCAGACGACCTCGGCGTCGGGTATCCTGTCGCCGAGCGCGGAAGCCACTCAAGCTCTCGGCCAGCAGTTTGGGCAGTTGGGGATTGAGGTATCGCGAAAGAACCTGAACATCCAGCCCACGGTGAAGATTCGTCCAGGCTATCGGTTCAATGTGCGCGTGAATCGCGACATTGCGTTCGCGGAACCGTATGCGGATACAGGAGTCGGTCAATAGGAGCCCACCATGGAGATTGTGTATCGCAACGTCCGGTTCAATGAAAAAGTCGATCGATGCCTGAGGCGGCGCTGGAAGAAGCACGGCGATTTGTCGATTCGCGTCCGTGAGGCTCTGGATCAAGTGAATCTCCGCGATGTGGAACTGCTCGATGTGGATTGCAGCCGGGTCCATGCAATGCAGGTTGGTGTTTTCGAGTCGATGTGGGCTGCCGCCCATGAAGCGGCGCGTTCGCGCGGCTGCTCTTTGAACACGTTGGTAAATAGTGCGGTTTGGGTAGCTTTCGGCGCGCCGAGGCCAGGCCAGCGTGGCCGGCCTCTCAGCCGGAATCAGTGCGGGGCGCCGGTTCCCGATCTCTGCTTGGGCCGTCCTGTTTGAAAAACACGGGAAGAGGAGCTTAAACAACGTGTTTTCAATGTGTTGAGTAGTAAACATTCATCTTTACACATTGAAGCAATGTGCTATACTTTAGCTGTGTCAAACTCACTCGTAAAGAGCAATCCAATGTCCGGCTGGACTCCGCATTTCGACATCACGACGATTCCAGATGACGTATTGCTTCGAGAAAGTGCTCGCAGGTTGCGTGCGCGCCAGCTTCGCTCCCCGCGAGCAAAGGTGCTCCGTCAGTGCCCCAAATGCGGGGAACCGTTCGGCGCCCGTGAATTGCGCAAGCACCTTCCTCGGTGTGTGCGGCCTGCCGCCACTGGAATGAGCCTCAATCCAAACCGGGCCGTTCGCAAGGTCACCAGCGTTGAAGAACAAGAAGCGGAGAACTACCGTTATTGGCAGAGTATTCCTGTAGGAGACAGACTCGTAGCCGTGTGCGAGCTTACCGAAGCCGCATACGCGATTCGGGAGATTGGTCAGAATGCTAACAAAGGACATGAAAGAACTCATACGCATCTTCAACGAGCACGGCGTTGAGTATTTGCTCGTTGGGGGCTACGCATTCGGTGTCCACGCTCAACCACGCGCGACCAAAGACCTCGATCTCTTCATCCGGGCCGATGCCAGCAATAGCGATGCTGTGTTCAGAGCCTTATGCAAGTTTGGCGCGCCCCTTCACGGACTTACCGCCAAGGACTTCCGAGATACAAAAACAGGGCTTCAGATCGGTATGCCTCCGAATCGAATCGATATCCTTCAGCAGATCAGCGGCGTGACGTTTGACGAAGCATGGAAAGACCATGTCGACGCCATGATAGAAGGCGATACGCCGACTTACGTCATCTCAAGAGAGAACCTAATCAAGAACAAATTGGCTGCGGGCAGAGAACAAGATATTCTCGATGTCAAGCAAATCCAAAAAGCGGCTGCCTACGCTTCCGAGCAGCCTGCACAAAAAGCGAGAAAGCCCCTTCTCAACAAGAAGAATCGCAAAGGAATCGAACGCTGAAGGTCCGGTTGCTGGACACGCAGTATGTCAATTGCGGGACTCAAAGTGGAACTTTGCTTTCCAATCTGTTTCCTCGCCCAAAGTCAGGTACGCCTCAAAGGGCTTGCCCTGCTTGGAAATGAAGCCTTTGAGCAACGCGGTCTTACCTTTGGTGCAGAGCGTCTCAATCTGCTTCGGGGTGAGGGTCTTCTTCGCAATAGTCTCGTTGATACTGAAGTTGCAACCCTCGCGGTAGCGGCCGCAACCGTAGAAGTTCTGCCCATTGGGCTTTTTGACGGTGCCTTGCTTGCATTTCGGGCATAGGAGAGATCCGGGCGGCGGAGCAGTGCCTGTCAATGCCGACGCTGAACCGTTCGACGCCAGGCTAGGTCGCGGAGCGATGTGCAACTGCGCCAGCTCTCTTTTGAGTTGGCCGTCAATGCTGGAAACCACGTTGAAGTACTGGGCTTTGCCTTCGGCAATATCATCGAGTTGCTGCTCAAGGGAGCGCGTGTAGTCGTACTCAAGGAAGGCGAAGTGGCCTTTGAGCGCATCAATGAGCAAGATGCCGAGGTCCGTGGCCCGCAATATCTTCTTGGAATCGTCGATGTAGTTGCGGGTGATGATGTTCTTGAGGATCGCCGGGTAGGTGGAGGGACGGCCGATTCCTTCATGCTCCAGCTTCTTGATGAGACTTGCCTGGGTGTAGCCGTTGGGCGGGCGCGTCTGCTTGTTCAACACGCGGGCGCTGTCGGCGCGGAGCTGGGTGCCGCGCGCAAGCGAAGGGACGCGGCCATTCTCGTCAGATTGTTTCTCCGAGTCGTCCGGATCGGGTTCCTCGGCGGCGTCCTTGGCCGTCAGAGTGCGCCAGCCTGGCTTGATGAGCCTCCGGTCCATAGCTTTGAAGACGAAGGGCTGCGAGCCGTCCTGGGCGGCGAGAGTGAGGGTATTCACGCTGTATTCGGCGTTGGCAAGCTGGGAGGCTACAGCTCGTGTCCAGATAAGGTCGTAGAGCTTCTTCTGGTCGTTGTCTACGCCGGCATGGCGCTGCTCCAAGTGGGTGGGGCGGATTGCTTCGTGGGCCTCCTGGGCGCTCTCTTTGGACTTCCAGGTGCGCGGCTTGAGCGGCAGGGGGAGGTTATTGTTCGCCGCGTAGGCCCGAATCTCCGCCAGCGCCTCCGCGGAGAAGTTCTGGCAGTCAGTGCGGTGGTAAGTAATCAGCCCTTCTTCAAATAGCTTCTGAGCGAGTTGGGCGGTCTGTTCCGGCTTGTATCCGAGCGTTACGCTCGCTGCCTGAAGCAGCGTTGCCGTTGTGAAGGGCGGTGGCGGAGCCTTGGCCGCCGGCTTCGTCGCTGCGGCGGTAACGGTAAAGAGTCTGCATTTCGCAGCTTCTTCCGCCAGCGAAGCGTCCAGGATGTATTCCTCCCCTTCCTTGAGAAAAGGGGCTGTGTCCCATTGCGCACGCCACTTCCCATTGTCAAAGATTGCTTCCGCGCCGAAGTGCTTAGTTTCCTTGAATGCGTCGATCTCGCGCTGGCGATCGACAACAAGCCGGAGAGCGACACTTTGGACGCGCCCGGCACTGAGCCGAGCAATGCCGGTTTGCCGCGAGAGAGCAGGCGACACCTGATAGCCGACGAGGCGATCGGCGCCTCGCCGGGCCTCTTGTGCGTGGATCAGGTTGGTGTTGAGCTGCCGCGGTGCCTTGATCGCGGCACGAATGACGTTTTCGGTGATGGCATCGAAGGTGACGCGTGCGTATCGGCGAAGGTTCAGAACCTGCTGCAGGTGCCACGCAATGGCTTCTCCCTCGCGGTCGGGATCTGTCGCGAGATAAACCTCTTCGGAGCGTGCGACGCGCTGCCGCAACTGGGAAATAATAGCCTTGCTGCGTTCGAGGATCTGGTATTGGAGCCGGTAGGTCTCCGGCTCAATACCAAATTCGCTCACTGGAAGATCTCGAATATGCCCAACGCTTGCGGCAACATCCCAGCCACCGCCCAAAATTGCCTTGATCTTTTTGATCTTGTTTGGACTCTCCACGATCATCAGGTTCATGCGGCTGCCTCTTGCCTGGCGATCTACCGAGAGGATTATGCGGGGACGGTTTGTGTTTGGCTCTTCAGCTTGTAAATGGAGGCAAAATAGGCCACCATCACGCGAAATGTCTTGGAACGATTCACTCCCCCGAGAACCTCACCTCCAACCCTCTCCAGTTCATCCGCGATCTCGTAGGTCAAAGGGAATACAAAAGCGGTGTCAATATTTTGAAAAGGGATGTTCAGCCACTGGTTGTTGTAGAACGCAACAAGTTGCGCCTGAGCGACCTTGGCTTTGAAGTTCATGATGATGTGCTCTGCGAGAGCATTCTTTTTGCGAATTCCGAGCACGGCAAAGAGTTGATTGAAGTGTGTTTTCGTAAATCTGGAGTCCACAGTGAGCCGGAGTTGGGTACGCTTTTCAAGTGGTGCAACAATTCTAACCTTGGTACGAGTTCTGGCTTTCTTGGTTTGGGTCATACCGCCTCCTTTGTCTTGTCTCAATTCGGATTCATTTTACAGTAATTATATACGATTGAGCAATGAAGAGCGGTAGGAAATAGGAATCAAAGGAGTTCCGGAAGTCACATATGGTGGGTTTGTTGCAATGGGGAAAACGTGAGTGGCGTTTCTCCCATTGCAGCATTCACCGAAAGCTCTCTGCCGCCGTACACGTGTCGAGTGACCGCGCTCTTGCAGAGCGATTTCCAAGCTTCAACCTGCGCCCCTGCGGGGGCCGGCTCGCGGCGTATATCTCCTTGAAACTAAATAACATATCTCTCATCCCCGGCACGCCTGAACACGCCTGAGCTCGCCGCATCGAGTGGTGGATCTGTGGCCTTTCGACAATATTGATCAGATGAATAGCAGTATGAATCGCGAATCTTTCCTCGAATGGAAGACGGAGGCCATCCAGACTCAGGAGGGAGCTGACAATCGTGGAGCATTCAGGGAATTTGCTAGGTGTGGGAGCCGTGCTGTCCGTTGAGGTCTCGTGTATGGCGGCGGGCACCGCTACAGCTAGCTGTTCGGTCGAGGCGCACCGGATGAGGTGAGCCGCTGCGACGATTGCGGTCGCATTCTGCTCGTTCAGAGCGACATTCTCGCTTATCTCAAGGAGAACTGTTGCAACCGAAGCGAGCGACTGATGCGCCCGCTGTTGTGCTCTCTGGATGACCCGATAGCACCGCGCCATCTTCACTTCGATGGCTCCACGTTGTTTAGGCGAATTCGCGCAGGACGCAAGGGTCACTGTGAGCGCTTCGAGTCTTTCCTGCGCTTCCGGTACGGTCATCTCTCCTCCCAAGAGTGTTGGCTGTCTTTGAGCAAAGTTATACAACAAATTCTGTTTATATCACTTTAACGGTTACCCATACTTGGGTAAAGGGTACGAAAGTGTTACGCGTCGTTGCAAGAGTATGCAATGTATGCAGCTTCCATTTATGTTTTGCTAATCATACCTATATGCTGTATTATATGTATGACAACGAAGTGAAAGTCGCGGTGATCTGCATGAAAATGCGCCATTCGGAAATAACTCCTTTAGGTTCATCGGGTTTGAGCGTTGTTGCACGCCTAAAAGGGATCCCCGTTCGTCTGCACGGCCACTCAATTGCTCAGCAGGGGCATGTGGAGAAAGAGCTTTGCACGGGCCTTGTGTGTTGTGGCGATGTGTGCCATATCACAGTGGGTCAGTTCCGAGGCGTTATGACGGGAAATATGTATGAAGTGTAGAGAGCTGTTCACTCGTGGAAATCGCGATTGGAGAGAGCAAATGAGCGGAGCTTTGCGGAACGTAGCGATGTTTGCCGTTGTTGTGATGTTGTCTGGTATGGCTGCTCTTGGCCAGATTTCATACCCTACCGCCAATGACATCAATACGATTGCTGGTACTGGCACGATGGGCTACAACGGCACGGGCGGTGCAGCAACGAGCACCGATTTATATGAACCCCTCTCCGCGGTGTTTGATTCTTCGGGCAATGTATGGATCGACGACGGCGCCCTCTGTCTTGTACTCGAAGTGTCGGCCTCCAATGGAGACATCAACAGCATTTTTGGCACTGTGCCTTCGGGTGGATACTACTACGATTGCGTTCCCGCCTATGGGGTGACCTATAACCCGATGGGTGCAGTCGTCGATGCGTCGGGAAATATGTACTTTATCGACGGCGAAACCTATATTCGCAAACGGACGAGTTCGGGCAGTTTGAGTGTCGTAGCCGGCATTGGAACGGCAGGGCATACAGGCGATGGCGGGGCGGCGACCAGCGCGGAGATTGAGGCCACAAAATTAGTTATTGATTCTTCCGGCAATCTCTTCTTTGTGCAGTATCAGTATACGAGTACACGAGCTGGGGACGTGTGCGCCTATGACAGTATTCGGGAGGTGACGGCCTCAAATGGACTCATCAACACAGTAGTCGGGAACGGGAACTGCGGATATTCGGGTGATGGTGTAGCCGCGACTAGCGCCGCAATTGACGTTGGGGGATTCGCTGTCGATTCTTCCGACAATATCTACATAGCGAATGACGTCAGCACGCCGGAGGAAGGTCACGGCATTTGCGATTCGTCTGTTGTCCGGAAGGTGACTGCCTCGACCCAGATCATTTCGACGATTGCAGGTAATGGGACTTGCGGGTATTCGGGGGATGGCGGAGCTGCTCTTAGCGCGGAACTTTACAGTCCGACCGGTATCGTTGTGGATTCAAGTGGGAACGTGTACGTTGCGGACTACGGCAATTACCGCATTCGAATGATTTCGGCCAGTTCTCAGGACATCTCGACGATTGCGGGTAACGGAACTTATGGGTGTTCCGGTAATGGCGGCGCAGCGACCGACGCAGAGTTGGGTTATCTGAACACTTTGGCGATTGATGGCTCTGGACACTTGATTTTCACAGATACCGGATGCGCTGAAGTTCGCGCAGTGACCCTTGTCAAGCCCACGCCGTCGATCTCCTTGTCCTGTTCACCGAATCCGATTACTTACGGGGCGAGACCACTGATTGCACAGTCGATGTCGGGAATGGAGCGACCGGCACGACAACCTGGACGATCAACGGTGGCGCGTGGACGACACAGACATTGAGTGGCGGTACCGCGTCGGCAGGAGGTTTCAATGGGTACGCGGCTGGCTCGTACACGATCGGCGTTACCTACAACGGCGACAGCAACAACAATACCGCGAGTACATCGACAACGCTTACGATCAGCATGGCAACACCGAGCGTTTCCGATACGTGCTCACCGAATCCGATTACCTACGGGGGCAGCAATTCGATCTGCACTGGTTATGCAAGTGACAGCGGTACGGTAACCGGTACACTTTCGTTCACGATCAACGGTTCCCCTTGGGCAACGGAAACTCTTTCTTCGGGTTCGGCCACAGCACCTCAGTTTAGCTCAACCTACGGAATAGGTACATACACTGTTGGGGTAGCCTACAGCGGCGATAGCAATAACAATGCGGCTAGCAGTTCGACGACGCTGACTATTGGCAAGGCCAGTCAAACGATCAACTTCGCGGCCCCGGCAAGCCCGGTGACCTATGGAGTATCGCCGATCGCTCTGAGCGCAACGGCCAGCTCTGGCCTAGCGGTGATCTTCAGCGTCTCCTCAGGCCCCTGCTCGGTCTCCGGAAGCACGTTGACGGTGACCGGGGCAGGCACCTGTGTGGTGGCTGCAAATCAGGCGGCCAACACAGACTACTCGGCGGCGGCAACGGTCTCTCACAGCATCCTCGTCAATGCTGCGGTGCTGACGGTGACCGCCAATAACGCCTCGCGGGTCTACGGCGTGGCAAATCCGACGTTCACCGCGTACTTCTCGGAGTTCGTCAACGGTGACACGTCGAGTGTCCTGAACGGCGCTCCCAGCTTGACTACAACGGCCACGCCCACATCCGCACCTGGCAGCTACACGATCACGGCTGCGGTTGGAACGCTGGCGGCGAGCAACTATACCTTCAGTTTCGTCAACGGGACCCTGACGGTGACAGCGGCCACGCAGACGATCAGCTTCACGGCTCCCGCGAGTCCCGTGACCTACGGAGTGGCGCCGATCTCCCTGAGTGCAACGGCCAGTTCCGGCCTGGCGGTGATCTTCAGCGTTTCCTCCGGCCCTTGCACGGTCTCCGGTAACACGCTGACGTTGGTGGGGGCGGGCACCTGTGTCGTGGCCGCAAATCAGCCGGGGAACGCCGACTACACCGCAGCGGTGGCGGTCGTACAAAGCGTGGTTATCAACAAAGAGTCCGTGATTGTCAACAGCACGTCTTCGCTGTCTCCCTCTATTTATGGCGACAACGTTGCATTGACTTTCACCTTAACAGGCAGCGGGGTTACTCCTACAGGCACGGTAACGATCAACGATGGAGCAAATACGCTTGCCACGATCTCGCTCGATGCGGGTATTGCAACCTACAACACATCCGCGCTGATCGCAGGAAAACACACTTTAACAGCGGTCTACAGCGGAGACAACAACTATCAGTGAGCGCACCCACGGCAACTGCCGGGGGCGCTGTATTGACCCGGCTGCCATTCCAACAATCGCAACTCAACCGAAAGAGGACAACAGCCGACCATGAAACTCAGTCAGAGAATTGCGAGCCTTGCACTTCTATTGGCCGGTGGCGCTGCGATACTTTTCGCGCAGTCGACCGGCACGATCACACAAACCGTCAACCAAAGGAATACAATCGGTGCTCTTTCCGCAACCCCTAATGGCACTATCACCGCCGGCAATCCTATCGCTTTCACCTACATTCTGAACACTGCCGGAGCCCCGGCCCCTGCGACGGAGACGGTGCAGTTCTACGACGGCAGTACGGCATTGGGCACGCCCCAAACCATTGGTGTGAGTGCGGCTGCCAATTTGCTGCCCTACTCCCAAGTCAATAGCGGCAAAGGATGGACTACATCCGGGACTGCTCCGACAGTAACCTCTCTGACCGCCAATGGCCCGGACGGCAGCACCAATACTGCGACCGCCTTGACATTTGTGAATGCAACCTCGACAGTCCTCTATGCAGTGCCGGGAACGACCAACTACGCCAATCAGCAAGTGACCTTCTCGATCTGGGCGCAGTCGGCAACCCCGACGACACTCAATCTGATCGTTCAGGATAGCCCTTTTGTGGCTGCAAATAAATCCGCGCCTTGCTCGGTTACCTCTACGTGGCAACGATGCACGCTGACCTACACCTTTCCGGCGAATGCCGGCACTGGCTTTGCCGTTTCACTCACCTCATCGAATTATGGCGTACCTATCAATGTCTGGGGTGCGCAGTTTGAACAAGCTGGCCAGGCAGGACCATACGTTTCCACCATTGGAACCGCGCGGCCGACCGGCGCACAAGCTGGTACCGTCTCGCTCTCCTGGAGCCAATTCCAGACCGGGGTTCACACGGTCACGGTGCAGTATCCGGGAGATGCGAACTTTGTGGGATCGACCTCGAACGCTCAAGTCCTCACGGCTCAGCAGGAGATTCCGAAGATTGTTTTGACCGATTCGCCGGCGGGTACGAGCGTCTATGGCCAGGCTGTGACGCTGACTGCGCAGTTGTCGGATCAGGATAACGATGACGACTGGATTCCGACCGGAACGGTAACCTTCTACGACGGCACAACAGTGATCGGTTCTGGGACGCTGAATGCGTCGGGACAAGCCTCCATCACGCTCGTTGGCCCGACTTCGCTGGTTGTGGGTTCCCACTCGCTGACGGTTCAGTATAGCGGCGATGAGGATTTCAGCGCCCTCACCTCCGGACCGATTGTCCACGTAGTGACGAAGGCAAGTTCCAACGTGGTAACAACGACGGTTACGAGCTCGCTCAACCCATCCGTGTATGGCGATTCCGTTACGCTGAGCATCAATGTTTCGTCCTCTGTCGGCATCCAGCCCACCGGCTCGGTGACGGTCGTCGATGGAAGCACCACGCTCGGCACGTTGACGCTCAACGCCTCCGGCAACGCAAGCATCACTATCCCGGCCTTTACGGCAGGGACGCACAACATCGTTGTCACCTATTCCGGCGACAGCAACTACAACTAACCAACAAAGGACGCTGCCGGACTTTCATGTCCGGCAGCACCCTCCATTCGATCGAGAGTGGGCAGGATTTGAGGCGGAATGGGAGTTCGATGATGAGACGCATTCGTATTGAAGTTGGCCTGCTGTTCGCGGCATTGTCTGTCATGTCCCCGTCGCTCGATGCGCAAAAGAGCGTCTCTTACCGGCAGGTTGTCGAACAGGCGAGCACAACAACCGTTGTTTCGTCGTCGGCCAATCCGTCGCCAAACAATTCGACGGTCGCTTTTACAGCTCATGTGGGCGGGGTGCCTGCCGGTATGCCAACCGGCACCGTAGCATTCAGCGCTACCCAGGAGTCCGGCCAGGTCGCCACGGCTACGCTTCCCTTGGACGCATCGGGTAACGCGACCTGGACAATCTCTCTTCGATCCGGTCAGTACGGAATTACAGCACTGTATAGCGGTGACACCGATTATCTCTCGTCAGTCTCTACGACTCTTTCTCAGATCGTCGAAGGCCCTCCCGATTTCACAATCAGTCTTCCATCGACAATGACCGTCGTTCAGGGGGCATCCGGCACGGCGACTGTCTCGGTCACGCCTCTTAATGGATTTGCAGGCACGATCCAGTTGCAATGCACCGGCGTGCCAGACGAGAGTTCGTGCAACTTCACACAGAACTCGATCACGATCCCCGCGTCGGCGGCAGCCTCGGCATCGAGCGCGGTCACCACTACGTTGACTGTGACCACGGTTGGCACAACGGTTACAACGCTTGGGTTTTTGGGTTTGCTGTTTGGGTGGGGTTCTTGCTCGCGTAAAAAGCCGCGCTATCGCTTCGTGATCTGGATTGGACTTGCGGTTCTCTTGATAGGGATGGTAGGCTGCGCGGGTCCCAATCGCTACGTGCAATCCAACGGAACGCCGCCAGGGTACTACTCCCTGACTGTTGTTGCAACGTCAGGCTCAATCACTCATTCAAGCACAATGACGTTGCATGTAGTGGCGCAATAGGCGCATCGCCAAAAAGGAAGGGACAGCAATATGAAAATGCGGTGGTATCTGGCAACGATCATCATGGGTGCCTCGTTCGCTGGCATTGCGCTCTTTGCTCAAGCGCGAAAGCAGGTCAGTTACGACTGGGCTCCGGACCAAATGGCAGCTACGTTTATGTACACAGTCGATGACTACTCTCTGCAAGTGACTCCGACGAATCTTGAAAGAACTCGCCTCGGCGGTGGCAGCGTCGAATACGCGTCGCGTCATTTCTATCCCTGGGAGTTCGTCGGATCTGCCCAATACTCCAGCGGTCAACCTCTGGGGCAGAAGCTCATCGCTGCGGGTGGAGGCGCGGGATACTGCCGAAGTTTCAAGCACTGGACGCCCTATGCCCGCGTTTTCGGCGGCATGGCTCGGACCAGCTCCGACGATCAGATGTATCTCTATACGGCCCCGAAATGGGGCCTCGCGTTCAACACAAGTGTTGGCGCCGATTACCAACTCACGCCACGATGGGGAATCCGCGGAGTGCAATTGCAAAATGAATATTTTCCGTTTGGATCGCGCGGCTCGGTCTATTGGTTCATCGGTACGGGAATCACCTACCACTTTCGTCCTTGAGGAGAGGCCATGAAAAGGAAGGGAATCGGTCAATTCTTCGCGGCCTGGATGTTGCTCGCCGCATGTGTCGAGTGTGTTTATGCGCAAACGCAAGACCCACTCATCGTCCGGATGGCCGCAAACGAGAATGCGATGCTCGCCAGCATTGGAAAGTGCGCTCCTCTTGTCGAATCGTACTTGCAGGTGGTGGGCAAGAATGGCGAAACTCCGATCACGGATAGGTACTACTTGCACCGGATCGACCTTGGCAGTGCAATCCGGGAGACCTTGTACGATCAACCGGGAAGGCAACGCTCGAAGCTGTCAATAGCGTGGAAGGTCGCGAGTCTGTCGGTTCGCCGTGCTCCCATGTTGTTCAACTCCTCGGGATTCGTCGAAATGCTTTCTCCCGACATCCATGGGTTTGATCCCGGCAAATTCAAGTTTGAGTTCCTTCACAACGAGTTCATCGGCAATGTGAAGACTGCCGTCTACGATGTCCGGCCGGCGAAGCTCGGCTATTTTCGCGGCCGGTTCTGGATTGAAGAGCACGGTAATCTGGTCCGCTTTACGGGAGCCTTCGCCGGCAACGGTTCCGAGTCTCATCCCCGATACCTGCATTTCGACTCATGGCGATTGAACGTCAAGCCGGGGGCCTGGCTGCCTGCGGCCGTCTACGTCGAGGAGCCTGTGCCGGGCGGAATTGTGCATGGTCAGATACGCATCTGGGGCTACGGCCTCGACGCACAGCTTCACGATCCGCTATCTTCGGTGACAGTCTCCGTGGACAATGCCGTGGATCGCAGTGGCGACGGGACAGACATGGACCCATTGGCGTCGCTGCAGGCGTGGAAGGATCTCGCCGCAAGCAATATCCTTGACAAGTTGGAACGCGCCGGCATTCTTGCCCCGCACAGCAGCTTCGATAGCGTTCTCGATCAGATTGTGGTCAACCTGAGCGTCCCGAGCGATCTCGCATTCCGAGAGCCCGTGCATTGCCGCGTCATGCTAACCACGCCCATCGAAGCGACAACTGTGGGCAACACCATTCTCATCAGCAAGGGCCTCATCGAAACCCTTCCCAACGAGGAATCGATCGCTTCCGTGGTAGCATTCGAGCTCGCCCACGTAATTCAAAGCAACACCGTGGACACACGCTACTCCTTTGCGGACAGAACGATGTTCCCAGACCGGAAAGTGAGTAGGGACCTCTACCTCGCGCATTCGGGCAAGGAAGATGAGAAGGCAGCCGAACTCGCCGTAAGCCTGCTGAAGAAGAGCATGTACGGGGACAAGCTGGGAGGCATCGGCCTCTACTACCAGCAAATGGCCCTGGGCATTGGGAAGCTAAATGGGTTGTATAGGCCGGAAACGGGAGATTCGTTGATCTCACCGGCCGGGAAGCCGTGGCTGCTTGCGCTGCTCGCTGAGAAAAGTCCTCGGCTCGAACCGGGAGACCCGCGTCAGCTTGCAGCTTTGCCGCTCGGCTCAAACCTGGTTGTCGATCCATGGACCGGAGAGGTGCGGCTGAAAGATGCGCCCCGCGTGATGCTTCAGACGGCCGGCGAAAAGCGGCCGTTTGAGGTTGTGCCAGTATATTTTCGGCTGCGGGCTCCTTCGGAGGTTGGTGTCGGCACTGGAAGCGCTGAGACGGTGACGGTGGACGCCCGGTGATTGGAGTATTTTGTGGTGGAACGACTGAAGGCCGGTCTATGACCGGCCTTCAGTGTCTCTGTCTCTTTCTATTGCGGCTGGCCGGTAATCACTCACTTGGCGGCTGCGACCTGGGCATCGCGCTCCTTGAGCCATGCAGAAACCTGATTACGCGCAACGGTATCATCCGTGGTGTTGAGGAGCACCCTAGCCAGAGTGTCTGCAACGATGAACTCCGGCTCCGGCGTTGCCTTCTTGGGGTGAATGAGCGCCCATCCCCGGATATACGATACCCTCTTCGTCGTATCGACGGAAGCACCGGAGGTCGGTGTCACGCTGAAGTAGTCAAAATCCTTCTTGGCTGTCCCGGTCGCGTGGACAACATCCTTCCACGTCTTCTCGTCGCAGACAATGTAGAAGGTCCAATTGGTAGGCCGAGGGAAGTGTTTGGCAATGGTTGCAAACGCGTCCACTTCAGTCCGGCAGACTGATGTTGCCTCGGCGGTAGCTGCCTCGTGCGACACCATGAGGACGTGGTTAGGCTGCGCAAAGGCTACGAGTGGAAACAGAACAACGAAGGTGAAGGCGATAAGGCAAGTATGACGGCTCATGGTAGCTTCCTCCTAACGGTGGCTACATTGTGGTTATGGGTTGTACAAGGTTTAAGGCCAGTGTGCATGGCAATTGAGCATTCACTTAGGGCACGCGGAGTGTCGGCCTAAACTCGGTGGGCGGCTTTGTTTTCCCAGCGCCCAGCGCGTGCTGACGGCTGATTGCCTTGGAAGATGGCTTTGCCTTTGGCTGCATCGTCTGAGGCGGCTTCATCAGCGCGGTAGCGTGCTTTGAAGGAATGCAGGCGCCGATCAGCAAGATACCGATCAGCACGGGCATCCAAATGGCGCGCACGATCGTTCTTGACCGAAGCGAATTGAAGAAAATCTGTAGGGCGGTCATGCTGGAGTCCTCTCCGAAGGGGGCGATCCGAAATCCCCCGTCACAGCTAGCTGAGGGGGTTGAGGAGCGCCCAAGGGAGGACGTTCGCGTCGTGTGGACGGATTGAGGGGAACGCCACCAAGCAACCGAAGTGCCAGTGCTCCTTGCTGGCACGCCGGGTGCGATCGGTCCCCGGCCCGTAAGGGCAAGCCGGGCACACAGAGCGACCAGACCGCCTATAAGACTCAATTGCATTCGGTCTTGGAAGTGCGCCGGATGTTGCCCGTGTTCGAGATTGCTTGGCGCTATACTGCATCACGGCTGCCGCCGTCGAAGATGGCCGTAGTGCAATCAGGATTGGATCGGGAACCATCGAGTCGTAGCGGATGAAGGTCACTGCGTCGTTCATTGATTTGTTCCAAACTCTTTGAGCTATCGCCTGTTCAACAAGGAAAGGGGCTGATGGCCCCTTTCCTTCTGCTGTGCAGTTGCTAGAACGGTGAATCGTCGGTCAGCTCTGTGCCGTTGTCGGCTTCGACCGAAATCGGGGCGGTCCCGTTGTCGCCAGCCGGTTCTAGTGGTGCTTCATTGGGCGGGGAGGCTGGCCGGCGGCTGAGCAAGGTGAAGCTGTCGATGACGACTTGGGTAAAGTTGTGCTGCACATTATCGTTATCGGTCCACCGCCTGTAGGCGAGGTGGCCGATTACGTGGAGAGGATTGCCTTTCTTGACGTGCTTCCTGATGACGTCGGCGGGTTTTTCGCCGTACATAACGAGGTTGTGCCACGCAGTGGTTTCTTTCACTTCTCCAGTGCTTTTGTCCACATACTGGCTGTTGGTCGCCAGAGTGAAGCGGACGACAGGAGTTCCGTTCGTGGTGTACTGGATCTTCGGATCGATCCCGACGTTTCCCAGCAGGATGGTCAGATTGACTGAACCGGCCATAGCAGCGACGCTTCCTTTCCGAGTAGGTTGATGGAGGTTGATGTTTCCGGCCAGAAGATTCTAGGCCGTCCGGGAAATTGGTTCGTTGTTGAATTGATCCGCATTGGACGCAAGCTGGCAGTTGAAACAATGCGTGAGGAAGGCCGCCACATCCTCGGCGTCTCTGCCGAGGAGGGTCAAACTGCGGACGTGGTTGTCATCCTGGTGAGTGATGAAAAGGCCGGCAATGGGGCCGCCGGTCTGCTGCAAGAATTCCAAGAGATAGGAACGGCATGGCGAGTTGTAAACGGCTAGGAAATCTGTGACCGTCTTTGCCAACTCGTCGGCGAAAACGAACGTTGTGGTGATGCAAGTTCTATCGCTGTTGCCGGGATCGGCACCCGCTGGTGCGGGGGCGCTGATCGTGAGTTCAATCCACACAGTGGAGGACGTTGGAGGATTGGGTTTGAGCTTTGCGACTTTGCAGAATTGCAAGATGGCAAGAACTACGAGTGCGTACAGCAGGCAAATCGCGCTGAACACCACGAGAGAAGAAATCGTTATGTGATGCATTCTGTCCTCCTGGACCTGGAGCGAGAGCGCAACCGTGCTGGGTGTCGAGTATCGTTAACGCTACCGACGTCACAAACTCTTTGGAAAGCGAACGCTTGTCGAGAAGTTCGTTTATGATCTGAAAACACGGCAACAGTGGTTCCAGATAGCCCGACCATTCGCATATAGCGCCCTTGCGAAGGTTAATATGGTTATATAATACAGCAGTTATGTATTATACATAAAGTACTAAAGTTTAATTGCTCGGAGAGGGTTTGATCCGATACTGTTCAACAGCTTGAGTGTAGCTTCGTCCACCAGTTGCCGGCGCTGAGTCCGTTTCTTGCATCCGACGCCAACGGAACACTGGCCACCAAGACCGCCGCCCAAGTGGTGGCCCCCGTCACCCTGACCACCGCGGGCAGCTACAACATTTACGCACAAAACGGCTCATGCGGCGGCCAGTCCAACTCACTCACACTGGTCATCGGGACGCCTACTCCGTCTCTCACTGCCCTTGTCACTAGTCCATCGTCACCTACAGCAGGCCAACAGTTCACAATCGACATCAGCGGTAACAACTTCGACCCCAGCACTGCGCAAATCCAATTCACCGGTTCCGGCTGTGCACCCTGTACCGTATCCAATGGCAGCCTGACCACGAAGAACGCCACACTGTTGATCGGCTCAACGACGCTTAGTACCGCAGGCAACTTCACCGTGACCGTGCAGAACAGCTCCTCCGGCGCCCAGTCCAATGGTCTGCCCCTGATGATCGGCAGTTCTGTGCCCGTGGTGAACTCGATTTATCCAACCTCGATGCCGGCAGATCGGGCAGTATCGGCTGACAATCTACGGCAGCAACTTCGCCTCAGGAAACTGGGTGCAGGTCCAGTGCACCGGCAGCAACGGCTGGATCGACGCCCTGCATAACCCGCCTAACATCACGCCCCCCAGTCAGATGACCATCAACATCGGCACAGGTACAACCAGTGACAAAATCTACGTGCGAGTGTGTGAGTCGGCCTCCCAAGAGACCGCCAGCACCTGCTCGTCAGGCACGCAGTATATCACTGTGAATTGAATTCCTTTCGAGGCAGAGAATAAACGGGCAAAGACGGAGATACCGCATAGCAATGAAGGGAAGAAGTCTGAAAGCAGAAAATTCGGAGTTGATAGAAAGGTGGAGAACCGAATGAGCACGCACTTTGTATTACGATCACTCGGAATCGGACTTCTGGTATTGACATTCGGCTCCGTAGGTTGATCTCAAGAGAAATCGGATCTTCCAGAGTCCTTTGGGTTTTATGCGCTCGATGGCGGCCAAAATGTAGCAATTTACGAAGGGCAATGGTCGGAGAGTGCCAAAAGTGCAGGGATCAAGTGGTACTCAATTCCGCAGAATTCTAAACTGCAAGACACGAGGCTGCAGGTTTCGACCTCGGCGAGATTCGTGCTCTTCTATTCGAATTCTGGAGAAATGATTCAGTCTATGTCGCTACATAGATTAGGGTAAGCGAAAAGTCCCGCGTAAGCTGAAAAGCAATCTGCACAAGACGCTCACAGGAAGCCGAAACGTGGCCGCCGGCTAGGCGGCACCATTTCAATCGGTGCGCTCAGTTCTATACCTTCCTGAAACTGGCGCCGAAGCCCAGGAATTCGGATCTTGCCCAAAAAGTCGGCCGGCTGCCTAAAAACTCAACTTCTTGCCCAAAAACTCAACTTCTTGCCCAAAAACTCTTCATCCTGCCCAAAAAGTCGTTCGAAACTGGTAGTTTTTAGGCAAAGCCCCTGGAGCGATGCAAGCTTGGGATTCTGAACGACCGCAATCAGGATCGCCTCCGGAGAAGGGACCTCCTGCCACTCGTTGTTCCAACCTCCGCCGGGAGTGAGGAGTTCTTGCGGATGCAGGCTCGGATAGCCGGGTCCTTGAGCCGCTCAATCAGTTTGACGTCACCGCCGTCGTGCGCCCAGGACGGAATGAAAGCGGAGATCTCCAGTGTGTTGCCAAGGACTAATGACAATCAAACATCCGGAAGGTAGACTCTGTAAGCGATTGCAGCAAACGCTTGTATACCTGTATACTCTAATCTGCTTTGGGGGGTGTCAAGCACTATTTGGAGAAAGATTTTGGGAGGCTCCGCTGCGCGTAGATAGAGCCCTTGGCGGATCATCTGATTGCGTGGGTACGTCAAATCGGATGCAGTGAGGCGTGGATTGGGTTTGCACGAATCGGAGTCAGAGCGCATTTTGCTCGGCAGGATCGTGAAGGGAAATAACGATTCTGGAACAGCTTGCCCAATGCTCGCATAATGTGTGCGGCTGGGTGATCTTATTTCCGCTCTTCTTGGGATGAGCTCGTACGGCGCTCGATTGCCCATTTAAAGAGCCAGGTTTGCTCAAGTCCTACAGTAGCGGCAAGAATTTGGGAATGACTTTCATCGTCGGATACCGCGGACAAGGAAGACGGAGGTTCAACCTCGCATGAGAAAGGAAAAATATGATGGTCTATACGATGAAGGACGTAGCGCAACGGGCAAAAGTCTCCCCTGCAACGGTGTCGCGGGTTCTCAATAAGGCAAGCTATATCTCCGAAGAAACCAGGAAGCGCGTTCTCGATATCGTAGATGAAGTCGGCTACTATAAAAATGTTCACGCGCGAAGGTTAGCGACCGGCAAAAGCGATCTTTTTGGACTGGTCATTTCAGAGATTGCGAATCCATTCTTTCCGGAGGTCATCCGAGGGTTCCAGTCGGTCGCGTGGGACCATGGGTTCGACGTTCTCCTGCTGAATACCGAATTCGATAAGGCGCGCACCGAAACCGTGATTCACAAACTAGTCGAGCGAGACGTCCGCGGGGTTGCAATCCTGACGTCCTCAATTGATAACTCCGCCACTGTTGAACTGACGGATGCAGGTATCGGCGTGGTCTTTAACAATTTTTGCATGTCTGATAAACTGGTTAGCAACATATCGGTGGATTACAGCCGGGGGATTTCTCAGGCGATTGAGCATGTTGCCAAGCTCGGACATCTCCGCGCTGCCGTAATCGCAGGACCGGAAGGCAATCGCAGGGCGGAAAACATTAAAAACGCTTTGGTCGACAGGCTGAGTAAGAAAGGCATGAGGCCATCTCCCGTGACCAGTAGTAACTACCGTGTAGATTCGGGAGCAGCGGCAGTGTGTGAAATTCTTGCCGCGCCGGAAATGCCTACTGTCATCTTTTGCGGTAGCGATCTCATTGCCATGGGTGCGATGAGCACTCTTGAAGAGGCCGGCGTCAGAGTCCCGGAAGACATCTCCATCGTGGGGATCGGCAACCTACCATTCACCTTCCTGGCACGCCCGCCACTCACCACCATCAGTGTTCCTCGCGAAGAACTTGGCTTGACGGCATTTCACGCACTGGAGAAGATGCTCCAATTGAAGCGTCATCGCGGCGCGGAATACACCTTGGAGACCGAATTGGTGGTGCGCAAGTCGACAGCTCCCGCCATGGAAAGAAAACAGGTCAGGAAGAAGTGAGTTCCGTTCGACATATATACTACCGCGCCACGGCCGCGCACACACGGACTCGGAGTCTAAGTTGCGAAGGTGGAGAGCGGGCACGGCACTGCGAGTGGCGTTGTTCAGAGAGAACCCGCTTACACCCGATTTGATCTTTTCATGCAACCTGAGGATGCGCCAAGGACCCAATTTTCGCGCAACGGATGTCCTCAAGATTCCCCTCTGAATAGCGCTTGACACCCTGAAGCAGGTGAGAGTACAAAGATATGCAAGCGATTGCAGTAACCGCTTGCATAGCGATCGTCGATTGTCGCCCGCTTGCCCGGATGTACTGTATTTCGCCTGACAGGCAGGGTCGAGAGTCTCGCCAAGCTTGTAGGTTGAATGCTTCTGCAAGAACCCGGCGCTCCAAAACATTGCAGCGCGACGCGACCAGGGTTTCCGAGAAAGGGATTATTCTGAATTTCATGAAAGATTGCATCGCGCCTAATTGTTTAGCAGACCCTGGGTGCAAGGTCATGACAACCATCGACTTGTCCGTCCCGCTCCGCTGGGAAGATAGGCGTCTTATTTTGATGCTGATAAGAAGAAGTTTGAGTTGGAGCAAGGATGATGGTGGCCACCCGACAGAATATAGGTGTTTCATTCATTGCAGTCAAGTTGCGTTCCCAGTAGTTTGGGGCGCTGCAAGAGGGAAGGTAGCATGATTACCGTAGGCTCTGTCGATATTGGCGGAACAAAGATCGCTGTCGGAGCGATTCGGGAAGACGGCAGGATCGTGCGCCGCCTTGAGTGCCTCACTGAACCAGAAAAGGGCTTTCAGCATGCGATGCAACGCATCATCGCAATGTTGCGCGACATATCATCCGGCGGAACGGAGCTTGCGGGAATTGGAGTTGGGTGCCCTGGACCGCTTAACCCATTTACCGGAATAATTGGCGAAGTTGGAACGTTGCCGGGATGGCAAGGCGGAAGTCTGGTAGCTGAGCTTCAGTCAGGATTGGATCTCTCGGTTGTGGTTGAGAACGACGCCGATGCGGCCGCTCTTGGAGAAGCGCGCTGGGGAACTGAGGTCACCAGTAGAAGCCTCATTTACGTCACCATTAGCACGGGTATTGGCGGCGGCATCCTTCTTGACGGACAACTCTACCGCGGCGTGGATGGCGCACATCCGGAAATCGGTCACCAGGTACTTGATAACTCTGGGCCTGAGTGCTACTGCGGCGCGCGCGGATGCTGGGAAATCCTTGCTAGCGGTCCAGCCATGGTTTCATGGATGCGTGAACAAAATCCTGACGCACAGGTCACCACTGCCTACGAGATTTGCGATGGCGCAAGACACGGCAATCCTCTTGCTCAACGCACTGTGGAACGAGAAGGATATTACCTCGGCCTTGGGCTGGCAAATCTAATAACACTCTTCGCTCCCGACAAGATCGTTTTGGGCGGCGGTGTAATGAAGAGCAGTTCGCTGTTCATCGATACAGCCCGCAGAGTGATCCGGAAGATCTGCACGCAAGTCCCCTCCGAGAAGACGCATATAGCCCTCGCTTCACTGGGACCGGATGTTGGACTGTTTGGCGCGGCTCAGGCGTGGCTTCTCAGGCATCGCCGATGAGCCTCGATTCGCATGGCTGCGCCGGCGGCGTGTCACCGCAGAAGGGGTGGCTCTCTAAACCTGTAGCTAACTTTTGAAAAGGTCGCAGTATGCCATTAAAACTTGAAATCGCTCATATTAAGGATTTTAGGCTCGCTCAGGACATCAAGTCTCGAGCCGGCTTACTACCCTGTGTGTTGCGACTGCAAATGGGCCGCTGGACAGTTGATTAAGCAATTTGTGAAGGCACGGTGAGAAACGAGAACGAAAGAGGCGGAGTATGGACGATAACATTTTAAAAGGGCTAGGCTTGCCGGCGGAGGCAATCGCAGAAGCCGTTTCAGAAACCAGGCTCTTCGAGGATATCCTCAAGCAACCCGCACAGCTTGCGGCGTCATTGGCGCATATGTTTGGCGCTGGCAAACCGGCGCTAGAAGAGGCAGCAGCGGTCTTGCGCAGAGACAAGCATGTGGTTATAGCTGGCATTGGGGCTAGCTGGCATGCGGGAATGGCAATGCAGGCAGAGCTGCTTGCCTTCGGCCGTCCGGCTCTGCTCATCGATGCTTCCGAGTTGCTTCACTTTGCCGAAGTGCCGCGGGAGGCAACCGTGGTTTTTCTTTCACGCAGCGGGAAAAGCACGGAGATCGTTCAACTCGTCCAGAAGTGTCGTTCACGGTCCGCAACAATCATCTCGATCACCAACCAAACCGACAGTCCGCTCGCTCAAGGTTCGGATATTGTTTTGAATACGAGCACTGACTTCGATCACGCGGTATCAATTTCAACCTACAGTGCGGTCGCGCTGGCAGGCGCCTTGTTGGCCGTCGAAGCCTCCGGCCACTCGGCTCGATCGGTTCAGGATAAGCTGTTGCAATCCTTGGGGGATGCGGCGGTTGCCATTCCCGAGTGGCGCAATGCCATCGAGACGTCAGGTTGGCTCGGCGACGGGAGCGATTTCACCTACTTCCTGGGCCGTGGCGCCAGCCTTGCGAGTTGCCATGAGGCAAGGCTGCTTTGGGAAGAGGCGGCCAAGAAGCCGGCAACCGCGCTCACCTCAGGTGGCTTCCGCCATGGCTCACAGGAGATAGTGCGGAAGGGATTGAGCGCCGGAATTTGGATCGATGCGGAGCGCATGCGCAGCCAGGATCTCGATTTGGCTCGCGATCTCAGGAACCTTGGTGCTCAAGTTCTTCTGATCGGGCAGCAGCTTGAGGCAAGCGCAGGCGATTGCGTCTTGCGCTTGCCTGCCATCCCGGCTCAATGGCAGTTTCTGATCGACATTATCCCCATTCAGATCGCCGCCGAAAGATTAGCAGCCGTGCGAGGCGAAGACCCCGACTCGTTCCGGCTGTGCTCTTACATCGTTGAGGATGAAAGCGGCCTGAGCCGGCCTGCAGTACAGCCGGCAAGTAAGCGGAGCTCGGACTGATGAGACTGCCAAAATGGCTGCTGCTGTCGATCGCCGTGCCCGTGCTGTGGGGGCTGTGGGGAGCGCTCACTGAGATTCCGGAGAAGTGGCTCAACCCGCCTTTTCCGCCTACCCTCGGATACGTGGTCTGGTCGTTGACCATGATTCCCGTCACCGTGATTGCGATGCTGAAAATCAAGTGGAGACTAACCTTGACGCGGCGGTCGATCTTCTATGGCTGCGCGGTGGGATTCTCGGGCGCGGCAGGGCAGCTCACTCTATTCTGGGTGCTGAAGCAGGGGCCGGCCTACCTGATCTTCCCCATCGTCTGCCTCTCGCCCGCGGTCACCATCGTCCTTTCCTGGACGATTCTGCGAGAACGCACTTATCCCCTTGCACTCTCAGGGATACTGTTATCGCTCCCTGCGATTTTTCTCGTCTCTCTGCAGTCGCCGTCCGGCAGCCCTGTGCATGGCAGTCTCTGGCTGGTGGGTACGATCGCAATCTTTTTCTTGTGGGGTCTGCAGGCTTACTTTATGAAATCGTCAGCCAACGCAATCAGTGCCGAGGAGCTTTTCATCTACATGACGGCCACGGGACTGGTCTTGAGCCCGGTGGCGCTGTCGATGGGCCCCGGCCTTCATGCCGGCTCCGCCATCGGCTTCGGACTCACGTTCGCCATTCAGTCTCTCAACGCGGTCGGCTGCCTGCTCTTCGTGTATGCCGTTCGATTCGGAAAGGCGATCGTGGTTGTGCCCATGGTTAATGGCCTGTTTCCCCTGGTCACCATCGTCGTCTCGTTGCTCATGTACCGCGAGATTCCCACCAAATACAACCTGGCGGGCATGGTGCTAGCCCTCGTCGCCGTTCTTTTCATGGCCTTCGACGAGGTTAGGCATTGCTCGGTCGAAATGGATCAGCACGCAGCGAGATAACAAATGCGTACCGAACGAAATTCATGCACTTCTCGGATGTTTGGTTACATTGCAGTCGATGCTCCTATAGCTCGTGTACAAAAACTGCCGTTCGTTGCAGTTCATTCATGTACATTACAGTGCAACCATGTGCCTTTATGTTATTGACAATGCAAGTCTTGCGTACATGAGGGCAATCGGCGGTACGTGTTCTGGATCAGGATCAATTCCGCATACAACTTACAGCCATGACAAACCTTAGCGAGGCGCAATTCTTGCGAAGCCTCTTGTGGGACTCGAACGGCATGGTTACGACTCGCTAAAGTCGATCTGTTTGGGAGCCATGCGAAACCCTTTTGTTGTAACCGCGATGTAGATCAACCCGGCGGCGAACCAAAGTCCGCCTGCAAGTTTGGCGAGTTGATTCAGGTTCCACCAGATGAGGGCGCAGAAAACGAATCCGGTTAGGGGTACAACAATATCGCCCAAAATGCGCATGCGTCGTTTCCCGCGAGTTACGACGCAGAAGTGCCAAAAGGTGGAAAGGTTAACGCCCATGAAGGCAAGAAAAGCGCCAAAGTTCAGCAGTTCCCCAGCGTGCTCATAGGCGTTGCCAATATAGTTCAAGCCGATCGCGCCCATGGCAGCGATTATCCCGATCAGGACGATGTTGTAGGTGGGTGTGTTGGATCCTTTGCTCAGATGCGCAAAAAAACGCTTGGGCAGTACTTCGTCGCGTCCCATGCCAAACAGCAGGCGTGCCGCACCCAGCCCTCCGGTCAGACCGCTTCCGATCGCCGCGAGAATCAGAATTAACCCCATCGCCTGAAACAGCGGCATACCGCCTACGCGCTGGCATACATCCATGAATGCTGTTTCGAGATTGACGAAGCTATGCCAGTCGGGCCAGACGCGTTGCGCAAGGTAGACCTCGACACCGCTGAATAACCCTGTAAAGAGACAAACCAGGACCGTAGCCAGCAGGACGTTGCGCTTCGGATTTTTGACATCTTCCGAGAGTGTCGTGATCCCGTCGAATCCAATGTAGGTCAGCGCGGCAAAGGACGTAGCCATCCAGATCTGGTGGCCGTCGAAAGTTTTTGGATTGTAGAACGGTTGAATGGAAAAGAGTGCCGTCCAACCTCCAAGGCGAAAGAGGAACCGCACTGCCAAGTATAGGAATGCAACGATCACAGTACACATGCAGACCAGGAGAATCTTGTTGGCGCTCGCCGACGACTTGATACCGCGCAAGTTGAACGCGGTGATCAAAGCCGCGATCAACAGGGCCGCAACCGGATACGGCAATTGCGGCGCGTAGCGGCTATGAATAGCGGCGGCAATCCAGATTGTGCAGAGAAGGGGCTGCAGGATATAGTCCAGGAGCATCGCCCATCCCACCAGGAATCCGATATGAGGATTAAATGTCCTGCCAACATAGGTGTAAGCGGACCCGGCCGACGGATATACGGATGCCATGCGGCCATAGCTAAATGCCGTTGCCATCATGGCAAACATGGCGACCAGAATTGTCGTGACCGTATGGCCATTGGAGAGTTTCTGAGCCACTCCGAAGAGTGGAATCGGGGCCGTCGGTTGAATCAGGATAAGTCCGTAAAAGATCAGATCCCAAAGCGTCAGGATTCGTCGCAGGCGAGGAGTCGTGCTCTGTGCTGGGGGTACGTTGTTCGTCATAAGCCCTTTGGTGGCATGCATCTGGAGATGTCGAGCTCGGTGTTCGATATCGCCGTACCCGGGGTGCTGATTTTATTCAATGATCGTTAAGAGTATCGGAGGAACAAGGATTAGCAAGGGCAGTTAATTCATCGAATAATTAATTGCCCACCAGATCACACTTGTTGATTGCGGCGCAAACCCAACCTAAAGCAACCTTTTCATAGAGAGGAGAGCGGCAGTCGAGCTCCCCTATCACGGCATCAAAAATCCGCCGTTAACTTCGATCACCTGGCCATGAATGAAGCTAGCTTGATCGCTGCAAAGGAATAGAATGGTATCGGCGATCTCATCCGGAGTGCCCAACCGGCCTGCGGGCGTGGCGGATCGTATGCTGTCCAGCGCTTCAAGGGTAGAGAACGTCCGATGATAGTTCGTATCGATTGTGCCCGGAGAAACAGCATTCACACGAATGTTTAGAGGAGCAAATTCCCGCGCAAGGCCTTTGGTCATTGTTGAAACCGCTCCCTTGGCCGCGGCGTAAGCTATCGCTCCAAGACCACCGCCAGATCGTGCTGCGACCGACGAGACGTTTACAATGAATCCGCGTTTTCTTTCCATCATTCCCTTCAGTACGGCCTGAGCAAGAAAGAATGTGCTGGTCAGGTTAAGCATCATTACGCGATCCCATAGTTCGGGAGTGAAGTCCAGTACGCGCGCACGAGCGAGCAGCGAACCGGCATTATTCACCAGGATGTCGATAGGCTGGCCCGCAGCAAATTCGGCCAGCTTGTGCGTTCCCTCCATCGTTGTCATGTCTGCTTGCACCAGTTGCGCTTCCACGCCGTGGCGCAGAACTTCTTCCAGCACCGCGCGGGCTTCAGAATCCTTCGAGTTGTAGTGAATCAGAAGGTTGGCGCCGCGGCGCGCGAAAGCAATTGCGGTGGCTGCGCCGATGCCGCTGCTGGCGCCGGTCACAAGGACGTTCATATCGTGGAATGGAAGATTGTTTTTCATGATGGATGTTCAGTCTACTCCTTGAGTTATTCGTATTCGGGTAACGGTGGAGCGCCGCGCGAGGCCAGGCTATCGGCGCCCGCGTAGACGCGATACAGAGATCGGAGCCCCAGAAGATAGGCCTGCTCGCGATTGTTTTCGCTGAGAATATCCGCGGGAATCCCAAGCTGCTTGGCATACTTCGCGCAGATCTCGGCCAACGGCGCGGAACCGACCAGCAGGAGACTTACGGGCCGTTCGTTCCGCAGCGCCGTGAGATAAGACATCTCTCCTTGGATAACGCAGCCGTACAGAAAAGAGAGACGCTGTTCTCCGGTTCCCATGCCACGGAGGTCCAGCAGTCGTGTGCAGAAGAGCGCGCGGCTGAGACCGGAGCGCGCGGCCTGATCGTAGCCGAGCTGCACCCAGTCCTCGTGGAGCATGCGGGGACGCTGCTGCGGCACCGACGAAGCCAGCAGAGTGTGTGCTTGAATGGCATGGATCATCTCCCCGGTAAGGCGCGTGCGACTGCCGGCGATGCGCTTCTGTGCGTCAAACCAGATCAGCTTCCAGTGCGAACCAAGATTCAGCAGCAGCGTCCCGGAAGTTATCCTTTCCTGTTCGAGCAGTCCGAAGCAAAGCGTCTCTTCACCGCGCATCAGATCCGTCTCGAAGGTCGCGGCGAGCCCCTCGAGGCCGAAGCCCGAGCGCACACCAGGTACGAGGAGCAGCGGTAGTGAATCGCCCCCGGCGAGCGAGAAATTCTCGACGTGGAGGTGACGGGCAAGCTCTGCGATGTCCGTAGGGGCCTCAACGTGAGGGATCTCTACAAGGCCCTGGTCCGAGGTGATCATTCCTGCGGCGAGGACGGCAAGGGGCTGCCGGGAAAGACCACACTTCGACGCTTCAGTAAAGACAGATTTCAGTAAAGCCCGCAGTCGATCGGCAAGCCAGGCCCGCGGATGCCCGGCAGCTACATCGCGTACGCCCGCATCAATGGCAGCCCGGGCCCACACAACGCAGCCCTCGGTGATCCACGCGCGCGCCCGAGTGGTGCCCATGTCGACGCAGCAAAGGACCGGCTCCGATTCACGCATGGGCGGCCTCCACGTAGGCGCGGGCCTTGTCAGCAAGGGCTGCGGCGTTGAATTGCTCGAATTCCGATCTCCCCACCAGTTCTGAGCCGACTCCCACTGCCAGGGAGCCAGCGGAGAGGTAGTCCCTCAGATTGTTAAGGTGAATGCCGCCGGTTGGCACGAACAGTACGTCGGGAAAGGGGCCGTGCAGAGCGCGCACATAGGACGGTCCCAGCGTAGAGGCTGGAAAGATCTTCACGGCGTATGCTCCGCTGCGCACCGCGAGCATGACCTCGGTGGGCGTGAAGGCTCCGGGAAACGAGGCCAACCCCAGGCGTCGCGTCTCGTGAACGATCTTCGCATCGATCCCCGGCGACACGACGAACGAGGCGCCGGCGCCAGCAACGGCCTGCAACTGCGCCTTGCTCACAACCGTCCCGGCGCCGACCGCGACGCGAGAGGAGAAGTGGACGCAGAGGTTGCGGATAATCTCTGCGTATCCGCAAGTCACGGTGGAGACCTCCATTGCTGTAATGCCTCCCGACACGAGAGACTCAGCAAGATCGATCTCCCGGCCCAGCACGGGGCCGCGCAAGATGGCGATGATACGGGTCCGTTGAATGTGGAGAAACGCTTCATGGGCATTCATCGACGTATTAGGGCTCCTCAGCCGTGGCGGCCCCATCCAAGGCCGGAAAATCCGGCAAGCGCCCCTCAGGGTCGATCGTCAGCCACAAAATGCCGCCGAAGATACATAGCGCGGCGCTCACGACGAAGGATGCAGTCCATCCGAACCGGGCAGCGATGGCCGGAGTCAGGGACGATGTGATAGCCCCGGCCAACTGGCATCCCATATTCATTACGCCGGAGACGGAACCGGCGCACTCTCGTCCAAGATCGGCACTCACCGACCAGAACGAGCTCGTCGAGATGTAAAGAGCTCCAACGCCGCCAGCGAAAACGCTGGTCAACAGTGCAACGCTGGTCACCTGTGTTCCGAGAAGAATGAATAGGCCGCACAGGATCATCGCCGCGCACGCCAGACCGCATCGGCCCACGCGTCTTCCCAGCCTGGGGGTTAGCCGATCGCTGATCCACCCCCCCAGCGGTGAACCCAGTCCCATGGCCAGGAACGGGATGGCAGCATAATAAGAACTCTGCTTCAGGTTGACTCCTCGAACCGCGGTCAAATATATGAAAAACCAGCTGAAGAAAATATAAGCCACATATCCGTAGGTAAAGTAACTCAGGGTAAGCGCCTGAATATTCCGGTTGCCCAGAATGGCGGCCAACGGCATCTTCTTGTTCCCGGGTCCAGTTTGCAAAATAGGGGTATTAGCGCGAATGAAATCCTTCTCCCTGGCGGACATCCAGGGATGTTCCGACGGAGAATCACGGGCGATCGCAAACCAGACCAATCCGGCAAAGATACTCGCTACGGAACTCAGCCAAAGTGACGCTCGCCAACCGTAGTTCACTAACATATAGGCGATCACGGGCGGCGTTACGCCGGCGCCGAAGCCAACACCGGCAAAGATGATCCCGTTCGCGATCCCCCGTTCGGAGGAAGGAATCCACCGGGAGACAAAGGAATTGGAAGCCGGGTACATAATGGCTTCTCCCATGCCCAGAGAGAAGCGCATGGCGATCAGACATGCAAGGATCCACGCCCAGCGGGGGGAAAGAATAGTGATAGCTGAGGTGAAGATACCCCACCATAATCCGCCCAAGGCTAGGGCAAGGCGCGCTCCCACACGATCCGCGAGGCGGCCGGTCGGTACCTGGAAAAGAGCGTATCCGAGAACAAATGCGCTGAACACCCAGCCGAGCTGAACGTTGGTGAGATGAAACTCATGCGCAATCGCCTGGCCAGCGATGGAGATATTGACCCGACCCACATAGGCCACCGCGCTCATGACAAACATCCAGAGCACGAGAAGGCCACGATAGCCGGCAAGCGGGACACCAGAGGTCTTGTTCATGCGACTATTTCCTTCCACAACGCACCGCCCGCAAAGTGTGCCTGCGTCGCATCGGGCTATGGCTCGGAGAAAACTCCCGTAGCAGAGTGCGCGCGAATCTCACAGGGCGACTCCTTCGAACTCGATCAGCATGGAACTGGTTTTTGGCACCTGGACGGCGCTGCCATGATCGCGCGGTGAGTAGACCGGATTCCAGCTTCCGCTCGCTAGGCTTTGCCCCCCCAGGCGGATATCGGTTTTGCTGTCGGCGCCAGGGGCCTGCAGGGCAATGGTTCGCGAGGGCCGAAGGAAAACATCCCCCACTAGGTTCAGATGGAGATCTTGCTGCAGATCTTTGTTGATGACCGCCAGTGCCAGTCGTCCGCGGGCGTTAAAACATGCGTAGGCAGTCGCGTTCACCCCGCGGGCATCGAGCCTGCACGGAATCAGAGAACCTGAGGCGAATTCGCGGTAGAAGAGCATCCCATAGTACAGGGGACGAGCTTCCAGCGCAGCACTGCCGCCACCGGCAATCGGTGTATAGAAACCTTGCCCTCCGCCGTGGAAGTTGATTCCTGTAACGCCAATCTGCGCGAGAAGCAGCATGAAATCCGCCCCCCAAAGCGCGGACGCAAATGAATCGCTCACGCCCGCCTTGCCCCCGTTGTAACAGGAATTTCCTTCCGACATCCGGTACGGCAGATTCGCCGACCTCCCGGCGTCGACCAGTTTCCGCATGAGTTCCATCAGATCGGGTTGAGGCTGCAGCAAGTGCTTGATGTCCGAGTCGGGACTCTCCGGAGGACCCTCGGCATAGTAGTGACTGGTAAGCATGCGGATCCCAGTCGCCTGCCGGGCAAACTGCTCAACCCAGTCAATCTCATCGGTAATATCCGGGCCCGCGAGCGGCGCGTCCGGCGTGCGCCGGCGAATCGCGGCTGCAAAACTTTGCCACTCCTGGAAGTAGTCGGTGTACCCATACGAGGACTTGCGGATGTCGCGGAAAAACAGATCCGGCTCATTGCCGATTTGCAGTGCGATCAGGGTTGGACCGAGTTTCTTGACAACATAGGCCGCCTCGTCCGCAGCCGCTTTCGGCGAACCGTGGCCAAGATCGACGCCGTAGATCGCGGTCCACCCGGTCGCATCGAGAAACCCGCGCAACTCATCGATAGCGGTCTCGGTAACGACCGCGCGCACCGTTTCTGCCTGGCCGTTGTCCGGATTGGCCGGATCGCTCCATGAGGCGCCCCGCTGAACCCGCACGGGATTCCACCGATCGTAATCGCTGGTGCTGCCACCAATGCGCAGCACGCCCTTGGCTCCGAGCTGACGCACAAGCTTGACCAGTTGCGTGTTACTCCGGGAAAAGTATCCCGGGTTGCCAAGTTGGGCCGATTCATAACTCAGGCCGGTGTAGTTCAAAGGAAGCGCGATCCGCGGCGCCTCCGTATTCAGCGCAAGCGTGGCCGATGCGGCGGCGCCTTGCGCCGAAAGAAGGCCCGGCGCGCTAGTCAGAAAACAGGCAGCCGCCCCACCCGCTAGAAAGCGGCGGCGATCCATCAAGTTGCCTAGAGCTTGATCGTTTCGACCGTTGCATTGCGCATGACGAGGCGATATCGTCAGCGCGTTCCGAGCTTCGTTTTCCTGGTACACCATGTCATCCACCAACCGGTTCAAAGAAAGTTCGCGATCTTCATCACAGCAGAGAGGCCTTCAGTCGAATACGGATCTCTTCGCCGGCATTCATGGAGATCGTGACGGGAAGACATTCGAATCCTGGAACCAGGTTGAAGGTTCGCTCCACCGGTAACGGCTCAATACCCGCCGAAGCCGAGGTATCCACATTGAGAATACCCTTTGGTTTCGTGATGCGGATCGAGTCTCTGCCGTTGTGTTCCACCGGCTCATCGCTCCGGCAAATAACAGGAAGCACGAACTGAAGTTTTTCCCCGGTCGCGCCAGTTGCCGAGGCGGTGATCTCCACATCCGACTCGGTAACGCGATACGTCATGTGGTACTGCGTGCCTCCCCCAGGGACCGGATCGCGGCTGGAGCCGTCGCTGCTGGGGCTGAGAAGACTGCCCCGCGCATCGAACAGCACTTCGTTATGCAAGGCCGTCACCTTCAACACAGCGCGGAAATCGCGGAAGCTGGTATAAGTCACACCCTTCAGGAGGCACTCGACACGCGGCGTCAAAGACGCCTGCGATCCGTCCCGAACTTGCTGCTGGTTAGGCGGTTCGACCAACTCGTACTCGGTCATGCTCGCAGTCAGAATCGGCCCTAGCCCGCGATGGAAGAGCATAGACAAAGACCCGCCTGTTACGTGGTCGCCATCTTCCCCGGGTTCCTTCCAGTCGTACTCAGTAACGGTGGCGCGCCACGGTCCGACTGACGCGAGATGCGTCCCGACCTCGGGAAACGACTTCAGCCCGTACGGCTCGTCGCAAGGCAACGAAACGCGGTTTTCCGGCTCCGGATTTTGCTCGTGGTCCAGCACCGTAGTGAGGGCTTTTGCGTGGGTGAAGGCGTGATGGAGGCAGGGAAAATCTCCATGGACGAAGTAGTCCGGCCCTCCATACAAATGACCGTTATGCGTGCAGGCCGCCATCAGCTCCACGTTGCGCTGCGCCACTTCGCGGAACCGGGGGTCGTGCTTCGCCATAAGGATGTAGGCGGGTTGGCAGCCGTCGCTCGTTCGGCTGCCCCACCAGCTCCACTTGTAATTCCGGCAGCCCCAGCTGTTGTCCCATCCGCCATCGGGAAGCATGAATTCCATGTGGCTTCGGAGCGCCTTGATGGTCTGGTCGAGGACCTGCGGATCGCCGGTTAGAGTCGCGTACAGGGCAAAGCCCGGAAGCGATTCCTCCACGTTATAGCCGATATCGACCGACGGGAAGCCCTTGGGACTATGGTTCCGCATAGGATGACCTTCCCCGTAGATCAGATAGTTTGGACGGGTGGAGTACTCGAGACACGTGTGCACGAGGTTCCGCCCGCGATCGAGATAGCGGGAATCACCGAGCACCTGACCACACAGGGCGAAAGCGTAGGAGGCTGAAACCGGGTAGTTGATGTTTCCAGCATCAATCGTGATAAAGCCGTCGAGAAACTTCACCGCGCGCGCCAGCCGGTCGGTCCAGCGCTGCGATGTACGCGCGTCCAGTAAAGAACCGTAATGGCGAAGCGCTTCGGCGATGGCGACAGCGCGGAAGACCGTGATACCTTGCCAGTCCTGAACACTGACGTCGTTCACCCAGCTGCCGTCGGGGCGACTGACTTGGCGCTCGGTCCAGTCGTAAATGAGCTGAGCGCCCTCCAGGTACCGGGATTGTCCTGTTGTATGCGCCATGTGCAGGAGAGGGTAGACAGCGTCCGCGCAGCGCCCATGGATGAGTCCGCACGCAGGACAAAGAAGGCCGCCGGCAAGGGCGGGGTCGTGCGGTTCCTTTACCTGATACCCCAGTAGCCCGTCACACCATGTCTTCACTAGTTCGGAGTAGAGATTCCGGGTGCTCGACGTACCCTGGGAGGAGGAATCCCCCTCATGTTTCTCCCCGGCCGGAGAGAACAGATTGGAAGGAAGGGAGCGCTGGACAGCCAGAGCTAAGGTCCCCGCAGCCGAGAAACGCAATAATTCACGTCTCGAAAATCCGCTGAAGCGCTGATCTTTTGCCATGGAGGGTAATGTTATGTCAGTTCAACGCAAGAATCAACCTAAAAATTGTCGATATATTTTATAAATACATCAACTACCGCAGACAGACTAATATTCGTGAGATTTTGTTTGACATGCGTTAATAATAGGTGCGATATTTGCGAAACTTTTTGACGTATTTCTTTTAGTCAGATAATGACGCCGTGCGGAGAAAGCTGTATCGAAATCCCCTTAACGGCGCCCGCAGTGCCAACGACCGGCATCACCAGGGCAATTCCCAAATGCCGGCCGGTCCCGCCCCTAGGTGCAGGAAGGATCTGCTATTTCGGACGGGATTCGAAGCAAGATCGCGCAATCGGAGCAACGCCTGGAGCGCACAACTCAAGATCCACCTTGCGGAGCCTCAAAAAACTTTCTCAAAATAGCGCTTGACACCCCGAAGCAGATTGGAGTACACGTGATGCAAGCGATTTCCGCAACCGCTTACAGGATCTACCTTCCGAAGGAAAGGAGTTACGAAAGTAATATGAAAAACAAATTGAGAGGTTCAATGATGCAGACTGAATCGTGTCCACGGGAGATTTCCGACTGGATTAACAGGATGAATTGGAGCTGTTCTACGCGGCTCTTCGCCCGCCTGGGGCATTGTATCCGGGGAGTCAGGTTTGCGCTCCTGATGCTTCTGCTGGTTTTTCCGGCATCCAGCCTGTTCGCAAAAACCTACGGCACCATCTCCGGCGCCGTTCGAGATCCGCAGGGGGCAACCATCCCTGGAACGAACGTGCAGCTACGGAACGTTCAGACCGGCGTCGTGCAGACGGTCACCTCGGATTCGGCCGGATTCTATAGTTTTCCGGTGGTCGACGTCGGCATCTACGCGATCACCTTTCAGAAGACCGGGTTCAAGCAATTTACCAAGACCAACCTGGTTATTGACGTCGACACGAGTCTCCAGGTTGACGCGGACCTGAAGGTAGGCGACACCTCAGAACAAGTCACCGTGACCGCAACCAACGTCACCGTGGATACTGAAACGAACCAGGTCGGCGAGGTGATCGGCGGAACGGAAATGGCCGACCTGCCGCTGGACGGCCGCGCATATACCGATCTTCTCGCCCTCCAGCCGGGCGTCGTGCCTATGTCCACCTCGCAGTACGGAACCTTGCTGCCGGCCAACTCCCTCAATAACGGCCTTCTCTCGATGGGCGGCGCAAGAGATGTAAACAGCGGCTTCATGGTGAACGGCGCCAATGTCGTGGAAGGATTTGGAGCCGGCACACCGGTCATGCCCAATCTGGATTCGATCAGCGAGTTTCGCATCATCACCAGCAACGCCGGCGCCGAGTACGGCAACTACGCCGGCGCACAGGTCAACGTCGTCACCAAATCGGGTACGAACCAATTTCACGGCAGTCTTTTTGAGTTTCTCCGCAATACGGACCTCGATTCGGCCAGCTATTTCGGGGGGCCTCGCGGCGTCTACCACCAGAACCAGTTCGGCGGTACATTTGGCGGACCCATCCTGCGCGACAAGGCTTTCTTCTTTGTCGACTACCAGGGAACTCGACAAGACATCGGCCAGGCCACGGGTAACGTTCTGGTGCCCACCACGGCGGAAATGGGTGGAGACTTTTCATCGGCGAATGACGAGGGTATATTGGAAGGCGCGGCGGTGAATGGCGCCGCTTGGGCCAGTGTTCTTAGCACCAGATTGGGTTACACGGTCACCGACGGCGAGCCCTACTACACGGCCGGATGCACGAGTACATCTGATTGCGTCTTCCCAGGTGCACAGATTCCGCAGACGAGCGGAGCGTGGGATCCTGTCAGTTCGCACATCCTTCCTCTCATTCCAGCTGCCAACTCGGGCATCTATTACAGCACATCGGCGTTTCCGGAGACCCTTCAGGACGACAAAGGAGGTCTTCGCATCGACGCGGATACCCGCATTGGCCGAATCTCGGCCTACTATCACGACGATCCCTGGAATAATATCAGCCCGTTCGGGGTGGGCAACGGCAGCACTGTGCCGGGTTTCCCCGCTCAGACTGTCGGCGGAGCCCAGCTGGCGACCTTCGGTATTACTAGCACAATCGGCGGGAACGCCGTGAATCAGTTCACAGCCAGCTACCTCCGCAATCTCAATACGAACGGAAAAACGTCAGGCACCGGTCCGTCTCTCGCTTCGCTGGGATTTGCACCACCGGCTGACGACGGCATTTATCAACTTTCGCCCGCGGATCCGCACTATCCCACGGTGCTGATGAATAACTACACGCTGGGGCCACCGGAAGCGATCTTGACGCAGGCGAACGATACGTATCAGTTCCAGGATGACTTTTACAAAGTTGTGGGGAAGCACACGCTAAAATTCGGCGCTGGCTACCACTGGGATCTTATCGACTTCACCCGTCCGGCTATGAAGTACTTTTTCGAGTTCTATGGGGGCGAGACGGGCCTCGACATTGCCGATTTGCTGCTCGGCGCGCCGGACGAGTACTGGCAGGGCACGCCGGCCTCCCTCGATTTGCGGAACTTCTACGTCGGCGCTTACGGGGAAGACAGCTGGCGTCTCTCCCGAAACCTGACGCTCAACTACGGGCTACGCTGGGACGTTGACCCCTATTGGGCTGAGGCGCACAACAAGGAGCCCGTATTTGTCGCGGGATTGCAATCGACCACGTTTCCAGGGGCTCCGCTCGGCTATGACTTCCCCGGCGATCCAGGGATTCCGTACCATATGGCAAACATCCGCTGGAATGACTTCTCACCCCGGTTCGGCTTCGCGTACTCGCCCGACTTCTCCAATAGTTTCCTGCACTCCATTTTCGGAGAACACGGCAAGAGCAGCATTCGGGGCGGCTTCGGCATGTACTACACAAACATCGAGGGATCCGCGATCTACACTTTCTCCGCTGCGCCGTACGGCTTTCACTACACTTCACCGGCGCCGCCGCTCTTTTCGACGCCTTTCATCACTCGGTCTGATGGGACCGACAATGGGCAGCGCTTCCCATTGCCTACTGGTTCGAGCATCGACTGGGCGGAGTTTGAGCCCATCTCCGGTGATCGCAGCCCTCTGGTCAACTCGCCAAGCCCCTATACCGAGCATATCGATCTTTCCTTCGAGCGCCAACTGGCGGCCAACACCATGCTTACCGTCACTTACGTGGGAACGTTTGGCCACCATCTGACTCTGAACGCCGACAATAACCCGGGCGATCCCGCTCTCTGCCTGAGCCTGAGCGAACCCAGCGAAGTGGTGTCAGGCACCAATACCTGCGGACATGGGGGCGAAAACAAAGTCTATCATCCCATTGCCGGTGGCGTCGTTGAAGGCACCCGGGGACCGTTCGGTCACCTGTTCAAAGGGAATGGCGTGCAGCTCGACACAGGCAACTCCAGCTACAACGCCCTGGAAGCTACACTCCGTCATACCTCTGGACGCCTCGCGGTGCTCCTGAGCTACACATACAGCAAGGCCATGGACGAGGGTTCGGGGTTCGGAGAGCAGGTGATTCTGAACCCCACCACCGGCCAGGTGATCGCGCCGCGCTCCCTGTCGCTGTTCGACTTGAGGCATAACTTCTCGGGGAGCTATACCTACGAGCTCCCGTTCGACTACCTCACCCGGAAGAACAACCAGCTCACGAGAGGTTGGAAGCTCTCTGGAATTTCGGAGTTCACTACCGGTCTTCCGGTCACGATGTACGAGATGAGTGATGACAGATCTCTGCTGGGCGGCACCAACAACAGCGGCTACTCCGGCTCTCCCGATATGCCCACGTTTACCCCTGGGAAGATCTACGCGGACAGGAACCCGCGGCATGGTAATGCCTGGTTCAACACCAGTTTGTTCACCCCCGAACCGCTCGGACAAGTCGGCAATTCGTCCCGCCGATTCTTCTATGGTCCTGGCATCGACAACTGGAATATGTCTCTGCTCAAGGACGTGAAACTCCCCAAGGGCACGTCTCTCGAGTTTCGCGCCGAGTTCTTCAACGTCTTCAACCACGCACAGTTTGATGGTGCCTTCACCACGGACGGCAACCTCAACGATGGACCCGGTGCGTTCGGCTATGTAAGCGGCGCAGCTTCTCCGCGTATCGGACAGCTGGCGGCGAAACTGATGTTCTGATTCATCGCCGCTACCTTAGCAGGAGCAGTGAGGCTCTCACAGACGATTCAGAGAGCCCGCTGCTCCTGTTCAAACCAGCAGCCGCAACTTTCAGAGTGTAGATCCCGAAGCTACCAGCAGCAGGACCCAGTCCCCATCGCCGTAGTTATCGTTTACCTTGGCGGGAGGCGCGAAGTTTCGTGTTCCTACATTGGCAAATGGCCCGCCCGGAACGATGATGTAGGAGCCGCTGACCGGATCGAACCATTTCGCAGTCGCTGGTGCCTTCAGACTCGACATATTAACTGTGATCGCTCTCGGCGTCGGCATGTAGGCGACGACCACTGAGCCATCCTCTGTCTTCGACGCGGTGCAGAAATCAACCTTGCTCGCTTGGTCTTTGTCATGCCCCGGCGTGCCGAAGCCTACCGTGACCACCATGTGGTCCTGATCCGGGACCAGATCCTGCCATGGCAAAGAAGAGAAGAAGGCGTGCCAGATCATCAGCTGCGTTACGCTGGCTGTATCGACGAAATTCTTCCAGCCGGCCATGAAATCGTCAGTATAGTTGTTGCCATAGAACTGCCCCTTTCCCCCGCTGAGCATGGCCCAATATTCCTGACGCCGCAGCACGGAAGGCGTTCCGTACTCATCAGGCCAATTAGCCGCCATGTCATAATGCCCTTCCAATAGAAAGGTCGGAAGGACGGGTTTCTGGTTGTAGCTGTGCCACATCTGAAGATAGGTCGGAAAGTATGTATAGGTACTGTTAATGGAGATAACTGACGCCCAGGCCGGGTCGTCCAACGACGAGCTCGCCCATGTGTTCAACTCGACTGTCTGCATTTGCTCTGGAGCTTGGGATTTGATCCCTTTGGCGACTGCCAGTACCACCTCGTCTTGCTTGGAATCGTTCCAGTGTTCGAAATCGTTGCCGCTTAGCCAGACGATGTTGTGGAAGCGTCGGTACCGCATCCCCAGATACTGGCCGTAGGCATAGCAATTCGCGACTCCGTTGTTGCGCAGAGTCGGAAGCCATTGCCCCGTTTCAACCGGATCCAGAAAAACCAGGAATCCGTAATTGGAGGCCAGATTCAGAATCTGGTCGACGCGATTAAAATATGCCTCGTTCGGTCTCGTGAGATCGTAGTGAGGCGTATCATTCCCGCTCAGGATATACGCGCTAAAGGGCTTGATTCCGTCATACGTCGCCCCGTCTTCGCGGGTCACAGGGTGATAAGGCCCGGCATTCAACACATCTATCCAGAGCGCGTTGTAACCGTGCGCCGCGCGATTCTCCATGAAACCAGTTGCGTCCACAATGGACAGCTGCGTCACCATCGTTTGCGGGTCGTCCCCGACAATCATAAAGGGAACGTTGTTCTTGTCGACCAGGTATCGGCCATTGCTGCTTACCTTCAGCGGATACGCGCGGGATATTCCCAGGTCGGGGGAAAACGGTCTCGAGTCAACTGCGTTTTGCGCCTTTACCACGAGGGATGCCGCGAGGATAGTCATCGTTGCGATCCAGCGCACGAAGGTTCTCCTCCCCAGGTCTTTGAGAGAGTCCTGTTTGCTCATAATCTTCATCCCCTCCAACTGATTTAGGTTGTCAATGGAAACTTTGCAATGGGCGCTGCCTGAGAGGTTCGTTCGCAACGCAAATCCAGTCTGTTCTGCGATCGCCGTACGGCAAAAATGCGCCGGAGCAACACTCCGGCGCCATAGATAACAACTTGTAGGAACCTCATGTCACGGCAGCATCCTGTATTGCGAAATCAGTGCGTTGGATGGCTCTTCTGCAACTTGGCAACTTCTTCTCCGGCCAGGAGAAACCCTCCTACGCCGAAGTTGAAACTGGACTGCGGAAGATAATGCTGAGGAGCCTCATCGGTCTGCTGCACATTGCCAAGCCGCCCGTCCGCATAGATTTCGTTGACCATTCCGCGCCAGCCTTTGGCAATCACCGGCATAAAGGTTGCGCGATCGAGAATCCCATTGTTCACACCCCACGCCATGCCGAAGAGGATGAGCGATGAACCAGAGATCTCCGGCTGCGGGAAATCGGCCGGGTCGAGGAGATCGGCGTGCCACAACCCATTCTTCGGATCCTGCAGAGCTGCCAACGCCGCCGCCAGTTCGCGGTACTGCTTCACGTAGCGAGGCCGGTTCGGGAAATCCTTCGGCATGTACTCGAGCGTGCGCGCGAGTCCGCCCATTACCCAGCCATTTCCGCGCGACCAGAAGATAGGCTTCCCGGCCGGGTCCAGCACCCCAATATAGATTTTGTCGCGGTAGTACAAATGGTACGTCGTGGAGTACATCTTGTCGGAGACCTCCCACCAGCGGTCGTCCGCGTACTTCAGATACTTCGGGTCGTGTGTTGCCACACTCATACGCGCCCACAGCGGCGGACCCATGAAGAGACTGTCGCACCACCACCAAAGCTGCTGGAACTGGTCGCTGGGTGGCGGCGGCTGCGGCGTGCCGATCAGACTATCCAGACCTTTCCGCGTGGGCTCAATCTTCTCCGGTTTGGGGTCGAGAAAATACAGCTCCATATATGTCTGTGCGATGGCCTGGTCGTTGTTGTCCGGCCAGCCTCTGCCTTCCAAATCCTCGGCGGCCATCTGCCAGTGATACTTCTCCGCCATTCCCAGCATGGCGTTGCTGTAGCGCGGGTCATTCAGCTGCCGCGACGCGGCCATAAAGCCGGTGCCAAGCACGGCCCAGGTCCAGTGGGTATTCATATACGGGTCGGCTCGCTTCAGCTCCCAGTCTGCGACCTTTCGCACCGCTGCATCCACCGAGGCAGGGTCCAGCGCCGGCGACAACTTCGCCTTGGGCCCGGGATCGTTTGGAATGTCGCCGAAGTGCTGGTCGAGGATATCTTCATCGATGCCCGCCTGCTCAGTGGCGCTGATATAGGGATTTGTGGGAATTCCGTGGGGTGAAGCCACTTGCGCGTGCAGAGTTCCCGCCAATGCAAGTCCAGCCACCGTCGCCAGAGGCCAGCCCATCCGGCTACGCCGCACGAGAGAACCCAGGTGAAATTTGTTGTCGTCAAAATGCTGAATCATCGTTCCTCCGTGTTTTCGTAGAGATGCCGGTTCCCCAGCGTCGGCCACCCGCGTATTCGCTGCGCGCTCTCTCGCGGTGCGTTGCGTATCGATGCACAGCTTTCTCCCGGGAAGCGAATGGTGTTTTGGCCGGCTGACATTCCGGCCCTTCTGTTGAATCGATTCTCTACCGGATCCCGCGCTACCGTCCGCGGTACTCGAAGCACTGCAGCGCAACACGGCCATTTTGCAGCTAACCCCTGGATCCGCCCGGTAGAACAGATGCCTGCCATGTGGAGCCATCATATTTCAGGTTGGTCGCTGAACGCAACAGGAATTTAAGCCTATTAATTCACTAATGAATAATATAGTGGTTGGGTTGCGTGAGAAATAGCGCATTGCGATTGACATAAATGGCAAATTACGGGAAATTAGCCTGAATTGTGGTTCTGTTGTTTCTTTCAGGAAGTAATCTGCGTGCGCATCTTGCCTAAGCGAGTTCTACACGGCAATCGCGGAGTGCCAATGAATAGAACCGGTTTTTTAGCGTATCCTGCTCTCGACCCAGGAACTATTTGAGGACGAGCCGTCGCGACCGGTTGTTCCGATTCCGGGAGACCGTTTGGCGTTTAGACCGATAGGGGGCAGGCCCCGTCTGCGCCAGATAACCAGACTGGAGGAAGGTCGCAGTGCATAAATCCGATCGAGCATGCCAGATACGCGGTCTTGTTGTGCTTTTCGCCGTTCTTCTGTCCGTTCTCTTGATTGCTGGTTCAGCTTTGGCTCCGATGGTGCGGGCTGCGGCGCAAGCTGAGTTCCCGGTCGATCTGAAAGCGTTCTCAGGTGAGTTCACAAATCCTGCCGACCCCGATACTCCCTACAGCTTCTATGTTCAGCCTCACGACTACCGTCCGGCCACGATTTCCATTTACCCCGCATTTCCTTTTTGAGTGATAATCCTGAATCTTCAGGTCGTCACAATCGTCAATGTTTATGAGGGTACAAGCGCGGTGACGGCGTTCTGGAGATACGAACCCAATGGGTGAGAAACAAAACCGGCCTTTTCAGTTCTCTTTCAACTCTTCGCTCAAGGTTGATTTTCAGGGATCACGAATCACTTCCGATGCCGGCCTATTGCTGGTTCGAGAGTTGGATGAGAGGCTCGGGTTGAGCCAGCTCATCTCCAACAACCTGACCGATGCCCATCGCGGCAAGAACACGCAACTACCTTTACCGGATTTGTTGCGCCAGTCGATCTACAGCCGCCTGGCTGGTTATGAAGACCTCAACAATGCCGAACGCCTTTCCCAGGACCCGACCTTTCGGCTGATCGGTTCAGAAAAGATCCGGGATCGCGGCGCCGCTCTTACCTCTAGGTTGCAGAGTTTCGAGACCGAGATGCTAGCCGAGGACGCGAACTTCGCCGGCTTGGCGAGCCTCAGCCGGGCATTGATCGCGAAAGCGAAGGCGCTGGATTCAGGGTCCCGCACGGTCCTGGACATGGATTCGACGGAGATTCCCGTGTACGGAGAGCAAGAGCAGAGCGCCTACAACGGGCATTTCGAGTCAACCTGTTACCGTCCGCTGTTGCTCTTCAACCGGGACGGCGACTGTCTTGCGGCCAAACTGCGGCCCGGCAACGTGCACAGTGCCGAGGGCTGGGAAGAACTTCTGCTGTGGGAGATCGAGCGGCAACAGAAACTGGGCAAGGAAGTGGTGTTTCGCGCCGATGCCGCCTTCGCCAAGCCGGAGATTTACGAAACGCTGGAAAGCCGGGGCGTGAAGTACGCCATCCGCATTCCGGCCAATGAGAACCTAGAACGGGATGTGGCGGAACTGCTGCCGCGGCTGGTGGGAAGGCCCAGTCACAAACCGATCGTGTGGTACAAGAGCTTTCTCTACAAGGCCGCCAGTTGGACGACGGCGCGGCGAGTGGTAGCGAAGGTCGAACATCACGCCGGGGAGTTGTTCCCGCGCATCGGGTTCATCGTGACCAATCTGGAGACGCCGAGCCGGGCGGTAGTGCGGTTCTACAACAAGCGCGGGACGGCCGAGCAGTGGATCAAAGAGGGCAAGCAGGCGGTAAAGATGACGCGGCTGAGTTGCCATCGTTTCCGGTCGAACGAGGTGCGGCTGTGGCTAAGCGTGATCGCCTACAACTTGGGCAACCTGTGGCGGCGGTTGGCTCTTCCAGCCAGCATCTCAGACTGGTCCTTGACGAGCTTACAGCAACGGTTGATGAAGACGGGCGGACGACTTGTAAAGCATGCGTGGTACTACTGGCTGATGCTGGCGGAAGGACATTTGACGAGAGTACGGTTCTCGGCGATGTTGCGCAGGATCGCGCTGTTGCCGCTTCCGGCAAACTAGCCGACCGACCGCAACGCCGCGAATTCTGAATCACGGGGGGCAAAGGAGGATGGATCAGTGTCGGCGAAATTGACTTGGCGGGCTCTCGATGAGGCGGGAGAGGCAAGGACGGTAGCGAATCGCCGGGCTATCGTGCCGCAAACGCTGACTTTTTTGGCGTCAACGCTCTCTTCGCCATACCATCTGCCTCAGGAGCGATACAATTGCCTTGAACCGGTGTCGAAAAAGGAGATTCCGGTTGACGGCAGTCGGGGGACTGTAGCTTCCCCTTCGATCACAGCTGGTGTCCGTCGAACTCCCAGCCCACAATAATCATCCCGCAAAGCGAGTTGCCGAAGTTATCAGGAGTGTGCAATCATAATCGGCTTATGAAAAAAACACAAGATATTCAATGGAATCGCCGCCAGGTTCTGGCTACAGCCATGGGCTTGGCGCTTTCCACCCGTTTGTCCTTCGCCGCCGCGAGCGCCGACGCGCGATGTCTGATATTCGACTACGAGGGTAAGCCGCTTGCCGCCGATGCAATGAAGCGCTTCCATCTTTGCGATCTAAAGATGCGTCCGTTTACCCTGGAGCCCAAAATCACAACCGGCGAAATTCAATTTACGCCGCCTACCAATCGTCCCTTCCGCATTGCCTTGCCATTCAAGGTCCCGACATTCGGCGAGGTGTTTGTCTATGCCGATAACCAGGGAGAGGGGTACACGCCGCAATCGCTCGGCAAGGCGAGTCCACTGGTGTTGAACTACGCATTTGCCGTCGATCGTATGGTGACGGTCCGCAAGCTGGCTGCCGACTGCGCCAAGCAGAACGTCGACATCTCGCCGGATCTGCAGCACCGCATCGACGCTGCCGGTGCGTCACTGAAACGCGCCGAAGCGGCCAAGAGCGATCAGGCCGCCCTGGTGCGGTATTCGAATGAGTCGCTGCACGACTCGCTGTGGGCGGGCGATCTGCTGTGCTTTGCCCGCGCGCAGGCGCGCATCGTGAGGAACGGAGCGCGTCCCGGATTCCTGTTTGGGTGCAACGGCTTCACGATGAACAATCCGGATTTCCGGAAGACCTTCGCGGCGCTGTTCAACTATGCCACGATGCCGATCTATCGGGGCGAGGTTGAGCCGGTCAAAGGCCACTCGGACTACAGCCATCTGGAATATCTGCTGGATTCGCTCGCGGGCACTCGGATTCTGCCTAAGATCCATCCGCTGATCTTTCTGATTTCCGAGGCGACGCCGGAGTGGGAGAAGAACCTTTCGTACGACGAGACCAAGAAGATCGCCATCTCGCGCGTGCTTGAGAGCGTGGGGCATTTCCGGCATCGCGTCCATATTTACGACGTGGTGAACGAGGCTCATGTGCAGCCGGAAGCCAACACCGGAATGGCCGGCTTTACGCGCGAACAGAATGTGGACATTACGGTGTCGGCCCTCAACGCTGCGCGTGAAATCGACCAAACCTGCTTCCGCATCATCAACGTGACGGGAACCTGGGCCGACTACTACATGTCCGACAATCCACTGATCGGGCAGCAGAGTCCGTACGACTACTTTGCGATGTTGCGTGACGCCAAAGCCGACTACGAGACCATCGGCCTGCAGTATTACCATTCGGGCCGTTGTCTGGTGGAATGCGAACGGGACATCGAGACGTTTGAGGACTTCGGCAAGCCGATCCATATTACGGAGATGGGTTTCCCGTCGTCGCCCAAGTTGGATCCCGATTCGAGTTGGGGCGACGGCGGCCCGTACTGGGGCGGCGGTCCCGGCGGCGCCAACATGGTGTGGCACGGCGGTACGTTTACGGAAGATACGCAGGCCGAGTGGGCCGAACAGTTCTACACGGTGGCGTACAGCAATCCCCGGATCCGGGCCATCTCCTGGTGGGAACTGCAGGACTCGAAGACTCCGATGATCAGCTACGGCTCCCTGGTTCGACGGGACGGCACACCGAAGGAGAGTTACAAACGGCTCCAGGCTCTCTTCGCCAAGTGGCGTGAAGCCTAAGCCGGAATTGGGTCCAATCTCGACGCACATTCATTGGGCCGCGCCGGGTGCTCCAGGTCTGGATTTTCAGACCTGGGAAGCCAACTGACCACTGTTCACTGATCTTTGTCAGTCGATCTTGATCTTACGCATTTAGATGACATCGCGCTGGACGCAGAGATTGACTTGACCATGTTCGGCGCTAAATTGAACGGATATCTGATCGGCTTTTATCTGCGATAACAGCTAGGATATCCGAGCCCCTGATTTCGTACGCCTGCTCCCGTACCCGTGCACGAGCAACGCGTTATGCCGAAATGCAGGGCCAAGATCATCCATTGCTGAGACGCCTTTGCAGTCTGTGTATCAGTGACCGGCGATCTGTATGATTTCTGAATCGTTGCGCTCCCATGCCGCAGCGCCGTGCCAGCTGAGCTTCTGTGCAGCATCATTCCAACTAAGATTTGTGATGCGACCCTCGCCCTTTTCGTACGCATACGTTACGCCATCATCTTGGTACAGCAAGAATTCAGCATCAGCTCCAGGATAGACCATCACCTTATCGACGCTCTGCGGCTGGTCGGTACTCTCGACCTCCGAATGAGTCTCATCTAAGTGCAATGAGCCAAAGCGTGTTAATACTGATCATCTTGTCCTTAGCACTAACGGCCAGGGCCCAGGTGGCTACGTCTTCTCCCGTTGTTCGGGCGGAAGAATTGATAGAACAGGTTAATACCGAAATTTGATATACGGTTTTGTAGCTTCAATCGCGTGAAGCCGAGCGATCCTGATCTCAGTTTACTCCAGCCCCGGACACAACTCAGTTCTCCGGGTGACGGTGGAAGGAGGGTGCGCAAGCACAGGATGCTCTTGATATAGTTCTTGCTCTGACGGTTCTTCGAACCCCATGGACCAAAGATGCCGCGCATTCAAACGAGAGGGCGAGAATGTAATATGGGGGTTGAGGCGGGCCAGTTAGTCAACTGATCATTCCCCCCTGAACGCTTGTCCAGGTGAAGAGGGATGTTCCTGTGATCCTGCGGTCATCGGGATTGAGAGAGAGATTTCGGGATCTGCTCGCGGCGCAGTTCATCGAGCTATCCCGGGGAAAGCACACTGATGCAGGCAAAATCATCGCAATCGGGCAATGTTCATGGCCGGGAGAAACCCGAGCTGCGCGAACTTGCCATCCTCCGCCTGATCCACTCCGGTGCCAATTATTCACGCCTTGACATCGCGCGGAAGACCGGATTAAGTCCGGCTCTGATCACCAGCATCGTGCGTAATTTGATTGCGCGGCAGTTTGTCATCGAGGCGCACGCCGTCTCCTCTATGGTCGGAAGAAAGCCCGTCCCTCTGGAGGTTCGATCGGATGCGGGCTTTCTTATCGGTGTCGATATCGGTGCCTATTATTCGCATGTCGTCGTGACCGACATGAGAGGCCAGATCGTTTACAAGGAGCAGGCGGAAACCGGCATTCCGGATGGCCGTGTTCGGGTCCTGCAGCGCGTTTTTGAGTGTGTCCACCGGGCAATTGAGGCTTCCAAGGTAAGTCGCGAACGGATACTGGGGATTGGCATTGCTCATTCGGGAGTCATCGATACCCAAAATGGACTCGTGCTCTCGTTCCCGCGCCCTGGGCAGTTGGTACAGTGGAAAAATGTGCCTCTTCAGGCGATCTTCGAAAAAGAGTTTCATTTGCCCTGTCTGCTGGAAGACAGCGTTCGCACCATGGCCACTGCGGAGCGGCACTTTGGCCTGGGTCGGGATGTGGACGACTTTCTCTTCGTCGAAGTGGGCATGGGCATTGGCGCAGCAGTTTTCTTCGAGGGCAAGTTGTACCGGGGGGGAGGCGGAAAAGCCGGCGAATTCGGCCACATCACCGTTGATGAGAACGGGCCGCTCTGCTCATGCGGTAACAACGGGTGTCTGGAAAGCGTGGCGTCCTGCGCTGCGATAATCCAGGCCGGACGTATGGCCATCGAACGCGGTGTGGATTCCCGCATTCGAGATCTGGCCCTTGGCGACCTAAATCGAATCAGTATTGAGGTCATTGCGCAGGCGGCCGCCGAGAATGACAGTCTTGCCTTCCGCGTTCTTCAGGAGGCGTCATCCTACATCGCGCGCGGCTTGGCGGATCTGGTCAATCTCCTGAACCCCCGCCTCATCATTTTCGGCGGTGCGTTGTTTCGAGCCGCGCCCCAGCTTCTGGATGATCCTCTGCGGCGGATCATTCGTCAGCGATCGCTCGAGAAATCCGCGAATGACGTCCAACTACGCGTCTCTCCCCTCGGCGCCGAGGCTGGGGCGCTTGGCGCCGCGCGAATGATTGCGGATCGAGCGCTCCGCGGCCTCTATCTGCAAACAAGCGGGGAGCAAGTTGCGGCAACCGAGCCGGCCGGCGCCGGTCAACCAGAAGCCGAGAGCGGTCAGGTTATTTGAGGCTCCATGGCTTTGAAAACTTGGGCACTGATCTTCGCCATAAGCCCGATTCCGAACCGTATCTCCTGGCGCGCATGAGGCTCGGTTTGGATCGCGGCCTCGCATTCGAGGATTCAGAGCCAAGTCTAACCAGTGCTGCGGTGGCTGGCTTGTCGGCCATTCGGGTCGACGACCCATGTCGTCTCACCCAGATCGTTGCGGCCAATCTCGCGACCATCTCAGACTGATTCTCGCTCCAAAGCTCTCTTTTCCGATTTTCAGCTTTTTTCACTGTCTGCCCATTTCATGAGTATCTGTCGAATATATTGATTCACGAATGAATCAATAGAACGGTTTATCTCTTTTTTATATCGATTAATAGTTGACTGGAAAACAATTCTCTGACATATTTGAATGTGCATTGCGGTGCCTGATCGGCGCCCAAGCTTCCGGATATTGTAGTCCGCGGTTTGGGCATGGCGGCGCCCTACGGGGTTCTCTCCTTTGGTCGAAGCTAGCCAGCGCGATATTGTTCGTCTTCGCTCGAGTTTGCCTCTATGGAAGGGCCGGTTGACCGGATCAGCGTTATCGAAAAGCCTATTTCTGCGTATGCGAGGAGTTCCAAGCAATGAAGATTGAGACAGAGTTGAATCCAAAGGAATCTCAGCGAGCTAGCCTTGCCATTCATGGGGGGACGCCGGTCCGCTCCACTCCGTTGCCGCTGGAGTTTCCCGGCATCCACCACATGGGCGAGGAAGAGATCGAGGCTGCGGTGCGCGTTCTGCGCAGCCGCTCGCCGTTTCGCTTCTATGGCATCGACTTGCAGGGTGAGGTGGAGGCATTCGAATCGGAGTTTGCCGCGTTTGAGGGCGCCTCCCACTGCCTGGCGCTGACCAGCGGAACCGGCGCCTTGCACACCGCGCTTGCCGCTCTCGGAGTCGGTCCTGGCCAGGAGGTTATCATCCCCGCCTATCTGTGGGTCTCCGTGGTTGCGGCTGTCGTGAATCTCGGCGCGATTCCTGTACTCGCCGACATTGACGACACCTTCTGTCTGGATCCTGCCGATGCGGAAGCGAAGATCACTCCTCGCACCACGGGCATCGTCGCTGTGCACATGAGCGGCGCTCCGGCCGATGTGAAGGCGATCAGCGAAGTCGCGCGCCGGCACGGATTGTTTCTGCTGGAAGATTGCGCGCAGTGCGCCGGCGGCAGCGTCGACGGCAAGCGTGTAGGAACATTCGGCGATATCGGCATCTTCAGCTTCCAGATGAACAAGAACATGACCAGCGGCGAAGGCGGATGTCTCGTGACAGATAACGAGTCTCTGTATTACCGGGCGGTGGCGGTCCACGATACTGGCTTTGCCCGCGACGCCGCCGGTCGCGTCATGTACGACAAGCTCGAATATTGTCTGTGGGGACGCGGATACCGCCTCGATGAGATACGTGCGGCAATCCTTCGCGTGCAGCTTCGAAAACTTCCGCAGATCATCGGCAGTATGCGCAGAAGCAAATATCGCATCCGTGAGGCGCTCAAGCAATTTCCCCAGATCGCATTGCGCAGGATCGTGGATGAACGCGGTGACACCGGCTGCTTTCTGCTCACCACGTTTTCCTCCGGTGAGCTGGCGCGGGAGGTCAACCGAGCGCTGCGCTCCGAAGGAATCGTCACGTTCAGCCAGGGCATCAACGACATCGTGATGACCGACTGGGGACTGCACCTCTACTACAACATCCCCAGCCTCGTGCACAGAACAGGCGTGGACCGGCGCAGAACTCCGTGGACCCTTGAGGATAATCAGGCCTCCTGCGCCGCATACGGAAAGGGCACATGTTTAAATGCGGACAGTCTGTTCGAGCGAACCAATCTGCTGGCTGTACCCTCGTCCCTGACGGAAGAGGATGAGAACGACATCATCGCCGCTTTCACCAAGGTCCTCGCGGCCCTAACTAACTGAGAAGGGTATTGTGCCTAATGCGTCTAGGCAGTCAACGCAGGTGGATCGATGCCGGGGATGCAGTTGTCATCGCGGCAACTTCGTAAGTCCCCAGGTCTGGCGTTAGACTGGAGTCTTTGATAGGACAGTGGATTTCGCCGTTTTCGAATTGCATCGCAGAATAAAATGCCGGCAGCTAGCTGTCTTTGAATTTCACTGGTGCGTCGCCCGTCAGCGGGATCGCTGTCGGAAAAGGAAAGAAGCGATCGTGACTCGAAAAGCCGTGACCCAGGTGGTTCTCATCACGTTGTTCGCCGGAGCTGTAGCTGCTGCTCAAACGCAGACCCAGGATGTGAAACCCCTCTACCTAGATCCTGCACAACCCATCGAAGTCCGTGTCGACGATCTCATGCGGCGCATGACGCTGAAGGAAGAGATCGGCCAGCTCAACCTTCCCTGCGGCTATGTTGACGAGTTGGGCAAGACGCCCGACGAGAAGGCTGACGGCGCACGCAAATACGCTGCCGGTACACTCACCAGCGAAATCGGCCCAGGCGCGGGTTTCTTCACGCTCGCCAACACTCTTCGACACGGCGACCTCGCATGGCAAGTGAACTACTTCAACGAACTCCAAAAGATCGCGCTCACCCAGACCCGCCTCAAAATCCCTCTCCTCGAGGACGAAGAGGGAACCCACGGCGCCATGTTCCCTGGGGCAACCGTCTTTCCCGAGGGGCTAGCCATCGGAAGCACTTTCGACATGCCTCTCGTGAATCGCGTCTATGCAGCAGCCGCCGAGGAGGCGCGTGCCGTCGGCATTCATATCCTCTCCACGCTGGTGCTGGAGCTTGATCGCGACCCGCGCATGGGCCGCAACATGGAAGCTTACACCGAGGACCCGTACCTCTACGCACAGCTCGCCCGGAACATCGTCGAAGGCGCTCAGGGCTCCGACATCGCCGCGCCTAACAAGGTTGTCGCCCTCATGACCGATTTCCCCACGCAAAGTGAGCCCGCCAGCGGCATGGAGCGCGGCGCCATCGAAATCTCCGAGCGCAGCCTCCGCGAGAACTACCTTGTCCCGTGGGTATCAGCGTTTAACGCCGGTGCACTCGGCGTCATGGCTGGATACCCAGAGATTGACGACATTCCCGAGCACTCATCGCAGAAATGGAACACCGACATCCTTCGCCACGAACTCGGCTTTCGCGGGATCGTCGTCAGCGAAGGCGGTGGTTTCGAGTCCATCATTTATGAGAATGTAGCCGCGGACCAAAAGCAGGCTGGCGCACTGGGGCTTCGTTCCGGCGTCGACATGAACATTACCTATGAGCAAGCCTACATGGCGCCGCTCGTCGAGAGCGTTGAAAGCGGGGAAATCCCGAGGGCTCTAGTCGATCGTGCGGCACGTCGCGTACTCGATCTGAAGTTTCGTCTCGGCCTCTTCGACCATCCGTATGCCGATTTGTCGCGTGCGCAGAAGGTGGTGCATTCCGGTGAACACCGGCAGCTCGCGCTCGATGTAGCGCGCGAAGGCATCGTTCTGCTCAAGAATGACAAACATATGCTTCCGCTCAGGAAGGACCTGAAATCCATTGCCGTTATCGGCGCTGATGCCGACGATGGATGGAGCCAGCTCGGCGACTATTCGCCCTATGTCGTGCCGCAGAAGATCACCACGATCCTCGATGGAATCAAAGCCAAAGTATCGCCGCACACCAAGGTCCTTTACGCTCATGGGTGCGACATCATCGGCGGCAAGGACGACTTCTCTGACGCGGTTCGAGTCGCGAGCCAGTCTGAGCTGGCAGTCGTGGTCGTCGGCGAACGTCCCGACAATGAAGGACGCGGCACTGCTATGGCCACGGATGGCGAGGGGTTCGATGTCGCTAGCCTTGATCTGACTGGCTTCCAGGAAGCCCTCGTGAGAGCCATCCAGGCTACTGGAACGCCAGTTGTCCTCGTGCTCGTCAACGGCCGGCCCCTCTCCATCCCTTGGGAGGCCGAACATCTTCCTGCCATCGTCGAAGCCTGGGAGCCCGGTGAGGAGGGCGGCGAAGCCGTCGCCGAGCTGCTCTTCGGCGAGTACAATCCGGCCGGCCGCCTGGCCATCAGCATTCCCCGTAGCTCAGGTCAGCTCCCCGTATACTACAACTACAAGCCTTCGAAGGAATACTGGATGAAGACCGGATGGTCGCATGATGGCGGCTACGTCGATATGCCTGGCACGCCGCTCTGGTCCTTCGGCTACGGCCTCAGCTACACCGAATTTCAATACAGCAATCTTCACATCGAGCCCGCGCAGATCTCGCAGGGAGGCATGGCGAAAGTTACCGTCGATGTACGCAACACGGGGCAGCGCGCTGGTACGGACACTGTACAGATGTACCTGCATCCAAAATATGCGGCAGTTTCGCTTCCCGTCCGTCAGCTTCGCGGCTTTGCGCGCGTCACCCTTGAACCAGGAGAAACCAAAACCGTGGCTCTCGCTGTCCGTCCTGAAGATATGATGTTTCTTGATCGCGACATGCTCTGGAGAGTTCCTTCGGGCGTTGTCGACGTCATGATCGGGAGCGCAGCCGACCACATCGTCCTGAGTGAGACCCTGCAGGTGAAAGCCGACGATGGGCTCACAGTAACAGGGCTTAGCACCCAGCCCGATCTAGCGCGCTGAGACGGGTACTGTCGCATTTCAATGATCCGGATAGAGACTATTCGGAGAGACCATGCAATGATGGCCGACTCGAAATCCGTCCGAACGGAAAGAGAGAACGAGTCGGCTCTTTTCTAACCGAGGAGCACTTGATATGAAAAAGGTCGACATTTCAACCCATGAATTCGTCCATAGCGGCTGGCGGAAAGCCCCCAGTCGCAGAAGAAGGAAAGAGCGCTGTGTATCCGTAAAAAGGCTTCTAAAGAAGGCCGCCGTCGCTCTCTCGATCTTCGCCTGCGCCGCAAGCGGGCCAGCGTGCTCCGCTCAGCTATCGGCCAATTGGAGCCATCTCCGCAACCCGGTCCTCTCGTACCCACACTGGTCTATCAAAGATCCATCAATGGCGCAGCAGAACGGCGCCTACTTTGTCTTCTTTTCGGCCTTCGACCAGGACCATGGACGCTTACGCAGCCGCGTCGTCGAGGTCAGCACCCGCGACTTCCATAATTTCTCCCGACCCATCCTCAACTTCACTGGTGAGCCCGATGGCTGGTTAGGAATGTGCACGCCCGACATCCAGAAGTTCGGCAATCTCTGGGTGCTCACTTTCAATTCCTGGGGCGACGATCCCCGACGTCCCGACCAGCTCTTCTACAAAACCTCGTCTGACCTCGTGCACTGGTCCGCGACGCATCCCCTTACCCCGAATCTCACTGCCGGCCTGAGTGTCATTGGTCCCTCCATCACCCGCATCGGCGACTTGTACTACGCCTCCTGGCGCCAGGGATTAGAAGATTTTCCGCGCGACATCAAGGTCCGTATTGCTTCGGCAAAAAACCTTGACGGCCCCTGGAGCTATTCGGGCTCCGGCGATGTCTCGCTCCGCATGGTCAGTGGCATTGACAATGGCCGGATCCACGAGAACGGCCAGTTTATTTGGATCGACAATCGCCTGCACATGGTTAGCGATGACTATCGTGGCGACCTTGATGGTGCCTTCCTCTACTCCCTCCTCGACCCGTCTGATCCTCTCTCTTGGGGCGGAGGCTACGAGTTGCAAATCCCCGTCGAGAGCTTTAATCGCTTCACCTGCTGCGAAGCCTCCTCTCTGTACGACTGGCGCCGCCAGGACCGATATTTCTACATCATCTATGGCGGAACGAATGAGCAATCTACCTATGAAGGTCGTGGCTGGATTAGCCTTGGCCTCGCTCGCTCTCTAGATCTCGTTCATTGGTTTCCCGCGGGAAGCGCCGGTCATGAATAAAGCAGGATCCCGGCGGACCTGTGTGATTCCGCAGAGACGTTCCAATCACAAATCGGTCAAGTGCGGTACTTGCTGCGCGCGTTGACTTTGCCGATTCGCCAAAAAGGACGAATGATCATGAGGCAAATGCAGCCTCCCGTCGAGGGGGCGTATGTTCGAGACATTCTCGGTCAGCCAGAGGCAATAAGAAGAACCCTCGCATTGGGGTAGTGTCCAGAGTTTTTCGCGGTGCGCCGGAAGACCGGCAAGAAGCAGCGTGGCCGCCAACCGCAAATCCCCGCAGCGCATGGAACGAGCCAGCCGATTCCTGCGCCCTTCGGACGATGGAGGGTCAATCTAGCCCTTGGCCGATCACCTCAGTCATCCCGCACGGTTAATTCATTTCGGCGATGCCGTATGACAACCGCGCAGCGGAGCTTCCCAAAATCTTTCTCCAAATAGTGCTTGACACCCGGAAGTAGATTAGAGTACAAGGATATGCAAGCGATTTCTGCAACCGATTGCGGAGTATGCTTTTCGGATGTTTGATTTGCGTTTGGAATCAGATATGCGTTCAATTTAGCGCCGAACATGGTCAGGTCCGGTCGATCTCTGCGTCCAGCGCGATGTCATCTAAAACGGAGTTGCAGGTGAACGCAACTCCACACCCAAACTGAAGAAAGGGGCTGAAAGGCCATGGAAAAAACCGACTGGAAAGTATTCCGACGCTTCATCCGCAAAGGCCAGACCGCACAACGTGCTGTAATGACCCTCTGGGCAACCAAACTCATCCTCATCCTAGCTCTCGCCTTCGCCGCTCCGCTTGTGGGACATGCGCAAACCTACAGCCTTCCGAATGACAACACGGGCTGCCCCTCCAACTGTCGCCAGATCTCGTGGGAAACTGGATCGGATATCTGGAATGGCGGCGTTCTGCCGAGTTACACGGGCGTGACATGCACCGGATTGGCTGGTGACGGCGTGACTGATGACGGGCCCGCCATTCAGGCGTGCATCAATGCGTTATCGCCGAAGCAGTGCGCAGTGATTCCAGCAGGAGCGTACTACATCGACTCCGTGGTGGAGCTGCAGTCATACACATGCCTACGGGGAGCACAGCCGGAAGGTGCGCCACCATTTCTGCCAACCGCACAGAGCGGAGAAACGCGGCTGATTCTAGGGCCTGGCAATGATTGGAATCCGGGCCAACATACTTCGGTGGCAGCACTGACAAACCAGCCCTTCTCAGCCTTCAATGCCGCCGGTTCCGCCGGAGGTCTGTTCCCGCCCCAGCACTACGGTGTGTTCCCGACAACGAACTGCTTTCTCAGCGGAACGCCGCAGAAGGGGGACACGACAGTCACGATTGCAAGCGGTAACCCAGCAGGCTGCGCGATATCCGCGGGAACGTGGCTGGAGATTTATGGGCCTGATGACCCAAATCTTATCAGCAGCACCGGAACGGACGGATTCTGCGAGTGGTGCGGTAATAACAGCGGATTTTACCTTCAACAGCAGATGGTGCAGGTCACCAACCTGGTGGGCTCGGTAGCCACGCTGTCAAAACCTCTTTACTACACGATCAATCCCGCCTCGCAAACTGTACCCAACCCGGTTAAAGGTGGAGATATGGTGACAGAGCCGGCGGGAGTACAGTATTCCGTCATCACATTCGCCACAACTCAGGCAGGATTTGAAAATCTCCGCATAGATGGCTCGCAAAACGATATTTACCTTGGGGATATTTTGCTATTGAAAGGTTGTTTATACTGCTGGGTGAAGAACGTCGAGACGTTTGTGACCGGAACACAAGATGGCTCTTCGCATATTGAAATAGATTATGGATATGGCGATGAAGTTCGCGATAGCGCCTTTCACGACGAACGTAATGGAGGCGGGGGGGCTGGATATGGTGTATACTTCGAGTTCTCTAACTCAGACCACAAGATAGAGAATAATATTCTCTTCCATAATCGTCACTGGATCGTGTACGAAGGAGGCGGCACAGGAACTGCAGTTCTCTATAACTATGCCGACGACGATATGACAGACGACTGCACTTACTTCGCTGGTGGGCGCACCTCGCACGGAGGTCATCCATTCTTTAATCTATTTGAAGGCAACGTCGCTTCGCATCTTACCGCGGACGATTTCTGGGGCTCAAGCTCTCACGATGTCATGTTCCGTAACTGGTTCAGAGGTGGCGAGCCGGATTATGTTTGGCCAAGCGGGAATATTCAAACGTGGGGCAGCGGCACCTTGATGAGCCCCAACAACCAGTCCGATTGTACCCCGACGTATCTGTTTCCTCCCGAGGATGGGTTTGCCGCCGTGGACCTATACACGGGACAGCCCTATTATTCGTACGTCGCCAATATACTTGGCAATAACTCCAATTTCCCGACAGGTGACATATGGAGCGCGGCGACGTTGAGCGGCTTTAACGAGTACGCGTCTCCGGCAACGCCCATCGTCTATAGCTACGGCGGCCAATTGGTCGTCGACGACTCGGCCGCAGGCGGCTCGACTACGACGACCGTAGGCGCCTCGTCTGCGGCTACGATGATTCGACAGGGTAATTGGGACTACCTGACGAACGGCGTGGCGTTCAATGACGGCGGAAACTGCGGTGGAAACTGCACATACAACCCGTCGATGTACTATAGCTCCGAACCATCGTTCATTTCATCCGCTGGGTGCGCGTGGCCTGAGCAGGGGCCAGACTTGAGCATTCACGGGTCGCTAATGCAGCCTGCTTACATGAGGGCAGTATATGGTAGTTGCACAACACCGGTAGCAGCGCCCCCCACCTTCTCGCCGGCGGCTGGAAGTTACACCTCTGCGCTGAGCGTGATCATCTCGGATACGACTCCCGGCGCAATCTTCTACTACACCACCGACGGGACTACGCCTACCACAAGCTCGACCTTATACAGCGGCGCGATCACCGTCACGTCGCCGGAGACAATTGAGGCGATAGCGACGGCAGCCGGCTACTCAACCAGCGACGTGGCAACTGCTGTCTATGCGGGGACGATTGTCCCACCACCAGCTCCCTTCACCATTACCGGTACAGCAGTCACTGTGGCGCCAGGGGCGGCCAGCGGAAACACTTCAACCATCACCATAACGCCCAGCGGCGGCTTTACCGGCAGCGTGCAGCTAATCGCCGCGATCACCAACAGCCCGAGCGGAGCCGTGGAACTGCCCACCCTGAGCTTTACGACCAACCCGGTGATTAATTCCGGAACGACCACTCTCACCATCACCACCACTGCGCCTGTTGCAGCCACCAGCACCATCAGCGGTCTGGTCAATCCCAACGGCCCCGGTCCCTGGTACGCGGCTGGCGGCGCGACTCTAGCCTGCCTTCTGCTCTTCGGCATCCCGGCGAGACGGCGTTCCTGGCGCACCATGCTCGGAATGCTGGTGCTTCTGGTAGCCCTCGCCGGTGGCGGCGTCCTGGGTTGTGGCGGGACTACTTATAACATTGCTCAAACTCAAGGTACTCCCGGCACTACGGCGGGAACCTATACCATCACCGTGTTTGGCACGTCAGGTACGATCACGGAGTCGGGTACAGTCTCTCTCACTGTACAATAAGCGGCCCGCGCCGCAAGAAACGGAACGTAATGGCGATTTCGCCATTACGTTCCTACCGTCCAAAGTGCGCGACAGGCAACATTCAAAAGACAATCACCTCTGCATGGCAGTACGAATACGCCGGTTGAATGAGCTGCTCAGGAAAATCGGACAGGGGTTAAGTGAAGGTTTTGTTCTTTCGCAGCCTAAGATGGCTTAGAAGAGGAGAACCGATGAGCAGACGATGAACGCAACGAAAAGCGCCAGCTTAACGCGCAGAGAATTGCCAAACTCAAGAAGAACAGGCGGAGCCTGGACGGGGAGGGTATCCTAATTAACGAATCGAAGCGGCATCGGTTGACTGCTGGCGAAATATAAGGAGTAAGTTGACTTTAAACAGCCATTTCTGCTGCGGGATTCAAATTGTGCTCCAGAAATAGCTGCCGATTGTAAGAATTATTTCAAAATCAAAAGTATGGGGTACTGTCGTATGATCTATCGTCGGCACAACTTTCTTTGGGTTCCCGCAACCTTCCTTATCTTTCTGGTTCTCGGCCTGGCCCAAATCTGTCTCGCTTCGGAAATGAGGGCCGGCGTCGCGAAAGTGGAGATCACGCCTCCACTCGGGACGCCTCTGTTGGGGTATTACGATCGCACGGATGGCGCGAAGGGCGAGCTCGATCCGCTGTACGCCCGGGTTCTCGTACTTGAGTCAGGAAACACGCGTCTGGCGTATGTCGATCTTGACCTGGGCAGAACCTTCGGCCCCTCATCTCTCGAATCTTTGCGTAAAGCCGCAAAGCAGAACAGTGGCATCAACGGCCTGATCGTCCAGGCAACACATATGCACACCGGTCCGGTCATCAAGGATGAGTATCCGAATGGGCCGCCCGCATGGGAAACCGAAGATCTGAACCGGATCGAACGCGCCATTAAGGATGCCGTCGAGCATGCCGTTCCGGTTCGTATGGGAGTCGGCTACGGCGCCGCCTATATCGGATACAACCGCAGGCATGTCGATCCCGACGGCTCCATCTCCATGCTGTGGTCCAACACCACACAGGCGCCGACATACCCTGTCGACCCACTACTCGCTGTATTGCGTATCGATCGTATGGACGGCGAGCCGCTCGCAATCCTGGTCAACTACGCCGCGCACCCCGTGACGTTCGGCTCCGATGCTCTTCGCTATTCGGCAGACTTTCCCGGTGCGATGTGCAAAGTAGTCGAACACGCCTTTGGAGACAAGCCGCTGGCTTTCTTTGTGCAGGGCGCTGCCGGCGACATCAATGTATTCGATGCCGGAACGCCCATTAACCTCGACGTCATTGGCAGAAAGGACTGGGCCGGTGAGACTCTTGGCAAGGCTGCAGTCAACACGGCGCAGCAGATTCAGACCTCTGTCGACCCGGACTCTGAGATCGATTTCTCTGACCAGCCGCTCGCTATCAAATTTCGCTGGGATCCCGAGAAATTCAAGCAAGAAGCGTTGCGCGAGCTCGACCCGAAAGCCTACGACATATATGTGTCGCCGATCGAGGAAACCATGAATTTGCCCGTGACCACGGCGCTGATCAATCGCAAGATCGCGATCGTGGGGATGCCGGGCGAACCCTTCGTCGACTTCCAGACGGACCTGCGCGCAAAGTGCCCAGTGAAAGACTGCTTTTTTCTCGGCTATACAAACGGCTATTACGGATATTTCCCGACAATCAAGGCTGCAAGCGAGGGAGGATATGGTGCGGGGAGCATGGACACCTGGGTGCAGGTAGGAGCCGGCGAGGAAATGGAAAATTTTGCTCTCTTCCAGATTTATCGGATGCTGGGCCGCTTCCAGGATGTGCCGAATTCGAACTGGAAGAACCTGCCGCCGGCGCCGTAGGAAAACTCTGTCTTCGCGCTAAAGGCTGGCAGATCCCATCAGCGCATGGAATGAGCCAGCCGGTTCCTGCGCCCTTCGGACGATGGAGGGTCAATCTAGCCCTTGGCCGATCACCTCAGTCATCCCGCACGGTCAATTCACTTCGGCGACGCCGTGTTACAACCGCGCAGCGGAGCCTCTCAAAATATTTCTCAAAATAGTGCTTGACAATCAAAAGTAGATTAGAGTAATAGTTTGTGTAAGCGATTTCTGCAACCGATTGCGGAAATGCTTTTCGGATGTTTGATTTGCGTCTGGAATCTGATATGCGTTCCATTTAGCGCCGAAGATGGTCACGGCCGGTCGATTTCTGCCTCCAGCGCGATGTCATCTAAAACGGAGTTGCAGGTGAACGCAACTCCACACCCAAAGTGTGCGCGGGAGGGCGGACAATGATCAGACTAGTTAGACTACCCAGGCGGAATTACTCCTACACAGGGGCTCCTGTGTTTTCATTTGCCAGCTGGGCTTTGATGCTGATGCTGGTTTGTTGTCTCATGACGGCAAGTCGAGGCTCTGCCCAGATCTCTTTACCGAGCAACGGCAATATCTCGACGATCGCAGGTACGGGGACGTCGGGTTGCACAGGCACCGCTCAGGCGACCAGCGCTACGCTGAAACTGCCGACGGGCGTGAAGGTAGACGCATCCGGCAATGTGTATATCGCAGATCAGACCTGCGGGACGATCAGGAAGATCACGGCCTCGACAGGTGTGATCACAACGATTGCCGGAAACGGAACCAATGGCTATTCGGGAGACAGCGGCCAGGCGACCAGCGCCGAGCTGAACAATCCGTCCGATGTGGCCATCGACAGCTCCGGAAACATTTACATCGCCGATTACAGCAACAATCGCGTTCGCAAGGTGAATACCTCGGGTGTGATCAGCACCTATGCCGGCACAGGCACCTGGGGGTACTCCGGCGACGGCGGCCAGGCGACCAGTGCGAAACTGGCCACTCCTTCCGGAGTGGCTCTGGACTCGTCAGGCAATCTCTACATTGCCGATTTCGAGAACAAGCGCATCCGCAAAGTTACCACCGCCGGCGTCATCAGTACCGTAGCCGGCAATGGCACGGGCGGCGACACCGGCGACGGCGGAGCCGCGACCAGCGCTGAGATCAACGGCGGAGAATTCCTGGCGGTCGACGGCGCGGGTGATATTTGGTTCGCCGATCAATACAGCGATGTCGTGCGCAAAGTCACAGCTTCCACAGGGTACATCAGCAAGGTGGCTGGAACTTCGGATACTCCGGGTTCCTCCGGCGACGGCGGAGCCGCGACCAGCGCGGAGCTGAATGTTCCGATGGGGGTGGCTGTCGATGCATCGGGCAATCTCCTCATATCCGATCAAGACAACTACAAGATACGGATGGTAAATACGTCCGGGACCATCAGCACAATCGCAGGGACCGGGACGAAGGGATACTCCGGAGACGGTGGCGCGGCCACCAGCGCCAAACTGAGCACCATGTGGGGCCTGGGAGTGGATGCGTCGGGCAACCTCTACATCACCGATGCCGGCAACCACAGAATCCGCGTTGTGGGCAGATCGAGTAGTTTGCCGACGCCTACGCTGACCCTGGCTAGTTCAGCCAACCCATCTACCTACTTGCAGTCGGTGACCTTTACCGCGACGATCAATCCCGCGGTTACCGGCAGCATCACTTTCTATGACGGTAGCACTTCGCTTGGGAGCGGTACGATCTCCAGCGGAACGGCTACTCTTTCGACCAGCGCCCTGACTGCGGGCAGCCATTCGATTACTGCTTCCTGGCCCGGAAACGGCTCCTACGGACCGGTTACTTCGTCACCCCTGACGCAGGTCGTGAACAAGGCGACGCCGACTCTGAGTCTGACCAGCTCGGTGAATCCATCAACCTACGGTCAGTCGGTCACATTTACCGCGACCGCCAATATCTCGCTCAGCGGCACCGTTACGTTTTATAACGGCGGAACGTCGATTGGAACGTCGTCCATTAGCGGAACCAGCACCACATTCAGCACCAGCACTCTGCCTGTTGGCACCGACAGCATCACGGCGTCCTGGCCGGGAGATTCCAACACCAATTCGGTTACTTCGTCACCCGTGGCGCAGGTCGTGAACAAGGTGACGCCGACTCTGAGTCTGACCAGCTCGGTGAATCCATCAACCTCCGGTCAGTCGGTCACATTTACCGCGACCGCCAATGTCTCGCTCAGCGGCACCGTTACGTTCCTTGACGGCTCGACGCAGATTGGAACTTCTTCCATTAGCGGAACCAGCACCACATTCAGCACCAGCACTCTGGCTGTTGGCTCCCACAGCATCACGGCGTCCTGGCCGGGAAATACCAACACCAATGCGGCTACTTCCAACGTAGTGACGCAGGTCGTGAACACGGGGGCGGGGCTGAGCAGCAATATGAGCTCAATCAACTTCGGCAACGTCAACCTCAATAGCCCATCGACACAGACGGTGATACTGACCTCCACCGGCACCAGTTCGGTGACGATCAACAGTGTGGGCGTGTCGGGTACAGGCTATAGCGTGTCTGGCATTACGACGCCTCTGGTACTGAATCCGCAGGCGACCGCAGATCTGTACGTCAAGTTCGATCCCACAACAACGGGCTTGTTTAACGGGACAGTCACGATCGGCAGCACTGCGCCGAATAGCCCGATCACGATCAGCCTGAGCGGAACCGGGGTATCTGGTGGAAGTGGCAACTACAGTCTCCCCAACGTCAACAGCGGCTGTCCGGGTAACTGCCGCCAGATCCCGTGGCAGACTGGATCGGATCTGTGGAACAGTGGGATGCTCCCGACCTACACTGGAGTCGCTTGTACTGGATTACATAATGACGGAGCGACAGACGACGGGCCGACGATCCAGGCCTGCATCACCGCTCTAAGCGCGAACCAGTGCGCGGTTCTTCCGGCTGACCAGAATATATACGTCAACAGCACGGTGAGACTGAAGAGCTATACCTGTCTCAGAGGAGCAAAGGCAGAAGGCGGTACTCCGTTCATGCCTACCGCGGATAGTTCCGCAACGCAGATTATCCTTGGGGCTAGCGCGGAGCTCACCACGCAGAACTTCTCTAACACTACGATCAGCGGGTATAACGGATATGACGTTATCGCGACTCCCTACACGCTTTCCGGCAGCCCGCTGAAAGGTGCTACCTCCCTCACTATCGGCACAGGTACAGTCAGCGTCGGAACCTGGATCAAGGTCTTCGGCAACGACGATCCAACGCTGATCAACGTTGTAGGTACGGACGGAACGTGCGATTGGTGCGGCGATAACGCTCCCTGGTATGTTCAGCAGCAGATCGTGCAGGTCACCGCAATTACGAGCGGATCGGGCGGACCAGGCTCGGTCGTCACCATCAGCAGACCCCTCTATTACACGCCCTACACGACTTCGATTACTGTGCAAGGCCAGACGGAACCGGCCGGGGCAAAATACAACATCCTCAACAGCGGTTTCCCAACAGTGCAAGCTGGATTCGAGAACCTGCGCGTCGATGGGTCGAAGCACGACATCACGGCGAGCAACATCCTCTTTCTGCAAGGATGCCTGGATTGTTGGGTTAAGAATGTAGAAACTTACGATACCGGTACCGATTCCAACTCCGCGCATGTGCAATTGAATGACACTTATGCCAACGAGATTCGCGATTCGGCGTTCCACGACGAAAGGTCAGGCGCGAGCGGCGCTGGATATGGAATCTATCTCCAGTTCGTCAATACAGACACGAAGATCGAGAACAACATCTTCTACCACAATCGGCATTGGATTGTGTATCAAGGTGGCGGATCGGGGACGGCGGTTCTTTATAACTACGGCGACGACGGTATGACAGACGACTGCACTTACCTTGCCTCAGCGCGAACATCGCACGGGGCGCACCCATTCTTCAACTTATTTGAAGGCAACATCGCTTCGCATCTTGCCGCGGACGATTTCTGGGGAACCACCTCGCACGATGTCATGTTCCGTAACTGGTTCAGAGGCGGCGACCTGGATTATACTTGGCCAAGCGGGAATATTACAACGTGGGGCAACACGATGGGCTCCAACAACCAGTCCGATTGTATCCCGACGTATCTGTTTCCTCCCGTTGAAGGTTTCGATGCGGTAGACCTTTACACAGGTCAGTCCTACTACGCCTATGTCGACAATGTGCTCGGGAATAACTCCAGCTTGCCTACAGATGATGTCTGGAGTGCTGCGACGCTGAGCGGATTTAATGAGTATGCCAGCAATTCAAATCCGATGGTCTATTCCTACGGCGGCCAATTGGGGTCAGCCGCCTCGTCTGCGTCGACGATTATCCGGCAGGGCAACTACGATTACTACACCAACGGCGTTGCCTATAATGACGGCGGCACGGGTTACACCTACCCGGCGTCCATGTACTACACCTCCACACCATCGTTCATTGGGAGTTGTGCCTTCCCCGAGCAGGGGTCGGATCTAAACCCGGTGGACACTCTACAACAGCCGGCCTACCAAAGGGCCATGGGGACCACCTGCCAGTAAAACCAGACTGACAGCACGATCAAGAGAGAGCGGCAGTTCTAGCTAGAGCTGCCGCTCTTTGCTGTCCGGAGCTTGAACACGATATAAGTTGTACGTGAGCGCTACATGAAAACCCATCTTGTTTGGAACTGTGCCCTGCATCAGTCTTATGGAATGAAACACTCAGAGCAGAACTATGGGCCTGTCAAGGACGGAGCAAAACCGGCTCTTCCTCACTTTTGGTGAAGAAGGGGTAGGAACTCGTAGTTCTTCAGGTGGTTTGGAATTCAGGCGGCATTGACGACCCGCAAACGTAGCAAATCGAAGTTGGCACGGCCGTACATGAAACGTTTGATCAACTTCAAGCGGTTAACATGCCGTTCGACGAGGCTAGCGGAGGTTCGTACTTTCCCAAGTCTAAAAAGTAAGCGTTCGGAGCTTTCACTAAGGCTAGCAATGATCGGCTTGATTGGAGGGTTGTCGGTCATTGCGATTCGAACCACGGTCAAAGATCCGGTAGCCAGGCGCTGAGTCGTAAGGGAATGCTTCGCGCAACTGCTGGATGACCCAGGCGCTGGTCGGGTATTTGGTCACAATGCATTGAATGATACGCAGCCGGTCATGGGCGATGACGAAGAAGCAGTAGAGAACGCCGAAGGTAAGCGTCGGCACGGTGAAGAAATCCATCGCGGCGATGGCTTCGCGATGATTGTTCAGAAAGGCCGCCCATCGCTTTGCCGATTCAGGAATTTTCGTCGCTTTTCTCATCCAGCGCAACACAGTTCGTCTCGAAATATCGAAGCCAAGCATCTTCAACTCACCATAGATGCACGGCGCACCCCAGGTTGGGTTCTCTGCGACCATGCGGAAGATGAAATCGCGCAATTCCCCGCTGACGCATTTTCTTCCAACGCGGGTTTGATGCCGCGAAAGCCACGTCCAATACAATTTGAACCCTGCCTGCGGAGAAATATTTTGCGGACGCTGGAGTTTCCATCAGCAGTTCGTGGTCTTGGGGAACAAGAAAAAGTTGGTCCCCACTCTGGTTTTGAGCCGTCGGTTGTAACACCCTCCGAAGTATGGACGGCTCAGGTACTGATGCTTATCTGACCGCAACAAGAGTCAACGAATAACTGCCACTCAATCTGTGAGTAGCTGCAGCATCTTGCAAGTACAACACCACCCGTTGTGCTGCTACGGCTTACCCGCGCACCGTCACCGAACTGACGATACAAGCAGCGGCTTGAGCGCACAAAGACCCTCGTCTGGCTGATACTGACGGGGCTATTTTTGCGTGTGATAATCCAAAAAGCTGTGGTACGACAACACCTCCATATGCACGACAAAATGGGGTAATTGGGCGATATAAGGAGGACGATATGAACAGAAGCGGCACAATACGAGCCCTTGCCATCTTCTTTATTATGAGTTGCATATGTGGGTAAGTCGCTGAGTCTTTAGGCGTGTCCAAATTGTTATGGCGGAGAGGGAGGGACTCCCTCCCAACGTAGCCGGAGAATGAATTGTGGACTAGATGTTGCTTTCGAGGGGGTAAAGCTGGGTGATTTCAGCAGTAGCTGTTGAGGAGAACCTGGTAGCGAAGGATGCACCCGGCGAAGATCAGAGTCAAACCGGCAATGAACAGGATGAGCGGACTGAAGAAGATTGGATTAAACCAGAGAAAGCCGATTCCAGCAAGGCAGGCGAGAAGAAGAAGCACGGTACCTGAGATGAAGCGAGTCTGAATCAAGTAAACGATCAGACCGGCAGAGACGAGCGCGATGGCGGGGATCTGGGGACTGATTCCAGGGAGTAGAGGATGGTTTTTGAGAGAGGATGGCAAGACCAATTCCGGAGGTCGAGAGAATCAGACAGAACGTTCCGAAACCTCGACGCAAACGCGGATAATGGTAGACGGAGGAGCAAATCAGGGCGAGTGCCGCAATTATGGTGATGGTTCCGAGTTGAAATGTAGTATTGCGCGACATCCACATCCATAAAGCGACTGTGACTGAGATAATGCCGGAGTAAACGATGAAGCCCGCAGCGGTGGCAGCGCGTCTTGCTTTGATAAATCCGTTGGCCATTGGATTCGATGCGGCGAACATGTTGAACATGTTGAACATGTTTTGCGGTCGTAGCACGAGCATGGCGAGCCTCTTTCACGGCCTGGCGTTTTTGAGAATGCGATCGACGTATCCGTTGTACAAGCCGAGATTCGCGGTTCCGCTGTTGTAGATCGACAGCGCATGAAGCAGCGCACCGGGGTCGTTCGGTGCCGCCTGCTTCTGGGCGGCATAGGCTTCGGCAAGGAGGTTGGCGCCCACGGCGATGTTGGTGCAGGGGTCGAAGAGCCGTTCTGGATTGAGGTGAAATCGAGCTGCATTGTCGGTGCTGACCTGGAGAAGCCCGACAGAGACTGAGATGCGGTGCTGGAGGAGCCAGCGCATCCACAGGACAGCTTCGAGTTTGGAATTCGGTTGTCTCTGAAGCTCGATTGCCTGATTGGAGAGCCCAAACCTGCTGGCGATTTTCTGAGGGCTGTTGACGCTGATTGCGTAGGGGTGAAAGCCTGACTCCGTTATTGCGACGGCAAGCATGGTACTGAGTGCGGCGTGGGGAGCGCAGCTCTTGAATAGAACGATCATCTGATCTTGTGAATAGCGGTCGTTCGATTCCGGAAACGTGGCCGTGGGGCCCTGCGCTTCAGCGGAGGCCGCGGCCATGCTGAGAAGAATTGCGAGAATCGATAGAAACTGTTTCATCTGTTTGTTGCACTCACAACGGGAATCCAGAAGAGTCTGGACCATGCTTCGATGGCGGATTCTTGAATCTCGGCGATATACGTTCCTTTCGTCCAATAGTCGTTTGCGATTGCTACGATCACTTCCGGATGATGTTCCATGGAGATGAGGATGGGAGCAACGAGGAGCTGCTCGTAGCAGATGATGGGCGCTGCGCGCCTTGGGCCGACGAAGAGAATCGACGGGCCGAAATAGTGAATAGGGACACCGATCTTGTCCCAAGGTCTCCACATGGCGTATGGGATCGGGACCCGCTGTTGGAATGTCGCAGTGTACTCGCCGCGCAGGAGAAGCTCGTTGCGATATTGACAGCGGTGAGGCAGGTTTTCTTCCGTGCCGAAGAGGATCGACTGATGATTCTGTCGCAGTTCAGAGTAGGTTGATTGCCAAAAGCCCTCAGCGGACGGCGTCCAGTGGTTGATGACTCCTTCCGGAAAGACCTGGATTGGCGCATTGGAGTCGAGTGCGGTCTCCTGAACGTAAAGGACGGCCCTATAGAGCGCCGTGGACGTTTGTTTGGATAGTTCGGAACCTCCGAGCTGGGTGTCGTGGCCTTGCCAGGCCGGGAGAATGCTTGGAATGCCTGGGTGCGACACATAGCAAATTGCGGCGAGCACTGCCGCCGACAGAAGCGAAGAGACCCTGTACTTCGACAGGGTTCCAAAGAGAATGATGGTGGCGATCAGGCCCGCCCAGCCGAGTCCTGGAAACAGGACGCCGGCGACGGTCAGAGGATTGACGATACCGGTCGGTAGGAGAGCTGTGAGACACAGCCCGACAGGCAAAGCCCATTCGGTATTCATGCGGGGCGCGAGAAGCAGCCAGACCCAAGGGAGTGTCAGGACGACTGCTGAAATGATCCAGAGGATCATGATGGAGAGCGGATGCATTCCCGCGTCGTTGCCAAAGAACTGAGTTGCTCCAGGGATGATCGGCCAAATCGATGCTACGTAGTAACAGCCGAGAACTGTCAGGCGCTGTGTGGGTCCTCTCGCGTTGCTGAATACTGCAGGTAACGCGAGAAGCGCCAGGAGCGTGAAGAGGTGGCCGGACCAGGCAACAGCGCCGATTGTCAGTGCGACAAAACCGGCCATCACGGCGGTTTTAGAAGAGCCAGAAGAGTTTTGCATATTGAACCTTCTTGTCGAGGCGGACTGGGCCGAAGTAGCGGCTATCGAAGCTGAAGCGGTTGTAGGAGGAAATGACCCATGCTGTGCCAGGGCTGACTGCATAGGTTCCGAGCGGGACCAGCAGCATGGGCCGTCCGATTCCATCCTTGGGATACTGTTTGGAATTCGGGAGCAATTTGCCATTCACGGTTACTCCGGCCTCGCTCACGGTGACGGTATCTCCCGCGCGCGCAGCGATCGGCTTGAGCAGCGGGGCGTATCCGTCCCCGCATCCGAAGCTTTTTACCCTGTACTCCCTTTCGATTGATACCTTCTCAGCGAGTCCGGTAGGGCAGATAAGAAGATCAGTCCCGCTCGCTGCGGGAACGATGCGGTAAAGCCCTGGCGGGAGGGAATTGGAAGCGATGTTAAGCCGGATTCCGGCGAAGCCGAGCGCGAGGACGATGCTGACAGCTGCGATCCCAGGTGCAAATATGAGAATGAGGATTCGTTCAACGTTCATTAGAGGCGGCTCCCGAGCTTCTTTGGTGTTCGTGGATGCGGAAGTTTCTGTCCATCTCTTCCATGCCTTCGTCGAGTTGGGCGAAGATCTCCTGCATCTCGTCTGTGGGCGGCGGTTGCTGAGAGATAGTAGGCTCAGTTTCGCCTTGTTCTTTCATTCCGTTGTCTTCTTTGGTGGGCACCCGTGTTGTAGTCGGGATTTGCTTGTCGGAGGCGATGTTGTGTGGCGGGCCTCCGGAGGCTGACGTTGCGGCTGCTGCGCCTGTGGATGGAGGTTTATGAGGAGGATCAAGCTGACTGGCGGTTTGAACTCGAACAGGACCTTGGACCAAGCCGCGTGTGGATTTTGGGGTTTCCGTGCGGTAGAGTCTGCCTGCCGAGAGGATATTGCCGTCATGCTCGATGGTGAACAGGGTTTGCGGCTGCCTGATCGCCGATCTCTTTTCGAGTACCGGGTCCTGAAAATAGAGAAGCTGTTTACCGAAGATGGGCGATTGCCCGGCAATGAAGATGAGCATTGCTCCTGGCGCAACGATGCGCTGGGCTTCTCCCTGGCCTTCCTTGATGGGGCCAGGAAGGCGCATGAGTTCATCGACCGTGATGAGAGGCCGGGAGATGTGGTCCACGTTGGTCGATACGTTTGTTGCCAGCGGGCTGGTGCGCGAACCGCTGTAGCTGACGGCCGCTCTGAGGATGGTGGCAATCCCTGCCATCTTGGAGAGTGCCTCCGCGGTCTCGGTTTTGTTGGGTGCAAACGCGATTCGAATATGGCAGTTGGAGATGATGCTCTCGTGGTTGCCATAGGTGTCTTTGAGTTGCTCGATGTCCTGCGTAATCAGATATGCCTTGATGCCGTAGCCGGCGATGTAGGCAAAGGCGGTCTGGAAGATCGGCATTTTGCCCAATGTCGGAAACTCATCGATCGGAAGAAGGACGCGGTGGTCTGGGCGGGCCGTGAAGTTCTCGCCGGGCTTGAGCGCCTGTTGCAGTTTGGCGTTCCGCACTTCTTCGAGTTCCTCAGTCAATCGATTCACCGTCATGGTGAAGATGAGTCTGAGCAGCGGCTTGAGGCGCTCGATGTCGCTTGGCGGAACAACAAGGTAGAGGCTCACCGGGTATTTGAAGTGTTTGAGATCGTTGATCGTGAAGTCGCTCTCTTCGATACTGCGTTGAACGAGAGGATCGCTGTAAAGGATGAGCGCCGTTTTTGCCGTGGACAATACGCCGGAGAACTCCTTGTCTTCTCTGTTGAGCATCTCCTGCATTTTTTCGAGGACGACAGGATGTACGAGCGACTTTTGGCCGTCACGGAGATTCCAATAGTTTGTGGAATCGACGTGCGGGGTTCTCATAGCCTGGGAAAAGTATTCGCGGGCAACGTTCATCTGTTGCGAATCCATTTCTTCGAGGTCGATGGGCATTGTCAGGTCGGACATGAGCGGCGTGAGCGAGTTGGAGAGTTCCGTCAGCGTTGCAAAGCGATTCTTTCGCCGCGCGACATAGCATAGATGCAGGATGAGGCCGGTAACGAGACTGGTTGCCGACTTGATCCAATGTTCGTCCTGGGCGCTTTCTTTGCCGGTTCTGCAAAGCATCTCCGCAATGTTCTGCGCGTCGGATACTTCGCGGAGCGTGCCGATGCGCACCTCGGCAAGCGGGTTGAAACGGGCGCCATGTTCTTCGACCGGAGCGAAGCGAAAGCAGACGTGGCCAGCGGCGGTTCGATAGCCAGCGGTCCTGTCACAGTTTTCGCCTTTGATATCGAAGATGACTGCGCTCTCTTCCCATGCGAGCAGCGTTGGAATGACAAGGCCGACACCCTTGCCGGACCGGGTTGGGGCGAAGGCGAGGATATGCTCCGGGCCTGCGTGTCTGAGGTATTCGAGCGAATCGGTTTTCTCATCGTGCCAGGCGCCTATGTAGACGCCGTGCTCCTGATTGACGAGTCCAGAGTTGCGGACTTCCTGTTCCGTGGCCCACCGCGCGCTTCCGTGAAGATCCTCGGTGTCCTCTGTGAGCTTCTTGTTGCGATGAATATTGAGAGCGGCGACTACGAAGAGCGAGAGTGCGAAGCCTACCGCTGCAATCAGGGTCGAGATCAGAAGTGGCTGCCGCACAAGTGGGTCGGCAGAGCTGCCGAACCTGAGTATCCAGGGGAACCATTTGTACGGGGCGTAAAGCCTTAAAGAGGCGATTTGAAACAAAGGCGGTCCGAGTGCCGGCTGGTAATCGAAGTGCGAGGCGATGTGTTGTGTGGTGACGATGTTTGTCGCGATGATGAGAAGCAGGCCGAGCAGGATTGACCGCCAGTTGTAGTTTCCCAGGTACCCAGGCGTCCGCGGTTTGCGATAGAGAGAGTTGGTTACGTTCATTGTCTATCGCTCCAGTTGAGTACGAAGCCGGGTCGGCGGTGGAATGGCGCGGGAGTGTGCTTCAGCGCGTTGGAGGCTGTATGCTGCGGCTGCTTTGAGAAGTTTGGCTGTGTCCATCTCCTCGTCTGGAAGCGGGACGATCGTGTACGTGACAGTCTGGTCGTATTCCGAACACCCCACGGTCATCATGAAGAGTCCGCGCACGCGTTGGGATCGCTCCTCTCCAGGGATCAGCCCTGCCGACAACGCCAAAACTGCTTCCTTGCCTGCCGGGTATCCATAGATCGAGTTGAAGAGCGTAGTTGCGAGCGTGATGTCGTTGGTGGTGATTGGATCAGGCCCGCCGTTTTCTCTCCGGTGCTGCGGCAGCATCGACATTTCGATATGCTTGGCCATCTGCTGAAAAAGTCCGGCGTGGCCGTGGTAGATTTCAACTTGCATCATGGCGGTTCTCCTGTTGTTACCCCTGGCAGGCTGAGCGCGATGCCCGGCCACATCTGAACCTGCGTCAAAGACGGTGGGATGGCTGCCACTTGAGCAGTGGCAGCATCCCAGGTTGGTAGATCATGAGAGCCGACTGGCGATAACGGGCAATCAGCGGCCAAGATCTTGCGTGGTATTGGTCCGTGCGGCGCGGCGCTGTTCCTTTTCTTCAGGGGTCCGTCCGGACTGGTTGGAGTGATACCAGGCGCACTTGCCAAAGATCGCGGCGAGTTCCTCGCGCTTCCCAGGAAGAGGCTTGACCGCGATGCGCAGGTTTTGAATCGTTGCGCCAATCGGCGGGCGTTCGATGTTGATGGCGAAGGTGCCGTTAAAGTCCTTTGTCCCGGCTGCGCCAGTTTCGACGCCCGCCGTGAGGACGGAGAATTGTTTGAGTGCTGCCCTCCTGCAACTGGCAAATACATCCTTGTCGAAGGACTTCAGCCCTTTGGTAGCTGCCGCGTGGTGGTAGAAGGCCGTAGCCAGGAACTCTTTGGCGACATCGGGATTGAGCAAGGAGAACGAGTCCCTGGTGTACTTGTCGTTGAGGCAGTTCATCTTCGACGCCAACATGGTTTTGGCCAGTTGGCGATGGTGCAACGTGTGTTCCTGACGCGCGGCGCAGTAGTCGTGCTTGGCTCTCAGGAGGGTGTCTTGCTTCCTTCAAGCCGGCGTTGGGCGCACGATGAAGAAGGGTTTCTGCCAGTTCTTTGCCGGCCGGGCTTTCGGCGACGGTGCAAAAGGGGTCGCCGTTGACTCTGAGCTGGAGCGCCTTGGATGTGACCGGGATGTGCTGGCGAAAGATGCGATCGGCTGGGCACGGTATGACGGTGGAAGGGTCATACAAGTATCGCTTGAGGTCTCGGCTCGATTTGAGCCAGCGGTTGGGATGCCCATAAGCGGCCAGAATTTTAAGTTGTGCGCTTTCGGAGTTGAGGTCGAAGAAGACTGGAGCCTGGGTCAGGATGGTTCTGGTTGGATCGATAAGGAATTGACCGGATTGAAGCAGGTAGTGAAAATTGGGGGGCAGGATCGTTTCGACAAAGGCGAGGGGATTGAAGGCCGAAGAGTATCCCCATATCGTAATCGGGCGCATGGGATCGTCGAAGATCGTCAGGGCCGCATGGGTATTTTGCCGGATTCGTTCCGAATGCAGGGGTGCTCGTGAATCCTGGTCTGGATTGCGCACGGTGAACTGAGGCAGGAGCTGCTCCGTGAGACCGAATGCGATCTGTTCTTCGGTCATTTCCTTACCGGCCTTCTGCCTCGCGCGTGCGAGTCCTGACGTTCCGATGCACACCCCACTGCGCCGCCTGGCGAAGCTGGACGACCCGGTCGATGATTTCCTGGCGCTTTCCTTCATGGACGAAGACTTTGAAGGCGCATTGACCCTCGGGAGTTTTGAGAATCGTCAGGGTAAGGTTGCCGCCCACGTTGGCTTTTGCATCTGGAGCTTCGGAGGTTTTCAGAACCTCCAGCATCCGTTGCGCATGAGCGGCCGGCTGGAGGCAGGAAAGCAGTTCCTGAACTTCGGCTTCATCTGTCCTGAGCCTGGTCTCGATAGAATGCAACCGGGCAGCCCGTGGCGGCGAAGAAGGGCCTGCACGATCTTCTGAAATGGAGTGCCATTGCTTCGACCGTTGGGTTGTTGATGCTCGCTGGCGTTTTTGTTTCTGGTTATTGGCTCGGTTTCGATCACGGTCGCGCCCGAGGATTTAATGCTGGCGTCGAGGGGCATCTCGTGGCGTCATGGGCACTCAGTGCGGATGGTTTGCGGGCATACGAGCTTTGGGAAGCCGGTGATTTGGGGCATTTGGCTGCCTGCGATCGGCCTGGCTGGAAATTGGATTCCGGGGTGTGTTACCCCAAGCCTGACGAAGGGAAGCTGTTTGGTTGGCGCGTTCGGTGAGACCAGGCGTAAATCGAGTGCAACTCAACAAGTTGGAAAGGTGAATGGCTCATTATGGAATCATCTCTGCGTTCTCAACCATATGCTGACAAGAAGCCTCCAATTCGCGCTGAAGAGAAGTTGCTCCTGAGCCGGCGGGATGCTGCGCAGTTGCTCTCCATCAGCCAGCGTGCGCTGGATTATCTGGTTGCGACTCAGCGCCTGCCAACCAGGAGAATTGGCAAGCGCGTTCTGATTCCGGCGGCTGACCTGCGGAAGTACGCCCGCGCCGACCATCCAGAGCCGATTGCAGGTTGATCTCCGTGACGGCTGCCCGGCGCATCACGGAAGGGCAGACAGCTTGTTGCAAATCCACTATAGATATTGACATCTATAGTGGATATAGTACACTTCCAGCATGGAGACACACATGGATCGCCTGCTGAAGTACGCCGGCCGACAGCCCGTCATACGGCCGGTTGATCTGGACAGGCTGCACATACCGCGCAACTATCTTGGCCGGCTCGTCCGAGCGAGAAAGCTCGAACGGGTTGGCAGGGGACTCTATTCTTCGAGCAAGAACCCGCCCACGGAGAATCGGACGATGGTGGAGGTCTGCCGCAAGGTGCCACAGGCCGTGGTCTGCCTCTCGTCCGCACTGCGCTTCCATGAACTCACGACCGAGAATCCATTCGAGGTTTGGATCGCCCTCAAGCAGGGAGCCTGGACGCCCAGCTTTGAGTATCCTCCGATTCGCGTAGTGCGCTTTTCTGGCCCGTCCCTCACATTCGGCGCTGTGGAGCATACGATCGAGGGTGCCAGAATCAAGGTCTACAGTCCGGCAAAAACGGTCGCCGACTGTTTCAAGTTCCGGTCGAAGATTGGAACGGAACTTGCGATTCAAGCTCTTCGCGAGTGCTTCCGCGAGAAGAAGGCGTCGATGGACGAACTCTGGGAAGCGGCGAAGATTTGCCGGGTCGCCAACGTGATGCGGCCCTATATGGAGTCCCTGACTTGACCAAGAATGTCACCAATCTCGCAGCTTCTGTCCGGCAACGCCTGGCGAATCTTGCGCGGCAGCGGAATGAGGATTTCGGGCTGCTTCTGACGAAATATGCCCTGGAACGCCTTCTCTTCCGTATCAGCCAGTCGGTATACCAGAAGATTTTCGTTCTCAAGGGCGCACTACTTTTTGAACTCTGGACAGAGCAAGCCCACCGACCGACTCGGGACGCGGATTTTCTCTCCAACGGCGACAACGATCCGAGCCGTTTTGAATCCATCTTCAAAGAGATCTGTGCGCTTCCAGTCGATGAAGACGGTCTCCAGTTTGACCCTGTGAGCGTCAAGGCGCAACGCATCAAGGAAGACGCGGACTATGAAGGGGTCCGTGTCACCTTCCTGAGCTATTTGGAGCGGGCGCGGATTCCCATGCAAATCGATATTGGGTTCGGAGATACCATAACGCCCCCGCCAGTCGAGACATCGTTTCCAACGATCCTCAATGGGCCGGCACCGTTGCTGCTCACCTATCCCAAGGAGACCGTGGTTGCTGAGAAGTTTGAGGCAATGGTGAAGCTCGGCATGGCGAACAGCCGCATGAAGGACTTCCACGATCTGCGCGCCCTGTCTCAGCTTTTTCCGTTCGATGGAGAAATTCTTGTCGAGGCGATCGTGCGGACATTTGAACGGCGGAATACAGCGATTCCCACGATCGCAGCGCCGCCGCGAGCGTTTACTGCCGAATTCTTTGAAGATGAATCGAAGCAGCGGCAGTGGGCCGCGTTCAACACCAAGAATCGTCTCTACATCGAGGCTGTGTCACTGAAGCGCGTTGTGGGCGACATCGAGGGGTTCCTCATGCCGCTCGTGGCCGGGTTTCGGGCATTTTGATTCCCATCCGTGCGTCGGTCTTCCGGCGTTGATAAAGGGCGATTGCATCGGAACGGCGTCCGACCTTCTCCCGGTGCCGCTTGCCTTCGACGTAGTAGAGAATCCACCAGATTCCGCTCTTCGGAGGGTTTTCATAGACACCCTTCACTTGCTTTGCCATGCATCAGCCCTTTCTTCCACACCTAAAATGTTAGCAAATCTGATGGCTGTTTTGATGGCTGTTCGGATTGTATTTTGGGGCTTTTTTGTGCGAGTCCATGCAGGCGAAAAACCTTGTAAGGCATTTAGAATGAGCAGATATGCGACGGCGTGCAATTCCGTGCAAACGGCCAGATTTCCCCTGTTAACCGAAGGGTTGTAGGTTCGAGTCCTACCTGAGGAGCCAATAAACTCGATAGCTTACGACGCTTCCCAACTACCCGATGACCTTCAATAAAATGCCCGCCGTAATCGGGAATTTGTGGTTGCTTGTGAAAGCGCTCGCGCCGGCCTATCTCAGGGTCCAAATCCGCTGTAACCCTCTTGCCTCAGAAGTCGTGATGATCGTCCAACAGGGCGGCGATGGTCTGCGACTCATCATCGACTGGCGTTGCCTGGTCCGATGACGAGTTGGCCGCCTCGGTCTGGGCGCGCAGTCTGGCCACGGTCAGCCAGTTGTCCTTGTGCGGCTGGTCGGCGATCCACGGCGGCAGCGGCATGCAAAGATAATTGCTCAGCGTCAAGGCATAGCCCTCGTAAAGGGCACGCATGTCGCGAAGCCTTTCGTAGGAGAGACCGTCGCGGCAGACGCTCACGCCGCTCTGGCAGAGCAGATTGTAAAGCCGTTCATAACGCTCGGGGGGAAGCCGGTCAGGAGCATCGTTGACCGGGGTAAGCGAGAAGATCTGCGACAAGTCAACCATGGCGTGGCGCGCCATGGCAAAGGTCAACTGGGCCTGGCGCGCTTCGTGCCCGCGCACGCCGGCAATCAGCAGCGCCGAAGTGTCCAGCACGGCCGTCAGAGCGCTGATCCAGCTCTGGTTGGCGTGCTGCGAACGGAAATAGCAGAGCAGCGGATAAGAGATATGGCTCTCCAGCAGTTCCGCCGACCAGCGCTCCCACTCCACCAGCAGCAGCGAGAGGGCGTTCTTCCCGCCTTCATAAGAATGGCGGCGCATCAGTTCCGCGGCCGTCGGCGGAGATCCGGCCCGCGCGTCCAGCAGAGAAATGCTCACCTCGCGACGCGAAAACGCGGTGTAGAGGACCGGAAAATATCCCATCACCACAGCCAGAAATCCCAGTCCCGTGCCCGCTTCCAGAATGATGAGTTCGCGCGCCCGGCCGCTGTGCGGCGTCACGTCCCCCAGCCCCAGCGTAAAGATGGTGGTTCCGCTCACGTAGAGATCTGATTGAAAGCCTGTCCCCTGCGTAACGTCGTTGAAGGGGCTGCCCAGGGCATAAAAAATCAGCGCAAATCCCACCACCATCCCGGCGGCCCACACCATCAGGAGAAAAATCAGCGACATAGGTCCGTAGTAGCTGAAGGCGGATTCTCGTCTGCGGAGATGGCGAATTCGCCTGGTGAAGAATACCCAGGGTTTCCAGGTAGCGATATAGAAAATGCGGGTGAGCCGGAAACGGCCTGAGGCGCGCCGCGGCAGAATGATGGTCTGAAAGGCATCGAGCAGCACGGCAAACAGGCAAACAATGCCGGCGATCAAAGTGAAAATCCGCATCGAGCCTCCTGCCTCTGGAGCCAGCAACCGGCTTCTTGCGCTCCGCCAATGTACTGTATCCTAGCCGAGATGGGCATCCAAAGGGCTGCTAATGAATAATCTTGGCAAAGCGCTTCTCGGCCTCGGACTCCTGCTCGCCGTCATCGGAGCTGTTTTGCTGCTGGCGGGACGGCTCGGCCTGCCCCTGGGCCGATTGCCGGGGGACTTTGCCTACAAAGGCAAACATGTCTCCGTATACTTTCCTCTCGGCACCTGCATCCTGATCAGTATCGTTTTATCGGCTATCTTGTACCTGTTCTCGCGCTTTCGCCACTAAGTCTCTGACCGCTTGTTGTTGAACCAAAAGTGGGTGCCCCACCTGGGTGCCCTTTGGGCAGCGCGCCTCTGTATTTGCGCCCAGGGTGGGATACCACAGCACTCAATCGAAACGCACGAAATCACGCGGTCAGAGACCTAGTCCGGCAGCCGTTCGTCTGAAATTTCCTCATTCCCTCGATAGTCTGGCCTGCTCGGCGGCCCGGCGATACCGGGGCATGATCGTGCCTGAGGTCGTTTATTCACCTTTGGGGGCGTGCATTCTCGCTGCACGCTCAATAATCTCGCTAAGGGAATCGAAATCGAATGATCCATCGTGACGCTGGCCGTTGATGAAGAACGTTGGAGTTCCGTTCACGCCGCTACGGACGCCTCCCGCAAAGTCGGCCCGCACACGGGCGCGGTAAATCTGCTCTGCCAGGGCATTTTGCAACTGCGTAGGGGACAGGTCGAGCGTCTCGACCAGTTCCAGGAAGAGAGCGTTGCCCAATCTCTGCTGATTCTCATAGAGCAGATCGTGCATCTCCCAGAATTTGCCATGAGCCCCGGCAAATTCCGCCACTTCAGCAGCCGTCTCCGCCCACGGATGCATCTGGCTCAAAGGGAAGTTGCGGAAGACAAAGGAGAGGCATTTTCCGAAGTGCTTCTGCAGTCTCTTGACGATCGGATAGGCCTGTCCGCAGTACGGGCACTGATAGTCCCCATACTCGACCAAACTGCATTCCGCGGCGCGATCTCCCTGTGCGTGGTCTTCCTCTCTGACCGCAATCGAAAGTTTGCTCATTTGGCATCTCCTATTTGGGCAGATTTTCAAGAGCTTGCAGGATACCGTCGGCTCCGGGATTGATGGCAACCGGTGAACAGTAGCTCCAGGCGATCACCCCATTCCGATCGATGACAAAAAGCGCCCGCTCGCAGACACCATCTTCGGCCCGATAGGCGCCGTACGACCTGGCTACCTCGCCCTTCGGCTCGAAGTCCGCCGCCAGCGGGAAGTGGAGGTTTCGATCCTTGGCGAAAGCCTCGTGACACCAGGCGCCATCGACCGACACTCCCACCAGCTCTGCTCCATACTTCTGAAACTCAGGCAGAATCTCGTTGTAAAGAGCCATCTGGTCACCGCAGACCGGGCTCCAGTCGGCGGGGTAAAACGCCAGAACAACGGGGTTTCCCCGCAGCTCGCTCAGGGAGAGCTTCTGGTCGGGCGTGACGTGAAGACTGAACTCCGGCGCCGGTGTTCCGGCCGGCAAAATGTTGGCCATGGGGATACCTCGATTATGGGATGCCACAAGATCAAAGAAGTATCAAATCTGCGCCTCATTTAACAAGCATTCCAGAGGATATGACTCCGCGGAGCGTATTTGATGGCCGCAGATCCGGAGATGGCCAGAGCGCCCAAACTGCAAGGGGAACCAGCTTACCGTATATGCCCCTCATCGAAGCCATATTAGATGAGTGAGACCGACGGTAAAAGCAGGCGCCGATCCGGCGTAATATAGGTGGCAAGATGAATGTGTCAAAGAAGATACGAACTATGGCATGCCTGTGCATCACGCTGCTGGCTACGGCGGCGGCCCAGGCGCAGAGTGGCCCGGTCAACGATCAGATTGCTCAGCATGAGCAGAAGCTGGCTGCGGCGCGCGAATCCAGGAGCATGAAAGAAGAGGCGACGGAACTGAATGTTCTGGGCTTTCTGTACCGGCAGGCAGGGAAGATGCAAAAAGCGCTGGATTGCCTGAACGAGGCGTTGAGCATTGAACAGAATGGAAGCAACCATGCAGCCCAGGCAATGACCGAGAACACCATGGGCAGGGTGTACACGGACCTGGGCCAGGAAGAGAAAGCGCTGGCGCTGTTCAACCAGGCGCTGCCGGTTTGGCGCTCGCTGGGGGTTCGGCAGGCCGAAGCCTTGACGCTGAACAATATGGGCAGAGCCTATAACAACCTGGGGCAGCGGGAGGAAGCGCTGAAGGCCCTGAACGAGTCGCTGTCCATCTGGCACGACCTCGACAACGGGCAGGGCAGTGGGCGGACGATGAGCGGCAGGGACCGTCTGCGCAACCTGCGGCAGTTAAAGGATATGAAGGAACAGAGCGAAGCGCTGCCGCCCAACTGGCGGGAGTCGCTCGGCGGCGCCGGCGAGGCGAGCACTCTGGACAATCTGGGCAGGACCTACGCCGACATAGGCCAGGGTACGGAGGCGCTGGATTATTTCAACCAGGCCTTGCCCCTGTGGCGCGATGCCGGTGAACAAGGCGGCGAGGCGCTGACGTTGAACAATATGGCCAGGGCCTATGCCGATCTGGGCAAGAAGCAGAAGTCGCTGGAGTCCTGCAACCAGGCGTTGGCTATCTGGCGCGAAATCGGCAACCGCCAGGGCGAAGCAAGCACGCTGAACAACATCGGCCGGCTGTACCGCGACCTGGGGCAGCAGCAGTCGGCGCTGGATTATTACAACCAGGCGTTGCCCATCTGGCGCGAAGTAGGAAGCCGCAGCGGGGAGGCGCTGGCTCTCAACGATATCGGCAGGGCCTATGCCGACATGCATCAAGCGCAAAAGGCGCTGGAGTATGCCGACCAGGCGTTGCCCATCTGGCGCGAAACCGGTAACCGGCGCGGCGAAGCGGCGACGCTGAATAATATGGGCCGGGATTATTCCGCCCTGGGAGAGGCAGACAAGGCACTGGAGTTCGACACTAAGGCGCTGACGGTCTGGCGCGAGGTGGAGGACCGGCGCGGCCAAGCGCTGGCGCAGATGACCATCGGCTGGGCCTACTCGGCGCAAAAAGAGCCGCAGGAAGCGCTGGCGAGCGAGCTGGCGGCATTGTCATTGACCAAGGCCGCGGGCGATCCGGAGATTGAGGGCGGGATTGAAACTACGCTGATGATCGGCTTCCGCAATCAGCATCGCCCCGAAGAGGCGATCTTTTTCGGGATGGAGGCGGTGAACTCCTACCAGCAGATTCGCAGGAATATCTCCGGGCTGGATAAGGATCTGCAGGCTGGATTTGCGCAATCGAAGTCGGCAACCTATCGCATCCTGGCAGAGCTTTTGGTGCAGGCCGACCGGCTGGGCGAAGCAGAGCAGATTCTCGATCTTCTCAAAGAGCAGGAGTTGAACGACATTGTGCGCGGCGCCGCTCCCGATGCCGGGGCCAAAATCGAGCCGCTGAAGCTGACCGCCGCGCAGCAGAACGCGCAAGGCGAGTTGGCGACTCCAGAGAAGATGGCCATAGCGTTGACAGACCCGTGCATGGAATATGCCGCATTGCATACCAAAGCGTCGCGCACCGCGGACGAAGACGCTCGACTGAAACAATTGAACGCAAGCATAGAGCAGGGAATCAGAGCAATCCTGGCCTTCTTTACCAACACGATCGATCCTGAGCTGGAACAGAAACCCGGCGCCGATAAAGAAAACGGAGTTCCCAACGGAGAGAACTCCACGCAGAGCTATCTGCAGAACACACTGGTAAAACTGGGACCGCGCGTCATGGGCATCCGCCTGCTGCTGGGCGAGAATCATGCCTATGTGATCGTGGTTACTGCCGGAACGCGAAAGAAGTTTGAGTTAAAGGCCACGCCGGCAGAGCTGCGCGGCAAGGCGTTTGAAGTGCTTGAAACTCTGAGCTCGCGCGCCACCGATCCCAGGCCGCGTCTCGAGGAGCTGTATGCAATGGTCGTGGCTCCCATCGAAGATGAGTTGAAACCGCTGGAAACCCCCTCCGCCGGGCAGAGCGGCGTTCCAACGCTGCTATGGTCATTGGACGATGCATTGCGCTACCTGCCGATGGCCGCGCTCTATGATGGTCATCGCTACATGCTGGAGCGTTTCAACAATGTTCTCTTCACTCCCGAGAGCTACGGCCATATGACGGATTCACCGCTCATGAACGGGACCAGTCCCAGCGTGCTGGCCATGGGCCTGTCCAGGAGTTATGGCGGTCTTCCGGCGCTGCCCGGCGTGATGCCGGAGTTGGATGCCGTGGTCCACGACCCTGCCGCGCCTGAATCGCATGGCCCCATGGAGGGCAGGCTGCTGCCCAACGACCAGTTCACGCTGGCTGCGTTGAAGACGGAGCTTGGTCCCGGCAAGAGTTTCCCCGTGGTGCATATTGCCAGCCATTTTGTGGTGGAGACGGGCAGCGGCGAGGAACCATACCTGATGCTGGGCGGAGAAGACGCCGGAGATGCGGCGGGATACGAATGGAATCTCTCCGATATGGAAAATTCCACGGTTGCCTTTCACGGAACGCGCCTTCTTACCCTCTCGGCTTGCAGCACGGCGAAAGATTTGAAATCCAGAAACGGCCTGGAGATGGACAGTCTGGGCATGATCGCCCAGCAGAAGGATGCGGAAGCGGTACTGGCAACGATGTGGGACGTGAACGACGCCAGTACCAGCCGGCTGATGAGCGACTTCTACGCCCGATGGGTGAAGCATCCCGCCGACGGCAAAGCGGAGGCATTGCGCCAGGCGCAGATGGCGCTCCTGCGCGGGCCTGCTGCGGCGCCGAATGCAGCCGGCGAACGCGGTTTTCAAACCCGTCAGGATACTTCGCCGGGGACGCATGAAGCCGGTTATTCTCATCCCTTTTACTGGGCGCCCTTCGTTCTGATTGGGAATTACCAGTAACGCCAGGGTCAAAGCCCGGGCCGGGGCAGTCATCTCCTGGAATTTCTGCCGTAGTCCTCTTGATTTAGACTTGTCTGTTCAACTGGAAAGAGGACGGACTATGCGGATAACAAGCAAATACTTTTTTGAACTGCTGACGATGGCAACTCTGTTGGCAGGGGTCGCGGCAAGCGCACAGACAACTGGCCAGAAATCACCAGCCGCGCCGGACCTTGAATACCCCACCGTCCTCTACGGCGCCTCCTATTACCACGAGTACATGCCCTACGACCGCCTGGACCAGGACGTCGCCCTCATGCATGCCGCCGGCCTCAATGTGGTTCGCATGGGCGAGTCCACCTGGAGCCTGTGGGAGCCCGAAGACGGTCAATTCGACTATGCGTGGATGGACCGCGTGGTCGATGCCATGGGCAAGGCCGGCATCAAGGTCATTCTCGGCACGCCCACTTATTCCATTCCCGCATGGATGGCCCATCAGCACCCCGAGATCCTGGCGGTTTATCCTGACGGCCGCAAGAACTCCTACGGCATGCGACAGAATATGGATACCGATTCGCCAGCCTACCGCTTCTATGCCGAGCGCCTCATCCGCCACATTGTCGCCCACTATAAGGACAACCCCACCGTCATCGGCTGGCAGCTCGACAATGAAACCTCCAGCTACGACGCCGCCAACCCCGACGTCTTCATCGGCTTCCAGCATTATCTGGAAAAGAAGTTCGTCACTCCCGAAGCTCTCAGCAAGGCCTGGTTCCTCAACTACTGGGGCGAAAACCTGCACACCTGGGAAGACCTTCCCACCCGCGACGGAACCATCTCCACCGGCTACAAGCTGGAATGGACCCGCTGGAGCCAGATGCGCGTCACCGATTTCCTCCACTGGCAGGCCGCACTGGTCCGCGAATGCGCATCGCCCCGCCAGTTCGTTACCACCGACTACGGCGGCATGATGCGCCCGGACGTCAACGAGGAGGCAGTCGCTACCGCCCTCGATATCCCCGCCGTCAACGTCTACCACGGGACGCAGGATCATTTTGACGGCTCATTCCAGTCCCTCCAGGAAGACTTTACCCGCTCTCTCAAGCACTCCAACTTCCTCATCACCGAAACCAACGCCCAAACCACCGACTGGACCTCGGCCTTCCAGTTTCCGCCTTACGACGGACAACTCCGCGAAGATGTCTATACCCATCTCTCCAACGGCGCCAACATGGTCGAATACTGGCATTGGGCCTCCATCCCCGCCAACCAGGAAACTTACTGGAAGGGCGTTCTCTCCCATGACCTGGAACCCAACCGCGCCTATGCCGAAGTTAGCCGCACCGCGCACGAGTTACAAAAGATCGGCCCCCACTTAGCCGGCCTGCAGATACACAACCAGGTGGCCATTCTCTGGAGCCGTGACTCGCTGAACGCCATCAGCTTCATGCCCTTCACCTCCAACGCACTCATGCCCTGGCAGCCCGGCCGGTCCGGCGCGGACTACAACTCGCTGGTCCAGCAGATTCACCACTCCCTCTACGACCTCAACGTCGGCGCCGACTTCGTCTTTCCCACCACCCAGGATTTCTCTGCCTACAAGCTGCTCATCGTCCCCGCTCTCTACATCGCCGACGATGCCCTGCTCAAGCGCATCTCCGATTATGTAAAGGCCGGAGGCCACGTCGTCATGACCTTCAAGAGCGGATTCGCCAATGAAAACTCCGCCGTCCGCTGGGTCCGCGCTCCCGGCCCACTCCGCGAGGCCGCAGGCTTCAGTTACCAGGAGTTTTCCAACCTCGAACACCCGCTGGCCCTCAAAGGCGATCCCTTCCACGTGGGCGCTGAAAACGCGAGTGCCAATCAGGTCTCATATTGGGCTGAGTTCCTTATTCCCGAGCACGCCAAAGCCATCGCCTACTACGACCATCCCTTCTTTGGAAGATGGCCGGCCATCACCGAAAACGAATTTGGCGCCGGAACCCTGCTCTACGAAGGGACATATCTCTCCGACAAGCTGCAAACCGCCGTGCTCAAGGACGCTCTGGAGAAACTCGGCCTTACCGGCCCGGACCAGCAACTCCCAACAGGAGTCCACGTGCAGCACGGCGTCAACCGTCTCGGCAAGCGCCTGCACTATTACTTCAACTACTCCAGCGCGGAAGTGAAACTGAGCTACCCCTACGCCGCCGGAACTAATCTGCTGGACGGAAAACCGGTGGCCAAAGCTGCCGCCTTAACGCTGGCCCCATGGGATCTGGCTATCGTCGAGGAGCAATAAAAACATTGAGGGCCATGTGTTTCAACGGACCCCAGTGAATCTCTGAACAAGTTCTTTCTGTGGTACCGACATCCCCTCAGGGGCTGAAGCCCACGTTGATTCTTCTTGACTTGCGGCACGGCTGAAGCCGTGCCCTGACACGTGCAGCTCTGCCCTTTCAAAACTTCGACTTTTTCAGGGGTTCCCCAGAGCAATTTCTGGGCACCCATCTGTATTGGGAGTGGAAATTCAGACGGCCGGGGTGCGCATGGAGTCGAGGGCGGCGGTGAGGTCTGCGGCCAGGGACTGCTGGGCTTCTTCGCTGAGCTTGGCGTCGCGGCTGGTGAGGTAAAAGACGTCGATGGCGGTTTCGCCCTCGGTATCGATGAGGGCTACCTTGATGTCGCAATGGTGAGTGCTGAGGGTGAGGGCGATCTGGCGCAGCAGGCCGGGGACGTCCTGGGCGACGACCTGGAGCAGCGTGGAGTGGGTGGAGGACTCGGAGTCGAACTGGAGGCGCGTGGCCACCTCGACCTTGAGGTTAGCGGGGCGGCCCATGTGACGGCGGGCTTCAAGCAACTGCTCGACCGAGACCTCTTGCGCCACCACGTCATGGATATTGGCGAGGAAGCGATCCTTCTCGCTGGGGTTGAGCTCCAGGGTGTGAAAGACGTCGGTGAAGTGGAAGCTGTCCACGATGACGCCGGCCTCGTTGGAGAAGGCGCCGGCCTTGACGATGTTCATGCCCCATGCGGCCAGGGCGCCGGCCACGTCGGCAAAGAGGCGGGTGCGGTCGCGGGTAATGACGGTGAGGTCGAAGAGCTGGCGGTTGGGACGCAGGTCGAGCTGGACGGGATTGCGGTCGAGGTTAAGGGCCATCTGGAAGTGATTGCGGATCTGCTCGGGAAGGCGGGTTTGCAGGTAGCGCTGGGGCAGGCCTTCAAGGAACTGCTTCAGGTTATCGAACTGGCCGGCGGGAACCATGGAGCGGATGCGGTTGAGCAGGGTGGGGTCGATGGCGGCGTGGTAGCGGACCTCGTCGACCGAGCGGTCCATGAAGTTGGCAGTGGCCATGTAGAACTGCCAGATGTTCTCGGCTTTCCAGGGCGTGAGGGCTTCAGGGTTGACGGCCCTGATGTCGGCGAAGGTCATGAGGGTGAGCATCTTGAGCAGCGTGGGGCTGCCGATCTTGTCGGCGAAGCCGCGCACGTTTTCGAGGTCGAAGATGTCGCGGCGCAGGGCGGCCGACATTTCCAGATGGAGGCGGATGAGCTTGAGGATGGACTCGCGCTCCTCGGAGTCGAAGTCCAGGCGGGCGAGGAAGGCGTCGGCCAGCTCGACGCTCTGGCCGGCGTGTTCGCCGGTGCGGCGGGCCTTGCCGGTGTCGTGGAGCAGCAGGGCGAGCAGAAAGAGGTCGATGCGGTCGATCTCCGGCAATAGTTGGGCCAGGCGCTGTTCGTAGTCGTGGGCGGGCTGGCGCAGGCCGTGGATGTTGTCGATGGTGAGGAATGTGTGCTCGTCGACGGTGTAGCGGTGATAGCTGTCGCGGATGACCAGTGCGTCGATGCCGTGGAACTCGGGAATCAACATTTCAAGAACGCCGAGGGCGTGCATGGTCCTCAAAGCATGTGCGGCGTGGGGGCCGAGCAGGATTTCCCGGAGGGCGTTCCACAGGTAGGGGCCTTCGGGAATATGAATGGCGAGGGCGGGCAGAGCGTCGGTGATGCGGTCTTCGGCGGCCTGGGAAAGGGCGTAGCCGTGCGTGGCCATGAGCGAAAAGATGCGCAGAATGGCGCTGGTGTCGCTGAACTGCGCGCCGGGAGCGATGTCGATGCGGCCCTGGTCGAGGAGGAAATCGGTTCCGGCGATGGGGGTGCGGCGGCGGCGGAACTGGCGATAGAAGCTGACCGGGACGGGCAGGTGCTCCATCAGCAGCGCGGCGCGGCGGTAGACGATGCGGGCGTGGCGATAGTAGGTCCGCATCCAGTAGGCGGGATCGGCGGTGCCGCGGGTTTCAAGGCCGATGGAGTTGGCGGCGGCCTCGTCCTGGGACTGCCAGTCGAGGATATTGTCGTCGCGGCCGTGGCGGAAGTGGAGAAAACAGCGGGCCGCGGCGAGGAAGTCGAAGGCGGCCTCGGCGTCTCCGCGGGCGCTTTGGAAGATGCCTCCGCGCTGGCGGGGCCACTCCTTGGTTTCCTTGAGGTGGAAGAGCAGGGCGAACCAAACGGCAAGGTGATAGTCGCGCAGGCCGCCGGGGCAGTCCTTGAGGTTGGGTTCCAGGTGAAAGATGGTGTTGCCGAACTTGGCGTGGCGGGCGCGGGCCATCTCGCCGAGCTTCTGGGCGATGGTGTTCCACTCGCTCAGGATCAGGCCGGGGAGAACGGTTTGGTGGAGTTGCTGGTAGAGAGGGAACTGGCCGGCGAGAAAGCGCCGGTCGAGGGTGGCCAGCGTGAATTCCAGATTGTCGGGGTCGAAGCGGCCGGCTTCCTTGACGGTGCGGGAGCTGGGGCTGGCGCGAAGGCCGATGTCCCACATGCCCTGGATGATGGCGCGGACGGCGTCTTTGGATTGCTCTTCGGTTTTTTCATCGGCAAAGGCGAAGAGCACGTCGATGTCGGAGAAGGGGAAGAGATCCTTGCGCCCGTAGCCTCCCAGGGCCAGCAGGGAGATGTTCTGCGCGGGCTGGCCCGCCGCGGCGGGCTGGCCGGCGAAGGCGCGGCGCCACATTTCAATGAGGATGCGGTCCACTACGGCGGAGCGGCGGCGGATGGCGGCCGTGCCGTCACCGGTGCGTTCGCAGGTCTGGCGGACGAGCGCCATCTCCCGCAGATACTGCTCCCGAAGATCGTCAACCGCCAAAGCGACTGGAGTCATGAGTGTTAGTGTGTGGCTCGCCGAAGCAAGAAAGGATTGTTAACAGCATAAGCGATGTTTGGGCGGAAGGTGAATATTTAGTAGTGGGTCAGTTTGAACGAGCGAACCATCAGGGGCTAAAGCCCATGTTTGTTTTGCGGCGTTTTCGGCACCTATTCGGCTGCGCTCAGGGCAGGCTTTGAAGTCATGGCCTAAAAAGAAACTAGATTTCGATTGTGCCGCACATTGACTCGTGCATACGGAAACAGTTTGTTGGGACAAATGCGGCAAGTTGGCCCCCGCTTGCGCGGGGATGGCAAGTTGGCAAGTTGGCGGCGGCATCGCTGGAGGCAGTTTTATTCCTCCTCGGGACGGCGAAAACGGTGGATTACTGACAGAAAAAGGGCGAAATTCAGCATTTTTGACGCATTTTTTACCCTTAATTTTCAGATCATTTTCATTTATAATCAATCACTTACGCCTTAAAAAAGGCGAACAGGAGGGGAATGGACCCCCGGGGGGGGGGGGTGGGTATAGGTCTATTGGTATGGACCGGGGACATCCCTGACATTGCCAACGACCCAGAATGGATTCTTCACTCACTCTCCATTTCCATTGTGCGCTGACTGGCGGTAATTTTCGGCAATGGGCTGGTGGATAGTTATTGACACCCCATTCTTCCGCGAAAATCCGCCGCGGCGGAGCGGAAGAATGGGGTGTCCGGTCGATCAGTGAACACTGGCCGACTTGCGGGAGTAATATTTCCCGACTGGAGCTTTCGTGCTTTCCCAGGTCTCATCCGCCGCGGCGGACGAGACCTGGGGCACCCGGCCGGCCGATTTCCGGTGCAGGAAGCGCGGAATCGTCTTAGAGGGCCGTTTCGCCGCGTTCGTCGTTGCGGATGCGGATGGCCTCCTCGACGCGGCTGACGAAGATCTTTCCGTCGCCGATGCGGCCGGTGCGGGCGGAGCCCATGATGGCCTGCTCCACCTTCTCTCTCATATCGTCGGGGATGACCATCTCGATCTTGACCTTGGGGAGGAGGTCGACCGTGTATTCGCGGCCGCGATAGAACTCGGTGTGGCCCTTCTGGCGGCCATGGCCGCGGGCCTCGAGAATGGTCATGCCTTCGATGCCTGCCTCAAGCAGCGCATCCTTGACTGCGTCCAGCTTGGAAGGCTGGAGAACCGCTTCGATCTTGAGCATATAAATGCCTCGTTTGACAGCGTAACAGGCGGGGCGGTGGTTGGGCCGGTCCACGCCGAATCTTTTTGAGGAACCCCGGTCAGGAGTTCAGGTCGTAGCCTTCCTCTCCATGCTGGGAGAGGTCGAGGCCGGCGGATTCCTGCTCCGGAGAGACGCGCAGGCCGATGATCTTGTCCACGACAAAGAGCAGGACCAGCGTACCCACAATGGAGATTCCCCAGGCCACGGCGATGCCGGCAGACTGGTTGAGCAACTGGGTCCAGTGTCCGTCGATGGCGCCGGTGGGCACGTCCTTGCCGAAGATCGCGTTGATGGCGCGAGTGGCAAAGAAGCCGGTGAGCAGCGCGCCGATGGTTCCTCCGGCGCCATGCACGCCAAAGGCGTCCAGGGAGTCGTCGTAGCCGAGGCGGCTCTTGACCGCAAAGACCATGAACGAGCAAACTACGCCGGCGATGAGGCCGATGAGGAGGGCGGCGAAGGGCTGGACGAAGCCGGAAGCGGGGGTGATGGCAACCAACCCGGCGACGCAGCCGGAGATGGCGCCCAGAGCGGTGGGCTTGCCGTTATGTATCCACTCGGCGACCACCCAGCCGATGGCGGCGGCGGCGGCGGCGAAGTGGGTGTTCACGAAGGCGGAGGTGGCCAGAGGGCTGGAGGCCAGCGCGCTGCCGGCGTTGAAGCCGAACCAGCCCACCCACAGCAGGCAGGCGCCGATGAAGCTGAGCACCATGGAGTGGGGCGGCATGGCGGTCTGGGGGTAGCCGATGCGCTTGCCGAGGTAGATGCACGTCACCAGCGCGGAGACGCCGGAGGTGACGTGGACCACGGTGCCGCCGGCGAAGTCCAGACTGGGGAAACGGCCGCCGGTGGCGTTGAGCAGGCCGCCCACGCCCCAGACCATGTGGGCCATGGGGCAGTAGACCAGCAGGGACCACAGGGAGAGCAAGACCGCCATGGCGCTGAACTTCATGCGCTCGGCAAAGGCGCCGGTAATCAGCGCCGGAGTGATGATGGCGAACATGAGCTGGTAGATCATATAGGTCTGCTCGGGAATGGTGGGGGCGTAGTCGGTATTGGGCGTGAGGCCCACGCCGTGCAGGAAGAGGTGCTCGAAGCCGCCGACGAATGGGTTGCCGTGGCCGAAGGCCAGCGAGTAGCCGGCGACGGCCCAGAGAACGGTGACCAGGCCCATCATGGCGAAGCTTTGCATCATGGTGCCGAGGATGTTCTTCTTGCGCACCAGGCCGCCGTAGAAGAGCGCCAGGCCGGGCCCGGTCATCAACAGGACCAGGGCGGCGGAGACCAGCATCCAGGCGTTGTCGCCGGCGGACTGGGCATTCTGCACAGCCTGCTGGAGGGCGGAAATCTGGGCCTGGGTGACGGGGGCCTGTGCCGCCGGGGCCGCTGCGGTCAGGCCCAGGGCCAGGGCCGGAAAGCCCAGGAATACGGGCAGGAACAACAGCTTGCTTCGAGTACACATCATGTTTCCGCTCCGAAAAAGGCATCTGCGCATGGTGGCATGGACGAGAAACAGGCGCCGGTTATTCAGCGATCGGCGAACGGCTCTCACCGATTTGGCGGCTGCTCAAGGCTGTCCGATGACCCCCAGTGCCGGTCAACGGGCCAAAGGACAGAATGATGTTGATTGCGCGTACCACGATTTTCGTAAACGCGGGAGGAGAACGCAAGTATCTTTATGGTTTTTTGATGGTTTTGTTAGAAGCAGCGTACTATTGGTTCCTGCATCAATAATGTCCTTGCGCCGTCCCTACGGGACTCCGTAACGAACTTGTGGAATCCCTTTTCCCCACGCTGAAGCGCGGCGCTAACCAAGTCGCCGCGGCGACCGCCTCCGGCGCGTTTGCAGTCCTCAATAAAGCCCACGTTTATGGCGCGTTTGTGCGGACATTACTTATGCAGTCCTCAATAAAGCCCACGTTTATGGCGCGTTTGTGCGGACATTACTTATGCAGTCCTCAATAATCGACCGGCGTGCCGGATGTGCGGCAAATGGACAAGCGGACGGCGCTGGCGGCTCTGGGTGAGCGTGGCTCGCGGCAAGCTGCGGAGAGGTATAGTAAAAGCATGGCGGCCACGGCAGAGCGGGACCACTACCTATTCGGAGCGCTGGACAGCAGTGCGCGGAACCGCGTCAAGCTGAAGGAAGTGAACTACGGCTATGAAGAGCCGGAGGGCATCATTCTGACCTCGATGGATTTTGCCGTGAACTGGATACGGAAGAGCTCCATCTGGCCCTTGACCTTTGGCCTGGCCTGCTGCGCCATTGAGATGATGTCGATGGGCGCGTCGCGCTTCGATATAGCGCGCTTCGGCGCCGAGGTCTTCCGGCCCTCCCCGCGGCAGTCGGATCTGATGATCGTTGCCGGACGGGTTTCGCAGAAGATGGCCCCGGTCATCCGCCGGCTCTACGATCAGATGCCGGAGCCGAAATGGGTGATCTCGATGGGCGCCTGCGCCACCTCAGGCGGGGTTTTCAACAACTACGCGCTGGTGCAGGGCGTCAATCAGGTGATTCCCGTGGACGTGTATGTTCCGGGATGTCCCCCACGCCCGGAGCAACTCATCTACGCGATTACCCTTCTGCAGGAGAAGATACAGCGCGAGCCGCGCAGCCTGCTGAAGACCCTGAATATTGGGTGATGGATGGATAGAAGAACAGGTTTTCAGAGGTACATTACCAAGGTAACAAAGGTAATCATTTCTTGCCTGCGGACGTTGAATGGAAGGATGAAGGCAACGTTGTGAGCATTATTGCTCACAACGTGTTGATAAAAAAAAATACTCTGCCTGAATCGTCCTATGGTACGTTTAATCTGATGTATGAGTGCTGTACGGCCCGTGACTTTCACGGAGCCGAGTTAGTCCGAGCTGGAAATTGTGCTCGCAAACTTCCCTTTCCATCGGTCATCAGCTTGATTCTGGAGGATAAACGCATGAACGTTCGTGTTTTGAAGTGTATGAGTTGCGCTTTCGCCCTGGCAATTGCGGCGGTGGCGCCCGTTGCCCTGGGAGCCCAGGATACGACCAAGCCGGCCGCCAAGAGCGCGGCGTATGGTTCACCTTCCCCGTCCAGATGGGACGTCTTTTTGGGTTACAGCTACATTTCCCCCTACGGGACGGTGGGTACGCCGTTATCAACTTCAACTACGTTGCAGACAAACTACGTGCCCGTCAACCTTGGCGCAATCGGAAGTATTTCCTACTTCTTCAACAATCATTGGGGGCTGCAGGCCGAGGGCGACGCGCACCCCCAAAGCCCGAACTGCACCAGGGTTATTGACAGTCAGCCGGCGCGGACCTTTGGTGCGCACCCCCTGCCAACTGGTTTAGGATACTGCGATCCGATATTGACGCCGGCAGCGAACTCTTTCTACGGCCTATCGGGTGGTGTCATCTACCGGTGGCCGCATGACAAATTGACACCCTTCGTGCACGTTCTGGGGGGGTCTGAGGAGGTTGGAGGTCCTACTATCAATCAGCCTCTAAAGTGGGGGATGGTGGGAACAGCTGGCGGCGGCCTGGACTGGGAGACGGGATGGCTGAACCATCATTTTGCCATTCGCCTCTTCCAGGCGGATTACCAGTTTATCAACGTGAATTTCGGGGGCGACTTTGGTGGCTCCGTCAACATCAATGCAGCGCGTTTGAGCGCCGGCATTGTCTTCCATATCGGCAACATTGCGCCTCCGGTGCCGGTGACGCTGGCCTGCTCGGCCAACCCGTCCTGGGTCTATCCCGGCGACCCGGTTACAGTGACCGGGACGGCCGGCAACCTGAACCCCAAGCTGACTGCGGTTTATACCTGGTCCGGCAGCGGTGCGGTGGGCAGCGGAACCACGGCCTCTGTGGCCACCGGTTCGCTGGCGCCCGGTTCCTATGACGTGAAGGGCAACGTGAAGGAAGGCAAGGCCGACAAGCCCTACGAGATGGCCGACTGCACGGCCAGCTTCACGGTCAAGGCCTTCGAGCCGCCGACCGTCAGTTGCACGGCCAACCCCAGCACCATCAAGCCGGGCGACCCCAGCACTGTGACCTCAGTTGGACAGAGCCCGCAGAACCGTCCGCTGACCTACAGCTACTCGGCTGCGGCCGGCACGGTAACCGGCGCCGACACAACGGCGGCGTTCGATTCAACGGGCGCTGCGGTCGGCCCGGTGACAATCAACTGCAACGTAGCGGACGACAAGGGCGGTACCGCAACCGCGAGCACCACGGTGACCATCGCGGCGCCGCCTGTGCCGCCGGTTCCGCACACACAGGCTCTCTGCTCGATCACCTTCGAGAAGGATCCCAAGCGTCCGGAGCGCGTAGACAACGATGCCAAGGCCTGCCTGGACGAAGTGGCCCTGGACCTGCAGAAGCAAACGGATGCGACGATTGTGGTGGTGGGCGACTCGACCGCAGCGGAGAAGACCCCGAAGAAGGCCGGCAAACATGCCAAGGCTGAAGACTCCGCCGCGCAACGCGCCGTCAACACCAAGGACTACCTGATAACGGAGAAGGGCATTGATGCCTCGCGCATCACGGTCAGGACAGGGAGCGAGGATGCTCAGGAGGTGCAGAACTACCTGGTGCCTTCCGGAGCCGACTTCGCAACCGATGTGCCTGGAACCGCCGCTGTGGATGAGTCCGCGGTGAAGCCGCAGACCCGCAAAGCCTTGCCGACACGGCCCGAGCCCAAGAAGAAGGCGGAGGCTCCGCCCGCCCAGTAAGCGCTCAACCGGGCCCCTACAACTTAAGTAGTACGATGGGCCCGAGTGAAAGCGATAGAACAGTAGTTTCATGCAGTTAAAAGAGGCTGACCGGAGTACCGGTTAGCCTCTTTTCTTTTGCCTATTCTTTGCAATCCAAGTAGAATCTGCTCCTATGACTAGCTTGCGGTCTTGCCATTTCTTCTCTTGCCGGCGCAGAAGCCTCGCGCCAGTCCTATTGATGGTGCTGTTTACCCTTGCCGGACTGAGACTCCAGGCGCAGACCTCCTGGAGCGCCATGGGTCCCGCGGGCGGCGATGCGCGCGCGTTTGCCGCGGAGCCGGGGCAGCCCAACCACATTTATCTTGGCACCACCAACAGTTGGATCTACGAATCCACGGATCGGGGCTCATCCTGGCATCGGCTCTCGAAGCTGGATCCCTCGGACGACCTGGTTCTCGACCACATCATCGTGGACCCCACAAATCATGCGGTTCTGTATGTGGCGGCGTGGGAAGTGGGCCGGACCGACGGCGGGCTATGGATCAGCCGGGATAGCGGCAAGAGCTGGAGCGAGGTCATGGACTTGCACGGCCAGTCGATTCGCGCCCTGTCGCAGGCGGCTTCCGATCCGAAAACGCTCGTTGTCGGGACCCGCGACGGCGTTTTTCGCAGCAGAGATGCCGGCCTCACATGGACGCCGATCAGCCCGCAGGAGAGCCGCGAGATTTATGACGTGGAGTCGGTGGCGGTGGATCCGGTGGACACCAATATCATGTATGCCGGTACATGGCACCTGCCCTGGAAGACGGTGGACGGCGGCAAGACGTGGCACAACATCAAGCAGGGCCTTATTGTGGACTCCGACGTGTTTTCGATCATCCTCGATCCGGTCCAGCCGAGTATTGTTTTCCTGAGCGCCTGCAGCGGGATTTACAGGAGTGAAAACGGGGGCGAGCTGTTCCACAAGATCCAGGGGATCCCCATGACCGCGCGCAGGACGCGCAAACTGTTGCAGGATCCGGGGAATCGCCAGGTGGTGTATGCCGCAACCACCGAGGGGCTCTACAAGACCACAGACGGCGGCAAGACCTTTGCGCGCATGACCGGGCCGGACGTGATTGTGAACGATGTGTTTGTCGATCCCCAGGATACGCAACATGTACTGTTGGCGACCGATCGCAGCGGAGTCCTCTACAGCCGGACCGCGGCGGCAAGTTTTGTGCCCGCCAATGACGGCTTTTCGGGACGGAAAGTGGAGGCGCTGCTGGTGGACCGCGGCAATCCCGCGCGACTGCTTGCCGGCGTAGCCAACGACAAGAGCTATGGCGGCGTGTTTGCTTCCACCGATGGAGGCGCAAGCTGGAATCACATCGGGGAGGGGCTGGACGAGCGGGATGTCTTTGCCTTGGCGCAGTCGCCGGATGGAACCGTGCTCGCCGGGACCAATCGCGGCATCTTCGCGTTGGATGCGCCGGGCGGCCGTTGGAGTCCGCGGAACACCATGCAGAGCACGATAGTCAAGAAGACCACGGTGACAAGAAAGGGCAAGCATGTCACGACAGAAAATGCGGTGAAGGATAAGGCCCGCGAATTGAATGGGCGCGTGTATGCGCTGGATCTGACGGGAGATGCCTGGCTGGCCTCCACGAGCAACGGCCTGCTCACCAGCAAGGACCACGGCGCCAGTTGGCAGGGCGGCCTGGCGATGGGCTCAGGCGAGTATGTGACGGCTGCGGCGCATGGATCGGCAATGGCTGCGGCGCGGCGGGACGGAATGGTTGTTTCCACCGATGCCGGCCTGACCTGGACCCGCGTCGAGCTTCCGGCCAGCCTCACGCACATCTATCGCGCCGTCTTCTCGGCGGATGGAACCCTATGGCTGGGCACGCGCGAAGGGGTTTTTCTCTCCCGGGACCAGGGGAAGTCATGGTTGTCGCTGGAGCGGATGCCGTTCCGCGATGTGAACGATCTTTACTACGATGCACGACTCGACAAAGTGCTGGCGAGTTCCCGGCATAGCGACTTTGTGTTTTTCATCGATCCGGGGTCGCTGACCTGGAAGTGGCGGGAGATTGGAGGATACCGGATTCTGCTGATTCGCTCGGCGGGAGACCGGCTGCTGGCGGCCTCTCTCTTCGATGGAGTGGTGGTCGAATCGCCGGCTGCGAAGCCGCAAATCGGGAAAAAGTGAAGGAACAGGGAAGGGTCGCGACGGAGGAAAGACTATCTTTCTGTATCATCGGGATATGCAGACCGAAATGGTGGATTCCCGCCGTCCTGTCGCCTTTCGGAGTCATGATCCTCGGCTGGAGCCGATTGCGGCCAAGGTGCTCGCCCGGGAGCGGCTGGACTTCAACGATGGTTTGGCGCTTTACGGTTCGCCGGATGTGCTGGCGGTGGGCTGGCTGGCCAACCATGTGCGCGAACGGCTGCATGGCGACGTGACCTACTTCAACGTCAATCGCCACATCAATCCGACCAACGTGTGCGTGGCGGCCTGCAAGCTGTGCGCCTTCGGACGCAAGAAGGGCGACCCGGCGGGTTACACGATGGCGCTGGAAGAGGCGTGGGAGACGGCGGCCTCGGGCTACTCGGAGGCGGTGACCGAGTTTCACATCGTGGGCGGACTGCACCCCGACCTGCCGCTCGAGTATTTTCTCGACCTGGTGCGGGGGCTCAAGGAGCGGTTCCCGCAGGTTCACATCAAGGCCTTCACCATGGTGGAAGTGGCCTACCTGGCGCGGCGGGCCAGGCTGACTATTGAGCAGGCGCTCATCAAGTTGCGCGAGGCGGGCGTGGACTCGATGCCCGGAGGCGGCGCCGAGATCTTTGCGGCGCGGGTGCGATCGATCATCTGCGACCACAAGATCGACGGCGAGGAGTGGCTGGAGACGGCGCGGCTGGCCCACAAGCTGGGCTTCAGGTCGAATGCAACCATGCTCTACGGCCACATCGAGAACGACGAGGACCGCGTGGACCACCTGCTGAAGTTGCGCGCTCTACAGGACGAGACCGGCGGCTTCCAGACCTTCATTCCGCTGGCCTTTCACCCGGAAAACACGCCGCTCGACCATTTGCCGGTGACCACGGGACTGACGGATATTCGCCAGATTGCGGTGAGCCGCCTGCTGCTGGACAATTTTCCGCACATCAAGGCCTACTGGCAGATGATGACGGCGAAGATTGCGCAGATTGCGCTGCGCTTTGGCGCCGATGACCTGGACGGCACGGTGATCGAGGAGAAGATTTACCACGATGCCGGGGCGACCACGCCCCAGGGCATGACGCGCAAGGAACTTTGCCGGCTGATTACCGAAGCGGGCCGCGTTCCCGTCGAGCGCGACACCCTTTACCACTCAGTGACGCGCACAGAAGACAGTCTTATCGTCGCGGTTTAAAGATGTATAGTCGCATTTTAAGATGAATCTGGAAGGGGATGATCTCGATGGATGATTTTGGCCGGGCTGCTATCTCGGGATTCTGCTGGGGATTCGCATGGGGAATTGTGGGCTCGATCGCGATCCTGTATTCCATTTACCTGGCTGCCTATCGCAAAGCGATCAAGGATTCTCTTAAGCAGGTCAAGCCGCTGCAGTACACGCATGTGCTGGACAAGATATTGGCACAGAAGGCAGAAAAGCTCGAGGCCAAGAAGGCAAAAGCGGCAGCGAAGGCAGCAGCCCCTCCGCAGTGAGCCGTTCTTCTACAACCGGTATTCGATCACTACAGCAAACAATCTACGGCCGCACCACCACGCCGCCCTTCATCACAAAGCTCACGCGCTCGACGGCGGTGATGTCTTCGAGCGGATTGCCGGGGACGGCGACAATGTCGGCGAAGTAGCCGGGGTTCAGTGCGCCGACCTGGCCTTCCCAGCCGAGAAGCTTCGCGCCCTCGATGAGGTCTGCCTGCAGGACGGCGAGCGGCTTCATCCCGTAGCGGACCATCAACTCGAGTTCGACGGCCTGGGTGCCGTGCGGGAAGGGTCCGACGTCGGAGCCTACCGCAAAGGGGATGCCGGCGGCGACCTGGCGCTTGAACTCGCGAATCTTGTAGTCGAGCAAGGCCTTTTCGCGCGCGGCTGTGGCCGGCGAGGCTGCGTGCTGCGCAAAGTAGACGAAGATGGCGAAGGTGGGAACGGCGGGGATGTGTTTCTCGCGCATCAGGCGCATGGTTTCGTCGCTGAGCTGGGTGGCGTGATCGATGGAGGCCACGCCGGCCTGGGCGGCGTAGAGTGTGCCGGGCTCGCCCATGGCGTGGACGGCGACGCGCGTGCCCAGGCGGCGGGCTTCTTCAACGGCGGCGGCCAGTTGTGCCTCAGTGTATTGGTAGGGTGTGTGCAAGACGCCGTCGATCATGCTGTCGGGACCGGTCTCGTAGATTTTGACGAAGCTGGACCCCTGCTTGTGCTGGGCGCGGATGACTTCGATCAGCTGGTCAGTGGAGTTGGCGTAGTCGGCGTTCGACAGCACGTGCTGGGCGGGGTTGAAGCCGAGGGCGTCTTCGTGGCCTCCCAAAATATCAACGGCGTTGCCGCTGATGCGCAGTCGTGGGCCGGGGATGAGGCCCTGGTCGATGGCGTCGCGGACGGCCGTGTCGGCGGAGCCTGCGCCCTCGGTGCCCATGTCGCGCTCGGCGGTGAATCCGGCCAGCAGGTCTGCTTTGGCGGCTTCGGCGGCGAGGATGGTGCGCCAGGGAATAGATTCCTCGACGGTTTGCAGGTCTTCCGCGCCGGCATGCAGGAACAGGTGAACGTGAGCGTCGATCAGGCCGGGGAGCAGCGTGGCGTCGCCCAGGTCGATGATTTTGGCGCCCTGGGGATGGTCTACCGACGGCCCCGCGGCGCGAATGCGATCCCCTTCGACCAGAACTTCACCGGGCTGGAGCAGGGTTCCGGTATCCACCTGGAGCAGGCGCGCGGCGTGGAGGACGATGGGCGTGGGGGCTGGCTGCTGCGCGGGGGCGAGGGCCGCCAGCAGGGCGAAAGATGCGCATAGGGGGAAGAAACGAAGGCGCTCAGGGAATCTCGGCATGGATAAAACTATGCCCCATCCGGTTCGGCTTGTCGAGGCTCGTGTGGCCTGCTGCCGCCGCTGAGGGTACAAGGAGCTTGCAAGTCATTTATCATTGGCGGCATGTCCAGGAAGCTCCGCTGGGGCGTACTCAGCACCGCCAATATCGGCCTCAGGAAAGTCATCCCCGCCATGCAGCTGGGCCAATACGCCAGCGTCGTGGCCATCGCATCCCGCGATCTGGCCAGGGCTCAGCAGGCAGCAGCCGCGCTTGGCATTCCCACGGCCTACGGCTCGTACGATGAACTCCTCGCCGACCCCAATATCGACGCCATCTACAATCCTCTTCCCAATCAGCTCCACGTCCCCTGGACCATCAAGGCCGCTGAAGCCGGCAAGCACGTTCTGTGCGAGAAGCCCCTCAGCCTGACCGTCGCCGAAGCCGAAACTCTCCTCGCCGTTCGCTCCCGCACCGGAGTAAAGATCGGCGAAGCCTTCATGGTCAACTGCCATCCTCAATGGCTTCGCCTGCGCGAACTGCTCAATGAACATCGCATCGGAGAAATTCGCTCCATCATCGGTTTTTTCAGCTACTTCAGCATCGACCCGTCCAACTATCGCAGCCATGTGGAGTACGGCGGCGGCGGCCTCCTGGACATCGGCTGCTACCTCATCCACGCTTCGCGCTTTGCGTTCGCGCAGGAGCCCACCCGCGTGGTTGGCCTTATCGATCGCGATCCCCAGATGCACATCGACCGCCTCACCTCGGCCATCCTCGACTTCCCCAAGGGCCAGTCCATCTTTACTTGCAGCACGCAATTGGTCCCCTACCAGCGCATCCATTTCCTCGGCGCCCGTGGGCGCATCGAGATCGAGATTCCCTTCAACGCGCCTCCCGACCGCCCCACTCGCCTCTTCATCGATATGAGCGGCGATCTCTTTGGCGGCGGCATCACCACGGAAATCTTCCCCGTCTGCGATCAGTACGCCCTGCAGGGCGATGCTTTTTCCAAAGCCGTTCTGGATGATACTGAGGTTCCCGTCCCCCTCGAGGACTCCATCAGGAACATGGCCGTCATTGAAGCCATCTTCAACTCCGCCAGCTCCAGCCAATGGGCGGCCCTTTGAGCATGAAGATTCAGTATGCTGCGATCCCGGTGTGTGCTGGCCCAGGATGAGTGTGTGGAATTACTCGATCAGCAGCAAGCATGAGGTCGATATGGCATTCTGTCAGCGTCTGGCTTTTTACCGCTGATGCGGCTTTGGTCTTTCAATACCGATTGAGAGCGATACAATTTGAGCAATTCGGCGCTGAGTAAGGAGATCCCTTATCGTGGGTTGGTATTTCGCGTTTTTCTTCATCTCAGGTTTTTGCAGCATTCTGTATGAGTTGGTCTGGTTACGGTTGTCCATGGCGCAATTTGGCGTCACAACGGCGCTGGTGTCCATCGTGCTTTCGATGTTCATGGCAGGCCTGGGAGCCGGTTCCTGGGGGGCCGGGATTCTTGCACGGCGCTATGGCGAACGGGTCGGCTTCCCTCCACTGCGCCTGTACGCACTGGCAGAACTTTTAATCGGTTGCTCCGCCCTGGCCGTCCCGGTGCAACTGCTTTGGGGACGCCGCCTGCTGGAAGCGCTGACGGAACGAACCACGTTGTCATCGGCGACCTACTATCTTGCTTCGGGCACGCTTGTGGCGCTGATCGTAATCCCGTGGTGTGCGTGCATGGGCGCCACCATCCCTTTGGCGATGTCCGCGATTCGCAGCGACTCACGCAATAATCCGCGCCGCTCATTCAGCTTTCTCTATCTGTCCAATGTCGTAGGCGCGGTGGCTGGCGCTATCGTTCCGTTATTTCTGATCGAATTGTATGGATTCCACGGCACGCTGCGCATCGGCGCGCTTCTCAACGCCGCCATCGCGGCTTCCGCTTTCGGGCTGACGCTCAGGCAACGAGGACGAGGTTCCGCGCCGGCGCTGGCGGCAAGCGAGGCGACGACCAAAGTTACCGCACAGGGGAAGGGAGCACTGGTCCTGCTTTTCATGACCGGACTCGCGACCATGGGCATGGAGGTCATCTGGATCCGGCTGTTCACACCCTATGTAGGCCCAGTCGTTTACTCATTTGCGATCATCCTGGCGTCCTACCTGTCAGCCACTTTCGCGGGCTCGACCGTGTACCGGAAATTAAGCCGCAGCCGCAATCCCGATAGCCAACTCGCCTGGATCATGCTGGCGCTTCTGGGACTTTTGCCGCTCATTACGTCCGATCCCCGGCTTCATCTGGGTCCGGTGTTGCGCGTATTGCTCGGTGTTGCTCCATTTGCCGGAGTGATCGGCTTCCTGACGCCCATGCTGGTGGACCGCTGGTCGGCGGGAGATCCTGACCGTGCGGGCAGGGCCTATGCCATCAATGTTCTGGGCTGCATCCTTGGTCCCTTGATTTCCGGTTTTGTCTTGCTACCCCTGGTTGGCGAACACGTGTCCATGCTGCTGTTCGTTCTGCCGTGGTTCGCGATGGCAGTTCCGCTGCTGCAACGCCGGGAACACCGAATTGTTTCGCGCGCCTCTGCCTGCGCCATCGTTGGCGCGGTAATCATCATTTTCTTTCTGACCAAAGATTATGAGACGGTGTTTCCGCAACGCGAGGTGCTGCGGGATAGCACCGCCACTGTCATCGCCACCGGCACCGGCATGGATAAGCACCTTATGACGAACGGAGTAGGGATGACGATTCTGACTCCGATAACGAAGATGATGGCTCATCTGACGCTTGCCTCGCTCGATCAGCCGCCCCGCAACGCACTGGTCATCTGCTTCGGAATGGGCACAACTTACAGATCCGCGATCTCCTGGGGTATCCCGGCAACTGCAGTCGAATTGGTGCCCAGCGTGCCTCGACTGTTTACCTACTACCACGATGACGGCAAAAAGATATTGGCATCGCCCCTGTCGCATCTCGTCATTGACGATGGCCGGCGTTACATGGAGCGCTCACCCCAGAAGTACGACGCCATTATTATCGATCCGCCCCCGCCGGTCCATGCTGCCGGGTCCAGCCTCTTGTACTCGGAAGAGTTCTATGCTGTCGCCAAGGAGCGGCTACAGCCGGGCGGCATTCTGCAACAATGGCTTCCGGCCGGGGACAATGCAGAGCAAGCGTCGGTTGCGCGCTCTCTTGAGGACTCCTTTCCCTACGTGCGCGTCTACCGATCGGTCATGGGCAACGGCTGGCACTTCCTCGCGAGCATGCGTCCGATTCCTGATCGTAATGCCGCGGAACTGCTGGAGCGGATGCCCGCCAGCGCCGTCGCCGACATGATGGAATGGGGACCGGCCAAGACTCCCAGCCAGCAGTTTGATCTCATGCTTTCAACGGAAACGACAACCGGGCAGGTGATCGACCTTTCGCCTGCTACCCCTGCGCTCAAGGATGACCGGCCGATCAACGAATACTTCCTATTACGCTCTTTGAGATCGCGCTCAATATCCCAATTGTTTCACCAGCTGGTTTTGGGGAGAAATTAATCTCCGCCGTTGCCGCTGCAGTGGGAATGTGGGTTCGCCGCGAGTCCGTATTCATCGGCAATCGCCGCCGGGGAGCGCCAGCCGACAAAAGCGCTCTCAATTCCGCCGGGGCCGTCAGGTCTCATCCGATCTGCACAGGGCTTTGTGGTTGGGAAAGAGTGAAAAAGCTGTGATCGATTGAGGTTGGTGTTTCCCATCCTTCCGCATTTTTTCCCCGAATGAGCACGGAAAGGATGGTGCACCCGGCTGTTCCCTTCTCTATTCGAGAAATTCGCGCACGAATTTGTTTTGGGTGTGGAGGAGGTCGTGGAGGGAGCCGTCGAAGATGAGACGGCTTTCTGAGAGCATGAGGAAGGTGGTGTTGGGGTCGGTCTTGCCTTGGGAAAGCGGGACCATGTGGCCCTGCTCGGTGTCAAAACGGTGGGTGCAGAGAGTGAATGCGTCCTGCAGGCGGTGGGTGACGAGCAGGGAAGGGGTGCGGTAGACGTCGCGCTCCTTCATGACCAGTTCGATGATGGTGGTGGAGGTGACGGGGTCGAGGCCGCCGGTGGGCGAGTCGTAGAGCAGCAGCTCGGGCTGGCGGATGAGGGCGCGGGCGATGGCCACGCGGCGCTTCATGCCGCCGGATAGGCTGGAGGGATAGTAATCAAAGGTATTCTCAAGCTCGACAAAGCGCAGGGCGTTGCGAACACGGAGGTCGATTTCATCGTCGGGGACTCGCTCCTGGATCAGTTGGTAGGCCACATTGTCGCGGACGGTGAGCGAATCGAAGAGTGCGCTCTCCTGGAAGACCATGCCAGAGCGGGCGCGCAGTGGGAATTGCATCTCCTCGGGCATGGTGGAGATTTCTTCGCCGAAGAGCTTGATGCTGCCATGGTCGGGACGGAGCAGGCCGTTGATGAGCTTGAGCAGGACACTCTTGCCCACCCCGGCCGGCCCGAGCAGGATGCGCGTCTCTCCCGGCGCCACTGAAAAACTGACGTCTTGCAGCACTGGCGGGCCGTCGAAGGCGATGGAGACGCCGCGAAAGACCACCACGGGGCCGGGATCTGTTGCCGTAGCCGGGCCTTGACCGGAGTGCGCGGACTGGGCGAATGCGGGGGTTTCATTCATCAGGAGAAGAGGGAGAGCAAGACATGAGTGAGGAGGAAATCGGCGACGATGATGAGCACCGAAGCCCAGACAACGGCCTGAATGGTAGAGCGGCCTACGCCCTCGGTGCCGCCCGAGGTTCTCATGCCGTAGAAACAGCCAATGGAAGCGATGATATAGCCGAAAAAGAGCGGCTTGACCAGTCCCTGAACGATGTCGGGATAGCGGAGAGCCTCCCAGGCCGAGGAGTAGTACTGGGTGCCGTCCTGATGGTTCATGTAGACGGTGACAAAGCCGCCGCCGAAGATGCCAAAGGCGTCGGCGACGATGGTGAGAAAGAAGAGCATGGAGATGCAGGCAAAGATGCGCGGAGTGACCAGCTTGCGCATGGGGTCCACGCCCAGGGCGCGCATGGCGTCGATCTGCTCCGTCACAACCATGGAACCGAGTTCGCTGGCCATCGAGGAGGCGTTGCGGCCGGAGACCATGACGCCGGTGAGCACCGGGCCCAGCTCGCGGATCATGGTGAGCGATACGAAGCGGCCAGTCAAACCGGTGGCGCCGAATTGCGAGAGCGTGGCCGCCGATTGCAGGGCCAGCACGCCGCCGGTAAAGAAGCCGGAGAGCAGGACGATAGACGTCGAACCGAAGCCGACGATGTCGGACTGAATAAGGAATTCCGGCCAGTAGCGGGGCTTGGTATAGAGGTTCATGAAAGCGCGCCAGGCGAACAGGGAGTAGTCCTGCACGGTAAGCACAATGTTCTTGGCTGTTCTGTCGATCGTATTGGTCGCCATGGGGTTTGCCGCTCTCATCGACAGGATAGCGCATGGGACGGGGCGGAGGGGTAGCGAATAATCAGCCGGTTGGAAGTTCACAGGGATCAATGATGTTGCGCGATCGAATGTGGCCCCGATACCATGTTCGAGGACTGCCCGCCGGAATGCACGGATATGCCTGTGTTCGCCGGGCGGCCGGGACGTGAAGGGTTTCTGGAGGGCTACGATGCCAAACGGCAATGGGACCAGCAGGCGCAGTTTTCTGAAGATCGGGGGCGCGGCTGCGCTCATTTCTTCACTGGAGCAGGCCGCGGATGCAGCCGAAAGCTCTCTATCCGTCTCCGGAAATCAGGGACAAGCTTCTGTTAAGCCCCAACCAGCGGCAGGCGGCAATCTCCTGGCGGACTTGGTAAATCCTCTTCAGGGTACCGATTCCACCTCTCTATTTTCGCGCGGAAATACCTTGCCGATCGTTGCGGTCCCTTTCGCAATGGCCCACTGGGCACTCGAATCGAGCGACGGCAACGCCTGGTTTTTTCAGCCCCGCGATCAGCGCCTCGAAGGCATCCGCTGCACCCACCAGCTGAGCGTGTGGCTTGGTGATTACGGTCATGCGACCTTTCTGCCCTTTAGCGGAGATCCGTCGCCGGAGGCTTCTGCGCGCGCATCGAGCTACCGGCCGGAAGAACTGCGCATATTACCTCACTCTCTGAAGTTGCGTCTTACCCGCTATCGTTGCTTTCTTGAACTGGCGCCCACCGAGCGGTGCTCGGTGATGCGCTTCACCTTTCAGGATTCAGGCGCGGCGGGCGTTTTGATCGACCTGCCGGGTGAGGACGCCGAGGCGCGCTGCGATACGGCCAATGGCACGATTACCGCGCTGACCAGGGCAAATAGCGGCGGAGTTCCAGCAGGTTTCGCGGCATATTACGTGGTTCGGATCGATGCGCAGATCACCCGATTCGAGGTGAAGGAGTTGAAAGGCCGGCGGGTCGCGGTGGTGCGCTTTGCCGCGCAGGCGGGAAGGCCGGTCACGCTGCGAACAGGCACATCGTTTATCTCCTTCGAGCAGGCTGCGCGCAACCTGAACGGCGAAGTGGGAGAAAAGCCGTTTGAGCAGGTGAAACGCGAGGCGGGCGCTGCGTGGGAAGAAGCGCTTGGCCGGATTCGCATTCAGGGCGGAAGCGAGGCACAGAGAAAAACATTTTACTCGGGCCTCTATCGAGCCTTGCTCTTTCCACGCATCTGGCATGAGCGGGACGCGCAGGGCAACTTGATCCACTTCAGCGCTTTCAGCGGCAAAGTCGAGCCGGGCGTGATGTACGCGGACCACGGATACTGGGACGTTTATCGCGCCTGGTACCCGATGATGGCGCTCGTGTATCCGGAGCGCCTGGGGCAGATACTTGAGGCCTGGGTGAACGCATATAAAGAGGGCGGATGGTTTCCGCAGTTTCCGTGTCCGGGGTATCGCAACTGCATGACGGGCAGCCCGCTCGATTTTGTATTTGGCGACGCGGTGGCCAAGGGCATCAAAGGCTTCGATGTGCAGGCGGCTTACGCCGGATTGAAAAAACATGCGACGCAGCCCGTTGCGCCGGGGTTGGGCTACGGCCGCCCTGCTGTGGCGGAGTACGAGAAGCTGGGCTTCATTCCCTGCGACGTGGCCGGCGACGGAGTGGCGGAGACGCTGGACTCGGCCTACGGCGATTTCTGCATTGCGCAGGTGGCACGGGCGGCGGGGATGCAGGACGACGCCGCGATGTTTGAAGCGCGGTCGCGGAACTGGCGGAACATCTTCGATGCGAAGACGCGTTTTCTGCGCGGCAAGCTGGCCGACGGATCGTGGCTGGAGCCTTTCGATCCGCACACCTGGGGCGGCGCCTACGTGGAAGGCTCCGCATGGCAATATCGATTTTCAGTGCCCTACGATCCGCAGGGATTGATGGAGGCCATGGGCGGTAGATCGGCGTTTCTCGGCTACATGGAAGAGATGCTGAGCCAGCCTCCGGTGTTTCATGTGGGCAGTTACGGGCGGGAGATTCATGAAATGTCGGAGATGGCGGCGGTCGATTTCGGCCAGTATGCACATTCCAACCAGCCGGTTCATCATGCGCTCTACCTGTTCACGGTTGCCGGACGCCGGGACCGTACCCAATATTGGGCGCATCGCGTGCTGAATGAGCTGTACAGCGTGGAGAACTTTCCCGGCGATGAAGATACCGGCTCGATGGGCGCATGGTATGTGCTGAGCGCGCTGGGAATTTTCTCTTTGTGTCCCGGCAAGCCGGAATGGGTGCTGGGCGCGCCGCTCTTCGATAATGCGGAGATTCGGTATCCGGATGGGCGGGAGATTCGCATTGAAGCGCACAGCAAGAAGCCGGGAGCGTTCCTGAATCTGGTTACGTTGAACGGCGTGGAGCATCATGGGCCGTCCGTGCCGCATTCGGAGTTAGTGAAAGGCGCGCGCCTGGTATTTACGACCACTTAGGAAACAATGCTTTTCCGGCAAGCGAGGCCTCGATTTGTGGCGAATATATGGTGAAACTTGCCCGATCTTACGGTACTTAAGTCCATAGTTCGTATTAGTACCACCAGGTAGGGGGGTAGGGGGTACCTGATTGGGGTATGGACCGGGGACATACCGGACAGATTAAACCGGGCACAGTTCGAGCGATGCTTTTTCATGAGTTCGCAATCCGGCGGGTAGCGTTAATCTCTATTGCAATTGTGCGCCGGGGGTAGTTTATTTTATGCAATTACTAGAGTTGTATTTTCTGCAAGTCCTTGAAAAGAGGTAAAGGCCCGGGCCTGAAGGCCCCGTAAAATCGCTCTCTTTCAGGGGGCTGAAGCCCCCTGCTCCCTCCGGAATCTTCTATTTACGGATGTTCAAAAAATCGGAGGGGTAAGGTTGTGGTTTCCCACCCTTCCGCGAAAAGGCTGTCAAGTTCCAGGAGATTCTTTACACATCGTTATCAGGACATCCTTTACCGTCGGGGTCTGCGCTCAACGGTCCACTGCAGTGGACCGTTGAGCGCAGAGGTCGATTTCGCGGACCAGAGTGTTG